>SDBV01009703.1_pt1 | contig 12747 bp, 21 predicted proteins | sample 2277081 | NCBI WGS metagenome assembly SDBV01 (sample SAMN10402039, study PRJNA504765) | marine sediment metagenome | isolation source: marine sediment core GS10_PC15, 223 cmbsf | place: Arctic Ocean: Southern Knipovich Ridge | collected 2010
ACTGCATCGCATACATTTAGTTTGGATTGTGTAGTCGCCAGCCCCCATGAACTCTGCTGCTCGTTTATGGCATAGAACGCCGCCCTGTGTGATGCAACCGCTGCCAGCCATTGCTTGTGAGCTGCTGTTATGCTTCCATAGTTCGCGACGAGTCCCGGCTTGCCCACGAACGACTTCTCCATGTCCGACTCGGCGAACAGTATCCAGATGTTTGTGTTGGCCTCCAGGATCTGCTTTGCACTTGCATTCTCCCCTATCGCCAGAAGGACTTGCGCTGTGTTTGCCAGTGTTCCGCTGTCTGTCATGCTAGAAGTAATCAACCCACACTTTATTAATTTTGTCCTTTGCCAGCCATGCTGCTCTGATGAGACCTTCCGCAGCGTGAGTATAGTTTCCGAAGATCCTCAGTTTTGTCGGCTGTCCCTTCTTTATCATGTATTCGAACTGAACTGACGTGAGTGACTCTATGACTTCATCCGACATCAGGAGTTGAATCTTCCTCGCTTCTCCCAATGCGAGAAGGTTGTTGTACATATCCTCGTTTAGAATCTTTATCTTGCTCTTTCCATCCCTGTCCATAATTCTCGTTCTGCTGTTGAGAGCTACAATGCTTAATCTCGTTGAATCTTCAAGCAAAAGATGGTCAAAGATGCTGACTCCGAGGGTTCCAGCTCCTGCGTCCAGTCCTATGCCTTTGAACTCGTATCTCTTTGCTAATTGGATGATTTTCTGCTCTGTTTCGTGGGTGAGTGTCTTCCTGGTGCTTTCGTGATATGCATGGGTTATCATATCGTCTGTCTTTCTTAGGATTTCAAATGTGGATTCGTCTTCTCCCATCCTGGCGAGGTCATTCCCCATATAATAGGTTGCAGCTCTCATAACGGGTTCGTGGTGTTTAATTGTGCAAACCTTCCTCATCCATTCGTCTGTGAAGACCCTTTTTAGGTCATCCAGGAACTTAGCGAGATACTCCTGTGCATATTCGAGCTTACTCATCATGGTCTTCTGGGATTCGAGGAACTCCTTGCTGTGCCTGGGACAATCTTCTGCAGAAACATAGAAATGGGTGAAATCATCCCTCTTGGAGCAGTCATAGAAGAATCCCGCCTTTCCCCTTGGTGTGCTTAGTATATCCATGGTTCCGCCTGTGACTGAGAGCATCGGCATTGTTGCGATGAAGACTTCCCTGCTCATTGGCGCTGCCTCATCAATAACGAGGTCTGTGAGTGTGTAAGTTCTGAGTCCTTCGCCTTCGAGTCCAGCAGCATAGCACATGATGGTTGAGCCGTTCTTTAGGTTGATAATATGTTTAGTTGGCTTGTCTTTGCCTCTGGTAACTAGCATTTTGGGATATTCGGCTCTGAGATACATCAAAGTCTTGAAGAATAGGGCATAAGCCTGCTTTTCGGTGAAAGCAATCATCATAATGATTCGTTTGGGGTTTTCAGCTGCTCTTTTGCCGAATTTGATGGATGCAGCCGCTGTTTTGCCTGATTGTCGTCCGCAGAGTAAGAAACAGTTGCCTTTGGTGTTGATATACTCCTTCTGCCAAGAATCTAGGGTTTTCCAGGGTTCGAAGATGTCGTATTTCATTTTTATAGGAAAGAGAGTCCAAACTTTCTCGTGAGAAAGAAGGTGTGCAGGTAAATGAAGACCTGAGGACTCTCTTTGTCTAAATCAGCTATCGATTATATTTAAATCTTTTCAAAATATATTAAAGATTTTGCGGGGTCGCCAGAGCGACTCCTGAGTATGCAGGTTATTTGAGTCGGGGTAAACTCTCTGCTGTGCACTAAGGTAACCTAAGTATACACCATGTTACTACTTGTGAGGGGTAGTGAGTAACAATGAGTGAATACAAGGGCATAGAGGCTAATAGAAAGGGTATGGGCAGCCCCATATCCTTGAGGATATGGCTGATTACTCGAGTAATCAGGGGCTGAGAGAAGGCTGGACTGGTGCTTAACTACTCAATAAAGCTTTAAGGGTTGAATACAGAAAGAGCAACTTTCTGTAGCTTCAGATCCTTATAAATGTGCTGTTTGAGTGGTTAAGGGGGAACATTAATAAAGAGGGCTGTGTTAGTAAAGGCATGAAAGACAATAGTAGCTACTTACTCTCGTTTTAGTATAGTTGTCTCATTCTATTGTCTCTCTGCCAATACAATCGTGAGTAAATGCGACTTCCTGAGCATACCTATTCACTTACCACTAGTATGACTCTAGTATAAAAAAAGCAGGTCAAAGTGTAATCACGACATGTCACATAGTCGTTAATATATTACAACCTAATATATATGCACAAATCCTTACACCTCTTCTCCTCTACACTTCTTACACTCATAATCTAAAGGCTTGTAATTACAGAAATAAACATGGCGGCACCTCATACAGCACCGCGCATAAATAGCATCAATTGGGAACTTAGGCATGCCGGAACGATCGTCCTTCACAGGCTCTACCTCTTTCAGATCAGTAGATTCGAAATCATTTAGATATTCCATATATCCACTCCACGAATTTATCTGCTATAACTAAAAGTGTTGCCTCTGTCTCTCTTGGCACTCCATGGGAGAATTCAATAGCACACTCTAAAGCCCTGCATTTAACCTCTTCAGGCGATAAATAATACTCTTTGCTGGTTGATGCTGCTGGAGCCTGTGCACTGGGATGCTTGTGTTCTGGTTCAGGATCTCTCTCGTTCTCTTTCAGCTTCTCATCTATCATTACCCTGGCCGCTGCCTTAGTCAAATCGGTTGACTGGGCCGGAAACCCGAGCTTCTTCATGAATTCTATTTGCTTAAAACTTGCATATTCTTCTGTCATCTTGATTTACCTCCTTCTGATTGTTTAATCATTCTTCCCCCTTGTCTGAACTCTTTTCTAATTCTCTAACTCTTAGTTCTATTTCTTTTATCCATTTAATTATGAATTCTGCAGCTTCTTTAGTGAATAGAGCATTTGTCATTTTGATTTCCCCTTGTTTGAACTCATTTCTTTCCATACCTTCCTGGAGTCTTCATCCATAAAATCTTCCGGATGTCCTGATTTAAATCTTCCAACCCATTCTCCAAAATACCCACACCTCTTTTCAAACTCCAAATCTTTGTCTGGGAATCTTCTCTTAAAAAATTCAGTAGTTATTCTTTCTGCTTCTTCTTGTTCCATCTTTCACCCCCTTCTGGTTGGTATGAGATTTGTTCGAACAACCCTCTACATAACACTCCATACAACCTTTGTTATCACTACTCACCTTATCCCTTCGCCTTTTCCAAAAACCCTTCCTGTCGGTAACCGTTGTTCCACCTAAAATATTTAATGATTTATTACAGATGCACTTCCCCCTCTCACAAGTGCAATGAAATTTAATCTTATCAGAAGTGTCAGCGGTTTGGTTAAGTTGGCTATTAACATGGGCATTCCGGGATCCCTCCCCCACTAGCGCGTCCACTGCGTCTTTTAAGACTTTTAAGACTTTTAAGACTTTCACTTCTTGCTTTTGGTTGCAACCCCTAAGGTTCTCCTGAGGACTATGAGTGCCAGAGGGTTCAAAAGTATCGCAATGTCCTGCGTGTTTATTCCATAGGGATTCATGATTATCTTTGTTTCTTCCGCAATTTCTACATATTTCCTGCTGACTATGAGCGCCAGACGACCCAGCACCCCGAAGAGGCTGTCCATCTGGCGTTGTGTCCTTACTACGCTTGTATACGGGACTATGATTGCCAGAAGACATTGATCCACTACTATCTTCTGGCGTGTCCAACGGAGCTCCTTCCCGAGTTGGGGGACTATGAATTAAAGCATCTCCTGCTAGTTTGTCAATGCTTCTATTTATTGTTACTAAATCATTATTTGAAAAAAACTTAACTTTTTCCAAATCTTCCTTCAGCTTCTGGATGAAATCTTTGACATCTGAGGTAAATATCAAACCACCATCCCCTAAGTCTGCATGAATCTTTGAACTGAGGGTTTCGTTTGTCATTTGAACTCCCCACAGATTTTCATTAGTTTCAGGTTCTCCAGATGCTGCTCTGTCTTCTTCAGGTCCTCATGCCCCGCCTTGGTGCAGCCACAATCCTCACAAAGATTTACACATTCATCTGACATGTGGTATTCAGAGTTCCAAGGCTTTCCACAATCCTCACAGATGGCATTCTCTGGATCATCCTTGTGCATGTGCTTACAACGCATCGTCAAGAGTCTCCAGGCATTTACTTAATCTATCAAAGTAATCAGAAAGACTCTCTTTATAATTTCCCTTAAACACTCGTCTTATCCTCTGATATGTATCCAATCTCATACGAATTATCTTATCCATGTAACATAGATGTAACACTAGTATATAAATGTTTAGGTCCCACCGACTTGTATTGCACAGAAATCTATATCCTCGACTGTTACAGTTCTTGCAGCACCAGAGTCAGAGGTTATCCAGAACTCTATCGTATCATCAACAGCGAGGTCAACGATGCCGGACATTGTCAAGTTCCCTACCTCTGCACCAGTTCCTAGTGTTCTACCTGCATGGATGTTGTTGAAAACACCTGTCCCATTGTTCTTATACATTTCCAGAGAAATAACATGAGCAGCGCCTGAACTATTCTTGATTGAAATGCTTGCATCTATCTTATACTTTCCAGCTTTAACGACAGTGATATGGTCTTGTGCATGGTCTGGAGTCATTGCATTGCTTTCTCCGTTGGTGTCAAAGATTAGAATTTGGGCTTTAGTTGTGCTTGTGCTTGTTGTGGCTGTGTTATCTCTAGCATAGATTTCAGCAAAGGGAAGTCCTGTGCTATCTCCTGTGAAGAATAAGTTACCACCAGAATCAAGAGTCATGTGTGCTGCTAATGTTCCAGCTGATGCGGTTTCAAAAACCAGACTAGCATTTCCACCAACACCCTCAGCTACATCAACAATTCGTGCAGAAACTCCTGGATTAGTAGCGTCTTGAGTTTCAAATTCAATTACACCAAACTCCTCACCAGCTGTTATTGCTGTATCAGTGCTTTCTATTCTAAGTGTTGCCCCAGTGTTAGCTGAGAGATGGACTTTTGTATCTGGGTTAGTCGTCCCGATTCCGACTTTTCCAGAACCATCTAATCTCATTCCTTCAACAAGAGCGTTCTCTTGCGTACCTGATGAACCAGAAGGAGAGTATTGAAAAATAATTCCGGCAGATGCACCGTCTCCTGTGCTTTCACCCGATGATAATGTGAATTCAACACCTGCTCTATTAGAATTACCAGAACCTCCAGAGGGACCCTTTAACCCAACATTAGCAACGCCCCATTGTCCCATTATTGTATGAGCTTGATTTATTAATCTAAGAGCAGTAGCCCCCCCTGTCCTGATAGTAACCCTGTTCGTTCCACCACTTTCAATCCTATCATTTATTGTTCCTTCAGTCAGAGCAATACCACCAACAACATGAAGGGGTTTTAAAGGATTATTTGTCCCAATCCCAACGCCCGTAGCATCAATCGTCATCTTAGTACTGTTGTTAAGAGAGAATCTAACAGAATCCCCTGACTTAAAGAAGCCTGTGTTAGTATCATTGAATTTCAAAGCAGGTGACGCTTGTGTTCCATCACTTGTTATTTTTATCAGGTTGGGCTCCAGCCTGTTATTAGCATCATCCCAGAATAAGTTGAAGTTGTCTTCCTCAATCTTTGCATCTTTAACAAATAGAACTGAGCCATCTGTGAAGCCTTTAACTCTCAGTTTGTTATCAGCACCTTTGACCTGAGAATCATTTGGCAGATACATCCCTGAAGCTATTGGACTTTTAGGCTCGAAGCTTCTGTTATCCTTTCTAATTTTATTTAGAATTCTATCAGTTGCAGATGTCTTAGCCATATCACATTAACTCTTTATCCTTTGTTAAAACTATTGTTTTGATTCCATCAATTCCTTCAGCAATTAATCTTGATTGTCTGCCTTCCTGCTTTTGTGTTCTTGCAGTCAGTCCTTCTTCATTAGGCCAGTCAGTTCTCAGTTCCTTTTCTCCTCTTGTATTTGCCATTATGCCGCCTTGATCACAGTCGCATGTCCTTCTTGGTCTTTGATAGCTATCTTGACATCATCTGCAACAACTGGCGTTCCTGTCATAAATGATAATCTTGATGTGAACTCGCTGTATTGATTCATTAATAAGATTGATGCTCCCGCTGTTCCACCATTTGCAGCTGTTACACTGTTAACATAGTCATCATTGAAATCCCACCAGTCAGTTAGGTCTGCACTTGTTCCTGTGATTTGTGCTGGTGCCTGACCCAGATAATCTTGGTTGATTTGTGCATCTGTCAGTTCAACAGTCCAATATTTTACATCAGATATTGCTCCTTTGAATTCTCTTATTTGTGCTGCGGCTCCTGCTTCTTCTGCTGCTCCAATGCTTGCATCGTCTGTCAATGCCAATGCACCAAACCATAAACTATTATCTGTTGCTAGTGTTGCTGTTTGTGCAACAGATTTTCCATTAACATATAACTTTGGAGCTTTTATGCCGCCATCTTGGGTGACTGCTACATGATACCATCTGTGGGGTGTTATGACAATATTAGTAGAAGTATGTTCAAACTTATCAGCAGTAGCATCATTGAGTTCTACAACTAGCTTTCCAGCAGTTATTCTTAGAGTTAGAAATTCAATAGCAGCTGTGTCTCCACAAGATATGATTCCATAATCTCCAGTGATGTCTGGCACATTTATCCATGCTGTGAATGTTCCTGTTGTATCTCCTGCTGCAACCCTTGCAACTGCAAAGGCATCTATTAATACTGCTTGGTCTGCTGTAGCAATAAATTTAGCTGCATGCCTTGATGGTCTTAGACCCCCAACAACGTGGTAGATGTCTGTTGTTGCCATTATGCTGACACCGATGCTTGATTGTTTATTATACCTTTTTCAGCTAAGTCTCTAATCAAAGTTGCTAATACAGCAGCTATGTTTGCAGCTCCTGCCTCTGTTCCAGATAAAGAATAATCCTCTGAGAAATTAGTTAGTGTGAACTTCGTCTGTGCTACATCCCTCTCACTTCTTGCCACTTTTCTTAACCTCAGGTTTAGTTTCTTTAACAGGTTCAACCTTTAGTTCAGGATGTTTTACAAGCATAGCATCAGCGTCTCTTCCTGCCTTTGCTCTGAGAACATCTTTCTTTTCTAGATCATGGTCTCTTCCTGGCAGTGGCTCGTAATTCTCTTCTAAATCTCTAAGATGTTTGTATGCTCTTTCCCTGTTTTCTTTTGTCATTGTAACCTTATCCTGTAGTTGTGTCAGATATAATATGCACGGCGTTGGGGTCTGTTAGGATTGCTTCTCCTTGTTCTAGAACTCTTATCTTTACTCCAACTAACTTCTCTTCAATTCTTGCAGCTGTTAAAGCTGTGAAAGATTTCCACGCTAAAGCTACTTCTGGAATCCATTGATAAACCCAGTCAGTTGTGAAGTGTTCATTAACTACAACATCATTTCCTAGAATCTCCATTACTGCTCCAGACCTTAACTTTTCTACCGAGAAACTTGGTATGCTTGAACCCTTCTGAGTAATTAGAAAATCAAGTAGAAACTCATGTTCAAGAGAGTTCATTCCTATTACTGCTCTTCTTGGGTCATATCCTTGCTGTCTTATTTTTCTTTGACCAACTAAAATATCTTTTATTGGGTTTCCTGCAGCTGCATCATCCCATCCAGTTCCTGTTGCTCCTGTGTTCTGAACAGTCACACTTCCAGTTAAAGGCAGTGTTGGAGTTGCTGCTAAAGCATTTGTTAGTATTGCGAATATTCTCAAGTCTACTTTCCTTTGAACAGCTCTCACAATATCTCTCACGTTTGTGTTAAGAATATCTACATCGTTGTCTTTAATATCAGATAAAGAAATCCAAGGACTTTCAACCATGAAGTCTTTAACATAGTCAGTGTTCCTTGTCCAGCTTTGCTCAGTCACAAAAGGTCTTGCAAATTGTGATGTAGGAATTAGAGATATTGCAGTGTCGTCAGTTGTTGCAGTGTCAAGAAATCCAGATGTTTTCTGATAGGTTCTTATTTCCCTTGCTTTGGTTGTCTCCGACCTTGTGAAATTCTTGAGAATGTTTTCCTCGTCTGCGAAGCCTCTCGCTAGCTTGTCAATGTCCAGACTTCTGATGTCCGCCATTCCTGATTTGTCTGCCATCAGTCGTCCTCGTCTTTATCTTCTGAATCTGTATCCTCTTTAGAATCAGACTCATCAGTTTTTTTATTTTCATCTGTCATTATGATACTGAGCCCCCAATCTGTAATCTCATTAAGAATGTTTGAGCATCTCCTGATGGAGCTTCTAAGGCATAACCTATTCCTGACGCGCCTGTTCCCGTTGTAGCAGTTTCGACTTTATTTGCTGTAGCATCCAACATTAAAGCAGCCCCAACAGACACTGCTGCCCCTGCAACTACCTTAAATATACCACCCATATAGACTGGGATTGTAACTTTGCCATCATTTAGAATTTTTTCTTCTGCTGCAATTCCTGCGCATTTATCATTTTGTCCAGAAGTAATTATTGCAGTCATACTCTCAGTTAGTTTAAGAAATGAGCCTTTTTCAATAGCTGCACCATCTGCGACTTTAAAAGATATTGGCAATTCAGTCTCAATCATTAACACCGCTTCGTTAGCCATGCACTTAGGTTACCTTAGTTACTTTTTAAACTTTACCTTTTCTTCAGCTATTCTCTTCTTGCAGAGTTCTAAAACTGTTTTAGCAATAGCAAGATTAACTTCTCCAACCAATATATTCTTTTCCTGAATTTTCAGCATAGTAGTCCATTCAGCTTCTGCTTTAGTTCCAATCTTAACACCCAATTCTTTTGGATCACTCATTTGACTTTCCACTCATGACCCTATCCTTATACTCTTTATCAGTTTCTTCTTTCTTCTCAGCCGGAGTTCCTGCCTCAGTCGTTCCGCCTAATCTTCTCCTCGCTTCTGCAGCATTCAACTCTTCCGTGGCCTTCTCCATCCTTTCAGCAGCAGCGTTTGCGGCCTCAGTCTGCTTAACCAGCTCAGACTTATCCCCCTCTTCTGAATCGCCAGCTCCTTTCTGCTCAGTGCCTGGTGCTGCCTCTTCCTTCGCTTTCCTCTTAACTTCTTGTTCATCCATTTTCCTTACCTCCTTCCAACTATAAATAAGATTGAAATCCTATCAAAAAGTGTATTATAAATACTATAGACATTCCTAATACGAATGCTTCAAACCATGTTATTTTCATTTTATAGATTTTTCTAAGAATTTTAATCCTGCTTGTGTGAATCTTCCAATCTCTTCCCACACCTTTGGATTCTCTTTTAACAAAGCCCTGGTTAGTTTAGGCAAATGTGCAATTCTTTCAAAAATGGCGGGAACAAGCTCTCTTCCCCCAAATTTATCAATGACTTTAGGTATTACAATAGCAGCTTTTCCAGGACCAACAGGGATAGTTCCCTTCTTTGCTTCTTCTAAACCAGGCACAGAGATAATATCCTGAACAAAACTTCTCTCTGTTCTTGGTTCTAATTGTGTTGGGGGTATATCTATAATGCTTTCCTCATTGAATTGTGCAGCTGTAGCTATGAGTTCTTCCGGGCTCAGCTGTGCTCCTCCCGTTAACGCTATATTCTCGATTGCTTGAATCCTTCTAAAGAGAGCTAATCTCGCACTTCTAATCCTTCTCATATCGTCCAAATACTTCGTAGCGACTCTATTTAGAATATTAGTATTTCCCGAATCCTTTAGAACACTCTCGGCATAATTCACTTCCTCCATCATCTGGTTCAATATATTTAATTCAAACTCAGAGGGCAAACCCTGTCTGGCTAAAGCCTCCAGTCTCTCACCATCCTCTGTGAATCCACCTATTATGTTTCTTTGAGTTGCCATTTCCAATCCATCCCAGTTCAACAGACCACCACCTGCTGCCGCAACAGCTAACGATTTTGTTATACCATTTAATGCCCCTATCTTTGCAGCCATGGAACTCACCACAGTACTTCTGGCTGTTATTGATGCAAGAATAGGGTTCGCCGTTATGGCTGCCAGTGTTCCCGCCACACCCAATGTTGCCAGACCCAATGCCTTCCCCGCTGGGGTTTGCGCCAGTTCTTCGACAGTGGTTTCCCCGAAGTCTTCTCCAGTGAGTGTTTCCAATAATCCTGTTATCATATTCCCTATCTTTACTGCGGGAATCAAACCGAATGTAGAGATTGTTTCCACGACAGGCGCAGGCTCTAAACTTGGTGGTTCTAATATATCCTGTAGTAATTGTCCTTTTAAAGGTGCTGCTTCTTCTGTCACCCCTTGCTGCCCTGCTGCTATTGCCTCTGCTTCTTCAGGAGTTCGAGCCTTTCTTCCACCCTTTGCGAGAAATCGTGCTATTTGCTTTTCTCTCCTCTCCTTTCTGAATTGCGCCAGTTGTTCAGGAGTCATTCCCTCCTTGCCGAATATAGGGGGTTCCACAGGTCCCTTGGGGGTTACCGGCTCTTCTAGCTTTGGAAGAATTTTTGGTGGTAGTTGACGCGAACCAAGTTCAATAGAGCTTGTTCCTTCTGTGGGTGTTCCAGGAACAGAAGCGAAACCAAACTTTTCTAATTGCTCTTTAGTGGATAATGGATCCTTGGCTCTCTTTCTCCTTATTTTACTTAGAATGCTTGGGATTGTTGGTAATACCATTTTATATGAATGTGACTCCGAACTCGGCTGCTATTATGACAATCAAGCCATAGAGCAGTTTCTCTATGTATTTCAGCTTGGTCTCAATCACAGCCAGTCTTCCGTTTAATGTCATTCTCCGACTCCTGCTTCTGTGTCGTTAGGCTGTAATCCAACCTGTGACGTGTTCTTTAGTTCGTTATCTTGAAGTTGAGCTTGAAGGCTTGCGGGTAGGTTGAACTCTATCCTTATTGCCAGCTGGTTCCAGATGTCAGCTTTCAATATGTTGATCTCCATCATATAGACTTGTTGGAATGACAAGTATGACATCTTCTTGTCACCCTCATTCTCAGAAGAACCTCCCAGTATGACCTTGGGCATGCCAGACATCATGTGAGCCTCATCATCCAGGTAGTTAAGCCAACTAAGGACTCCCTGCGTGTCCAGTGTTCCGTGCCAGTCCTTGGCTTCTGCAACCCCTTTGGGCAGTATCAAGACATCTCCGTTCTCGATTGCAGTCTTCCATTCTGCCTTGAAGGCATTCCTCTTGACTGTATCCTGCACATCAATCTCTATGATCTTGACGACTCCGTTTCTCCTGATCATCTTCCTGTGTGTCTTTCTGGCCTCTTCCTGCGCCTCCATGTTCCATATAAGAGCTTCAACAACACTCGTTCCATGGATGTTGTCTGCCACCCTATCATTGCATAAATGAAACATATTCTCAACTGGAATCTTTCTGTTTGACTTTCCCTTGACATTGGAAGCCTGCTCGTATCTTATGAGCACACCTTCAGGACCCACCACATGCACGATAGTGGCGGGGTCGAGTGTCTTGAGATTGAGGATTTCTCCTGTGTCATCATTTCTGATCTTCTCAGCATAGGCATCCCCGTTCACTTTCTTTATAACGAGCATGTTCCATAGGATTGAAGTAAAGCTGTCCTCACCCCATCCGTTTATGTCTTCCAGAACAGGCGTGTCCCTGGTGGATGCCGTCCAGCCCTGACCGACAATCCATGTGGCGTAGGCGTTAATTGGAATCTTCACCTTGGCGACATTCTTGTAGTTGCCGTACCATTCCATGAAGTGTGTGTTATGCCAGAATGTTTCTTTTTGTTCCGCTGCTCCATCGGTTGCAGCGCTGTCGATGGTCTCGTCTACTATTGGCGTCGGTGTTGTTGATTGGGCTATGTCGTATCTTGCCATTTTATAGGTTTTTTAGGATGAAGGGTATGGAAAAGACTGACTTGGTTGATTGGTCGTCCTCGAATATTCTTCTATCAGATACCCCAGTCCCTCTAGGATCATTCCTGTCGGCGGGGTCATGCCCAAGACCGAAGTCGCAAGTGCTGGCTGCTTGTGTTCCCCATACTTCAACATTGACCCTCAGAACATCGTCTATTGCGAAATGGGTTTCAGAGGAAAGTGTATAAGGCACGGTGACCACCTCGCTGTATGCTTCAGTTACTGGGGTTGGGTTTGGCCTTGTGACTGTCCTGCTTGTCGTCTGGGAACCAATCACAGCAGCATTCTTCAACAGGGTCACTTTTGCGAACATGCTCTTTTCTGTTGTGACTTCTGACCCCATTCCCAAGGCAAGTGTGATGTAGGCCGTGCCTTTGGCCATGTCCTTCGGTACCTGAAATGTTATGTCAAAGTCGGCGTCGAAGAGCTCCACTGCCGCCCCCGTGTTTCCCGAGTTTACAAAAGTGTAAACCTCGTCAGAGGGATTCGTGTCCCTGGTCAGGAAGTATGTGACTGTTGTCGTCACGGAAGAGCTTGACGCGTTGTAGTTTATGAATCCCGCTCCCTCGGACACATCAATCGCATCAAAGGTGGCCAGTATCGGGCTTATGGTGGTGAACTTCGTCAGCTTCGGATTGAGTGCCATTATAGATTCATGTCAGCGATAAGGTCTGACTTGATCGCCCTTACGTCCCTCAAGAACTCCTGCCAGACTGCATCGCATACATTTAGTTTGGATTGTGTAGTCGCCAGCCCCCATGAACTCTGCTGCTCGTTTATGGCATAGAACGCCGCCCTGTGTGATGCAACCGCTGCCAGCCATTGCTTGTGAGCT
>SDBV01009704.1_pt1 | contig 12746 bp, 8 predicted proteins | sample 2277081 | NCBI WGS metagenome assembly SDBV01 (sample SAMN10402039, study PRJNA504765) | marine sediment metagenome | isolation source: marine sediment core GS10_PC15, 223 cmbsf | place: Arctic Ocean: Southern Knipovich Ridge | collected 2010
CTCAACTGCATGGCCGGTCTGATGGTGCCCGATGAGGGCGGCACCGAGGTTTACGGCGCCCCAGTCCACCCGGCTCGAACGGAGTACCGGCGCGATGTTGGCTATGTCGGCGAGGAGAGCGGCTTTTTTCAACGCTGGACCGCCCGCCGCAACCTGGACTTCCTCGCCGAGCTGCTGCCCGGATGGTCGCACGACCGTGCGCGCCAACTCTGCGAGCGTTTCGCGCTGCCCCTGGAAAAGCCGGTGAGCAAGCTGTCACGTGGCAATAAAACCAAGCTCGCCCTGGTGGCGGCAATGGCACACCGGCCCCGCCTGCTCCTGCTGGATGAGCCAACCTCCGGGCTGGACCCGGTCGTGAGAGCGGAGGTGTTGGACGTGCTGTGGGAGATCATCGAGGACGGAAAGCACGCGGTCTTCTACTCCACCCACGTGCTGTCCGACATCAACCGTCTGGCTGACGAGCTGGTGTTCCTGCGTGACGGTCAGATTGTCTTGCGCACCGGACGGGACGAGCTGAGCGAGCGCTGGCGACGGATCTCATTCCGGTTGCAGAACGAGGAAATTGAACTCTCCGGTGTCGTCGAACACCGCCGCGTGCGCGCCGAACACCAGGTGATCACCCGGGATGCCGAGGCGACGTTGCAGCAGCTCAACGAGCTCGGGGCCGAGGCGGTAGAGGTCGCACGCATGAGCGTGGACGAGATTGCGGTACAGATCCTCAAGGAGGGACACCATGTGGCGCGCACTGAAAGCTGAGCTCGTGTATTTCTGGCCGTGGCTGCTCGGCGGTCTGGGCATTGCCGCTTTTGTCGTCGTTTTACTCAGCGTGCTGGTGCGGTTTCTGGAGGAAGGTGACGGCCCGCCGAGCTTTGTCATAGCGATGTTTCCGATCATCGCAGGCATGGTCGTGGCCTTCATCGCCCAAAGCTATCGGGGCGAGGAACGGCGGGCCCGATTGCTGCTGGCGGGGCCCCTCACTCCCCGGCAGCTCGCCGGGGTGACCGTCCTCCTGCCGGCATGCTTCGCCGGTTTGGGCGTACTCGCAGCCGCTCCGATGATCGGACTGGCCACGTTGATCACCGGGAAGTTCGAGCCCTCTGCCCTTCCCATCGTCGCTGGTTTTGGCGGCCAGTTCTGGGCGTATGCGCAGTTGGGACCACTGGCACAAGAATCGAGCGCAGCCCGTCGCCAACAACGGTCCACCGCGGCCATCGCCGGCTGGACGGTATTCGTCGGAGCGATTCTGGTGCTGGCGGCATCTCAGTTCTTCATGCACTCGATTTATGGACATTTCGGGGTCGCGATGGCCGCCTTCGCGGCCATGGGGGTCGCCGCAACGCTCTACCAGCGGCGGACCGACTTCACAAGGTGATCTTTCTCTACTCGAGGGGTCTGCTCCAGGAAAGCTGGACCACCTACTTTTACTTGTCGTGAAAAGGTGCCCGGCACCGCTATCAAAAGCCCGTTCCAGGTGTAGGATTGAGCTACGGTGGATTTCGAGCGTGTACTCCGGACCCTTGCCGAGTTCTTCAAGGAGAACAGCGTGGAGTGGGGAGTGATCGGAGGCCTCGCGATGGCGACGCACGGTGCTGCGCGCACGACTCTCGACGTCGACATTGTGGTCGACGGGGCTATCCAGGACCAACTGATCGGTTTCCTCCGCTCTCAGGGATTCACCACGGTGCATCGATCCACGGGTTACTCGAACCATCTCAACGAGGACCCCGACCTGGGCCGAATAGATGTCGTGTACGTGAGGGGTGACACCAGCCGCCAGATTCTCGCAGGCATGCAGGTGCACCCCGGCCCTGGAGGCATCAAAATCCCAGTACCGCGTCCGGAGCACCTGGCGGCAATGAAGGCGTATTCCATCAAGAACGACCCAGAACGCACGCTCCGCGAGCTTGCCGATATCCGCGTGCTGCTTGACGTACCGAATGTGGACAGAGAAGAGGTCAACAGCTACTTTGTAAGATACGGCTTGGAGGATTTGTTTGACCGACTCGATGAAAACTGAATCGCGAGTGCTCGATCTCGAGCGAGACGTCCCGACAACGCCAGAGGACATTATCGTTCTGCGGGAGCTGAGGAGATCAAAGACCGAGGACGCTTTGGTTCATGTCCGACGGCTGCTGGCACCGGGTTGGACCCTTGCTGCTGTTGCAGCTCGACCCTCCTTCAAAGGCTGCCAGCCGTTCGAGCTGTAATCTCGATCGACGACTCGCCGGTTCGGTCAAGACGCCGCGGCCAAAGTCCACTAGCAATGCGTTAGGTGAGGCATTCAGAATCGGAGAATCGGCTTGCCAGAGCCCGCCTGAGAAGGGCCAATCTTCCCCGCGGATGAAAACCCAAGATTCCGAAGAACGCGGAGTCCTCCTTCAGTTGGAGGGCGTGTACCAGATCGGCGACGTGTAGGCGCGCTCCTGGGTGGTCATCGGGACCTCATCGTCCATCTGGACGCCGAATCGCTTCGCTTCGTAGGCCGTCCAGCGCGGAGTCGGGATCTCGATAACTCGAGCGTAGTAGAAGGCCCTCTCCTTGGGATCAAAGTCCGGATCGCCCCAATAGGCGATGAGCTCCGGCGAACCGATGGAGTTGGTCCAGGTGGCGTTCGCAACGTCCACCGTATTGCCGACCGCCGGAACTTTGCCGTCCCGCCCGCGCTCGCGGTCGCCGGACCAGACGACATCGTAGACCTTCTCGTGCAGCTCACCCTTTGGGTCCCTCCATCCCTTGATGATCTGGATGCGGTCCAGATTGCCGCTGTAGGGGTCCTTCATGGCGGCGACCAGGAAGTTCGGCGCCTTGCCTTCTGAAGTACGGGGCAGATCTCCTCCCATGGGCACACCCTTCTCGTAACCGATCGAGGCCGGCATGCGCGACTCGGCGTCGCCGGACCTGAAATCCCAGCCACCGAAGAAGCGAACCAGGATGCGCGACCCGGTGGTCGCGTAGACCTCTTTGCGCTTCATGGCGTCGAAGATCGCCTCGCGGGTGTTCTCCTTCGCCCAGACAGCCGCGTAGCCGGACGCCGCCTGCTGCCAGCCCAGGACAGTCAGATCCGGGTCTTTTGGCGACTCGATGACGATGTGCTCCCACCTGTGGGGCTCCGGCTCGACGCCCGAGTGTTTGCCGAAAAAGTTGTCCTCCTCGACTGCGGCGAGGCCCGTATGCGAGTCGGTCGAACCAATCATGCCGAACTTGAATGGGTTGATGCCGAGGCTGTCCTCAAGCATGAGGCCTGTTTTGAGCGCCTCTCGGGCGTATTCGTACTGGAACATGTCGTTCGTCTTGACCTCGGTGCCGTCCAGATTGGCTCGATCCCAGGATTCGTAATTCGCGAATTCGTCGTTTGGCGATAGGAAAGGATGGGCCTCACTGTCGCCCTTGATCTGCGTGACCTCGACCAGCGGTTCCAGTCTGGCGCGAAGCTCAGCGATCTCCTTGGTGAGCGGTTGACCGTCGAATGTCTCCACCGAAAACAAACGACCGTTGCTCAAGTTGCCGTTGTGCGGGATGGCCAGAAGCTCGGCCCCTGTCTCGTTCTGAAATCTCTCGAGCTCCCGCCAGAGGTCCTCGGGGTTCTGACTGTCAAACTGGGAGAACGGCACGGTGCGATTCGCGACGCTCGCGTCCCCACGGAAAATCACATTGCGATGCAGGTTAAAGCCGCCAATCGCCGTCCACTCATAGCCAATCAGAGCAGTGAATCGCCCCGGCTCGTTGTACCGGTCGGCGAGGGCGGTGTAGTTGCGCCAGGCGGCGCGCACCGTTTTGTCGCTCTCGATCGGAGGATCTGGCTGTTGGAGAGATGCCACGATCTCCATCGCGGCCTTGAATATGGTGTCGTGATCGCCTGTGCTCAGCATGTCGTACCAGCGGCGCCCTTTTTCGGAGGCGAGGATCTCTGGATCGCCCTTGAGGAGCTGTGGCATCAAACCATACATCTCGGCGTGGTCCGAGATCACGATCCAGTCGAGAGGCCGTGACAGCTTGGCCCGCAGGCCGCCGGTCGTCGTGACCTCCTCACCGCGTGCGAAGCGGAAGGCGGTTTCCTGATCAAGCCGGCACATCGTCCCGGCGTCGACCGAGATAGCGGTATGCAGATGCGCATCGCCCCAGTAGACCTGAGTCGGATACTCGCGTCCGACGTAGGGGGAGAAATCGTCCTTGGCCATCTTTTCGATGACCGCGTCCCTGCTCGGAAACTGATCCTGGGCGGATGCGGTGGGTACAGCGATGGTAAGAGCCGCCAGAGCAAGTCCAGCAACAGTAAATGAGACGAGCGGTTTTCTTTTCATTGGGTCCTCCCGACCATAAGCATCTCTCTGGAAAGTGTCGCCATATCCTAGCAGGTCGGCAGTGGCTAGCCCGCACTTCTCACCGGGTTTCGTGGCGAGGCTGCCGAGGTGCCGTGCCCCGTGGGGGTTTCAACCTGAGGGGCGCGGAGTCGTACTTGACAGTACGTCGAGCACCCCGAAGTGAGAAAACACCACTGGGTGCGGTGCATCGACGGCCGCAGCAGGAAGCTGGTGAGAAGTGCGGGCTAGAGAGGTGGGCGAGTGGTAAAGGTTTCGCGTTGATGCATTGAACGAATTCGGTGTCACGCTATACCTTGTGATTTTCATTGAGGTTGAGCTGGCGGAAGTCTGGCTTGCACGGGCTTGGTTTTCGACCCGGTTCTGACATGGATGGGGATGTCCGGCTTCGCCCTGCGGGCTATGCCGCGACAATTATCGATCTCAGCCACAGGCTGAGTTCAATTATTGGTGGGCCGCCCGGGACTCGAACCCGCCGACGGCAGCGATTTGAGGTTCAGGGCTCATCCGAAGGAGGAGCCCATGAACCACTCGCTGGTGGCGGTGCGTCACCGCGCCCGCAGGGCGCGAGTAACCCGGGACCACCGGATTAAAAGTCCACTGTGAATGCAACGTTGGAAGGGCTTTTCAGCACCCCCCTAGCTCGATCCTAGCCCGCCTGGCAAGGCCGAATCTCGACCACTGGGCCAGCACCCACGACAGTTTAGACCCCAAGCTCAACCTTCCATATTCCGTGCTACCACAATGCGGCAATGCGAAACGTGGCACCGATGAAGATGTCGCGGGCATCGTTCCCGCGGGGCAGGTCGATCCATTCGTGCTGGGCATAGTCAGGCAGATCCCTCGGCAGACTCCATCGAATTGACACCTCACTGGTCAATCCGGACACGGATTGGGTGTAGCATGGCTGCAGAATCGGGCTATTCGTCTGCCGTTAAATCCCACGCCGATATTTTCGACTGGGGAGTAAAACGATCGCGGCCAGTTGGCACATCTCATTCGGGTATACCGGCTTTGCGAAGGGTTTCGGCCCATTTTTCCATGGTTTCTTTGTTTCGGTACAGATTCGGAGAAGTGTAGCGAGCAATGGTATAGGCGGGGTCTCTCTGCAGTATTTCAACCACCTCTTGTTTTGCTTCCCGCTCCTTGCCCATCAAAATATAGCTTGATGCCAGGGCGACCCGGCCGTAAACAAACGCGGGAAAACGCTTCACTGTGTTTTCCAGGGTAGAGACTGCGAGTTCCAGTTGTCCTGCATTGCGATAAGCGGTCCCCAATATGGTGGATCGGGGTCCGGTCACGCTGGGGCTTAGCCTCATTGATCGCTTGAGATTTTCGATTCCCTCCAGCGGTGATTCGTCAAAAATTTGAATCCAACCCAGCGAGTAGTACGGAGAATCCATGCCCGGGCCTTCGGCAAGAGCCTGCTTTGCGTAAGCAATGGCCTGATCATGGTTGCCCAAGAAAAGCTGGTGCATCCCAGCATATCCAAGGGCCAGCGGGTCTCTGGCGTCAATTTTCAGAGCTCTCTCCAGCAACACTCCCATGCTCTTGAGCGATGACTCCCTGTCCTCGCCCCAACCCACGAACACTTCCCGCTGGCACAACAGTGCGTGCCATACGTATCCCACTACGGATTCCGGCTCCATTCGCGTGAATTCCTCAAAGTACGTCTTCGCTAGAGCATGGCTGGGCTCATCAAATATGTAGACGTTAGCCATACCGCGGTAGAGGGCTTCTCCGGCCTCGGGATTCTTGAAGCGGCTTCGTTGATGCCTGCCTCTTTCTCCCGAGACCAGTTCCACGTCCAATGCGGTGACAATCTCCTTGGTCAACTCGTCTTGAAGGGCAAACACATCCTCCAACGTGCGATCATATCTTTTGGCCCAAAGGTGGCGACCACTGGCCGCTTCGAGCAACTGCCCGGTAATCCGCATCTGTTTGCCGGATTTGCGCACGCTCCCTTCCAACACGTAGCGCACGCCCATTTCCTTACCCACCTGCTGGGTGGTGACAACCTTGCCCTTGTACGTGAAGGTGGAATTGCGGGCGATTACGAATAATCCTGGGATGAGAGACAAGTCTGTGATGATGTCTTCCGTCAGGCCATCGCTGAAGTATTCCTGCTCCGGATCACTGCTCATGTTGGCGAAGGGAAGCACGGCAATTGAAGGCTCCTCAGGAATCTCAGGATTCGCCGGCGCCAGGTAGTCGTCATCAGAGTCGAATCCGGATCCGCCCGGCGCCGAGCTGCCCGTCAGCGATCCCAGTGCAAACGCCAGGTCCCGCGCCGACTGGAACCGGCGCTCCGGATTCTTCTCCAGGCAGCGCTCCACGGTCTTCTCGACCTCGGGCCTTACCTCCACCCCGGACGCGGCCAGCGACGGCGGCTCCTCGCGCAGGATCGCGGTCATTATCTCGGCGGAAGTGTCCCGCTTGAAAGCGCGGTGTCCGGCGAGCATCTCGTACAGCACACAACCGAGCGCGAAGATGTCCGACCTGGCGTCGGCTGGTTGGCCACGAACCTGCTCCGGCGACATGTAACCCACCGTCCCCATGACAGTGCCCGGAACAGTGCCGGCAGGTGTCAAGGTGGCTGTCTCGGCCTCCTCCTCGACCGGCACCTTCACCTGAGCGAGCCCGAAGTCAAGGATCTTCACTCGACCATCGTCGACGAGAAAGATGTTCTCGGGCTTGAGGTCGCGGTGGACAACCCCTTTACTGTGGGCCGCGCCGAGCCCGTTCGCCACCGCGGCGCCGATCTCTTGCACCCGTCTCCAGGCCAGGGGGCCACCTGCGTTGATCAGACACTCACGCAACGACTCACCTTCGAGGAGTTCGGTGACGGCGAAGGTGACGCCTTGATCAGTGCCGAATTCGTGAATAGCGAGGATGTTTGGATGGTCGAGCCTGGCAACAGCTTTCGCCTCTCTCTCGAAACGAGCGAGACGGTCGGTATCCTGAGCGACCGCCTCCAGCAGCACCTTGATCGCCACGTCACGATCGAGCCGCTCATCGTGCGCCCGATAGACTTCCCCCATTCCGCCCTCGCCGATCTTCTCGACAATGCGGTAGTGCTGCACGGTTTGTCCGGACGAGAGGGTCACACCATTCCTTTTGTCGGCTGTTCTGACGCCAAAGTTCAACCGTAGAGTCCCCTCAACTCAACCCGAGTCATGACCGATTCCATTCCGAAAACTCAAAGTGCGGAGCCGTCACCGAGGGGGTCGCAGGTCTGGCGCAGCCACACCGGAGAGGCTGGGTGGACGGCCTACACCCATCCGCGGGTGACGGTGGGGAGTCGCGCCCGCAGGGCGCGAGCAACGCGTGGAAGCGAGAAAAGCGCTGCCGGCAGTAAGACGGATAAGGAAGTGGTGGGCCGCCCGGGATTCGAACCCGGAAAAGGTGCCGGGCACGCTATTCCGCCATAGTTGCCCATACGGGCCCCTCACATACCTCCAACACATCGGTGACTGGCCGGGCGATTCTGACGGGCTTTGTCGGTGACCTGTTTGGTAAGACGCCACCCTGGTTTGGTTCCTCTGACCGACTCCGATGCCTCTACTCACTGAAGCGCTCCCAGAGGGCCGAGATGCGGCGACGGCTGACGGTTAGGATTCGGTTGACCGGTGGGTCGAGCTGACCTCCCAGCCACCATCGGGGGCCGGCCGGATCTCCCGCACTCGGCGGAGATTGACCGCCTAACTTCAGTGAATCTGGGCGAAACCGAGGGACTCGAAGGCATCGATAAGCTCACTGAGCTGCCGGACGTCGGTGAGGGGTTGCGCATGCCATGTCCGCACCAGAGTCTCGCCGCCTTCGGCCTCGAGAAGGTAGATTTCCTGCGGATCTATGGGTATGCGCTTCCCGTCCTGCAGGTGCAGCAGAATTCGGTCTTCGAGAATCATCATGAACCCAGTGTACGGCTTCCGGTCGTTCCAGCGGTTAAGCGGGGTCTGGGGCGGCTGAACGGTCGATTCGGCGGCTGAACGGTAAACAATGGCGGAATGGCGTGCCGGGCACTATTTTTGGGACGTATTGACCATTTTGTCTCGGAACTCTACGAAGAAGCTCACGCTCTTTGCGAGAGGCGAAACTCGTCGAGAGAGACACCGTATTAGATCGGATGTGAGTCGCACCCATTGGGTTTCCGACGAGCTCCATGGTCTGGGCGCCCCCTACTTTCGGAACCCAAGAATCGAACACGCACCGCCGTCTTATTCCCCCCGGAGTCGGGAAAAACCCGCGCGCAGCGCTCGTACAAACCGGACTGCGGTGACCGGATCATTCGTGGACACGATTCGTGCAAGCGCCAGCGTTCCATGAGGGTCTGCCTCGCGGTCGAGTATCCGGTTGACCGCCTTTCGAATCGCGTCCGATCCGAATACCGCCATGTCCGAACCGAGGAGCTCGGCGCTTGCCAGCTTTTCCTCGTAGTCGTGCCGCTCGATGAGCTCGGCCTCATCTTCGGTTGACAGTTGGGGTTCTCGAACCTCGAGATAATGCTGGGTGATGACGACGAAATCGTCGGCGTCCTTGTCGCGGGCCGGCCCTCCGCGACGATCTTCCCAGGCGAGGAGCTTCAACAGGGCAAGCGCGGGGAGCGGGACAACCCTGACCGTGACCTTTCCGGGAAGTGTGACATTCACGGCTGACTCTGCGACCTCTGCGAAGCCAACAAGATTCATGACGGGGTTCCGGTCTGGAGGCCACGCGACTGTCCGGTCAGGTTCTTCGACTCCGCCGAACGGGATGACGTCGATCTCGGTACCGTTCGGGTGCCTGAACCTATGCTGTACCCGGCGGTCACGTCGAAGCTGTTGGACCTCGAGCTGTTGAGCGAGCCGGTCGAAGGTCGCCCAATCGGCACACTCAACTCCGAAGTCGACGTCCTCGGTCTTGCGACCTGTATCGATCTTGTGACCGAACTCCAACCATAGATCGCGGGCCAAACCGCCCGTCACATACATGTCGCAGCCGACGCGTGAGGCCGCGGCCTGGACAGCCGCGATCGCCTCAGCGAGCCCAGCGAGCGAGGTGTGCGCGGAAAGGTCCATCGATATTCCCCTCGTAGATGCGGTCGGCGGTTTCGCGCGCACGCGGATCGTCAAGTGCGAGCAGGTCAGCGTACACGAGGATCGGCGGCGCGGTCCCCGTCGTCTCTTCTTCTGTGTCGAATCGCCAGAATTTCTCTCGGAAGTCTATTCGGCCTTTCTCATTCTTCGTAAGATGTTTCTCGGCCACCAGGCGTGCCGGAACCTTGTCGGCATAGATGGTGAGACTTCCCGGCTTCAGGTGCCTGGTCAACAGCGCCGCTGCCGGCTCGCCGCCCCACAATCCTCTGTACGGCCGGAGATCTGTTCTTCTCCACCAGCCCAACTCCTTCGCCTCGAATCGTCCCAACAACAGGCGTGGTCGAAGGTCGCGAACGTAAGGAGGCACCCAAGCGTCCAGGAGTCTCTTCGGCTCCACGAGCCGCCGGCTAAACCTTCCGAGCCGCAACACATATCCCTCCCTGATGAGATCCCGCATCACCCATTGAACAGTGCCTAGAGCCACGCCAGCCGTCTCCGCTAGCGTTCGATAGTCGGCCTCCGCCAGCTCGGGCCGACACAAGAGCACGAACACGAGCTTCAACCCGCTCGGCCGAAAAGCCCGCAGTCGCTCACGCTCGGCCTCGAGCCGTAACTTGTCCTTCTGCCCCGTTACCCACACATACAGCCCGTCGTGGCGGAGGAACGCATTGCCGGCTGCGTCGATGAAATTCACCCCGTCCTCGCGCAGTCGCTCCGCCAGCCTCGGGTTGACGTAGTCGGCAACCAACAATCTGGGCAACTGGTCATGTCCATAACGAGTGAAGACATCGGCAACTCGAGGCGTCGGCCGTGCCTTCACCTCGACCAGGTACTCAATCTCCCCTCCCGGATACTGGAGCCTCAAGAGAGCACCGGCGCGCCCGGTTTCAACCGGCAGTTCGCGACGTAGGATCTCCCATTGCAGGCCCAAGCGCTCGATGACCTCTCCAACTCGTGGCAGAATCGTTTCTTCTCTTTGGCGCATTCCTACTCACCTCGATGTTCATTTTATCATGATGTTCATGAATAGTGAACATAATAACAGAGTGAACATGCAGCCGTGCCTGCAGAAAGCCTGACTTCCCGGGGCGTATTTCAAAACTCGGGTCGAAAGGGAATAGGAGTCCGGCTTCGCCTTCGGCTTGCGGCTTCGCTTTTCGAGCTACGCCGTCACAAGACGCCGTGACTTGGCTTGCCCGGGCGTAGTTCAAAACGCAGTTTTGAACGAAGCCTGGTGGGCCGCCCGGGATTCGAACCCGGGACCACCGGATTAAAAGTCCGACTGTAAACCTATTAACTACAATAATTTACAACACACGACTAACCGGAACAACAAGAAACGAACGGACTTGCGAGCCGCCCAGATCGCCTCTGAGTGTGGTCCCTTGTTGGCGAAAACTGTGGTTTGTTGAGTTCAAGTGTCCCACCAGTGTCCCACGGGCTAACGGCTGGACGAGCGAAGCAGTTTCGACGAGGCGTGAATTTTGACGCGCACGATGGGCGCCGATCTGCTAGATGATGCGGTAGTGGCTGAGGGTGGTGCCGATCATCTTCAGTCCTCCGGCAAGTTCATGCGGCGCAACAGGGCCTGAAAACGCGGGTCGGAGCGCAAGGGGTCGTACAGAGGGTTGCCGAGGTAGGGCAGGTTGGGATCGTGCTCCTCGTAGGCCTTCTCGAGCCAGTCGATGGCCCGGTCGTAGTCGCCGGCGTCGAAATACCGAAAGGCGATGCCCTGGGCCCCGACCCAGATGGACTTCTCGTACCGTGCCGCCAGGACATCCGCGATGCCCCGCTGCGCGCCCTCGTAGCCGGCTTCCGCCAGGCCCTGCTCGAACGCCGCCACGCGCTCGGGGTCGTGGGCGATTCGCTCCCGCTGCAAGGCCAGCTGCTCGTCGCGCATCCCCTTCGCGATGAAAACGTACTGCAGCGCGTGACGTGCGACCCCCTGGCCGGGTTGCATGGCCAGTGCGGTGCGGGCCGCGGCCATGGCGTCGTCGTAGCGCCGATCGAAATGCAGGGCCACCGCATACAAGCCGTGAAACAGCGCGTTGAACGGGTCCAGCTCGAGCGCCCGCTCGCTGTACGGAATGGCCTCGTCGGTGCGCCCCACGATCGCCAGGAAGTGGGCGTAGTACGCGTGGGCGTTCGCAGCATTGGGGTTGAGCTCGAGGGCGCGTTGCCACTCCTGCTCGGCGCCGGCCCAGTCCCAGTCGGTCCACGTCCTGACCAGGGCCAGCGCCTCGTGTGCTTCCGCGGAGGTGTCATCCAGCGCGATGGCCTGGAGAGCCGCCGCCTTCGCCTTCGGTCCGGCCTCATGGGGCGGCGTGATGCCCATCTGCTGGCGGGCCGACCAGACCCACGCGAGACCCTCGTAGGCCGGGGCGTAGGAAGGGTCTTTCTCGAGCGCCAGCTCGAAGTAGCGCTCGGCGGTGTCGAGATCGTTTGGCGTTAGTTTCTTCCAGTGGTAGGAGCCCTTGAGATAGGCGTCGTGGGACTCGTGGTTGACGACCCGCGCAGCGGCGAGACGGGCCTCCTCCTCGGGAGTCAGCGCCAACTCGATCTCGTTGGCGACCGCCCGCGCAACATCGCTCTGTAGGGCCAGGATGTCGGTGAGGTTGCGCTCGAAGCTGTTGGCCCAAATGTGGTTCTCGGTAGTGGCGTCTATAAGCTGTAGCGTGGCACGCACGGTGTCCCCGGATCGCCGCACCGAGCCCTCGAGCACCATCTCGACGCCGAGCTGTTCACCGATCTCCCGGATCGATGTATCGGAGTCCCTGAATCCCATCACCGAGGTGCGGGCGATCACCTTGTCGAAGGCCTTGATCCGGGCGAAGGTGGCGATCAGCTCCTCGTGAAGACCGTCGACGAAATAGGCCTGTTCGGGGTCTCCGGTCAGGTTCTTCAGGGGAAGGATGGCGATGGATCGGGGGGGCTGCGTCTCCTCGTCTGAACCGAGACGGTCGAGGAAACCTGGGCCCAGCAGGACGGCAAGTGCCACGAACCCGAGCACGATGGCGGCAACGGCCACCACCATCGTCATTCTGGTCTTTCGCTGCGGTGGCGGCGAGATGACCACTTGGTCGGTCGAGATCGACTTGAGGTTGTACGCCAGGTCCGAGGCCGACTGGTAACGCGCATCCGGGCTCTTCTCGAGGCAACGATGGATGCTCCGCTCGACCTCGGTAGGGAGGACAGTGCCGGTTAATGACACCCGCTCCGGCTCCTCCTTGAGGATGGCCGCGGTGGTCTCGGCAGTGGTCTTGCGCAGGAACGCGGCCTTCCCCGACAACATCTCGTAGAGAACGCAACCGAGGGCGAATATGTCGGACCTGGCGTCTGACGGCTCACCTCG
>SDBV01009705.1_pt1 | contig 12746 bp, 10 predicted proteins | sample 2277081 | NCBI WGS metagenome assembly SDBV01 (sample SAMN10402039, study PRJNA504765) | marine sediment metagenome | isolation source: marine sediment core GS10_PC15, 223 cmbsf | place: Arctic Ocean: Southern Knipovich Ridge | collected 2010
AGTTGGTCGGAGCACCCAATAATAGTGGGAATTCCATAAATAGTTCGCCCTCCCAGACGTATGCAGAAACATACACTGCAAGGACGCTTCGGTCAATTTACCCCACTAATATGAAGAGAGCCGAAATTCATTAATAAGATACTAAGCCGAACAAGTCGGAACCCAAAAGGCCAAAAAGTTTTAGATTATCAAAACACCGATTTCTTTTTTGGGCTCAAGAAGCCTTTTCTTCATACAGATCGCAAATCCAACCGAATTTTGTTTTCATAGCAAAAAACGGATACAGCTAAACTGCACCACCACCGAATATTTACGTTTTCAGTTTTTTAACTTACTACTACATAAAGACTTATTCGGGCTGGGCGGATTTGAACCGCCGACCCCACGCCCCCCAGACGTGTACGCTAACCAACTGCGCTACAGCCCGATTCGATGTTACCCCTATATCACCAGTTCGACGCTGTTGTCAAGCGCCTTCGTTACGCCAGCTACGCCAGAGTCAGACCTTTGAGATCCCGCAATCGCTCATTCTCCCGAGCATCGTACCCGAAGATCGGAAACCTGGCCGGCGATATCCGCCTGGCGCCAGTCTCGCAGGTAATGCGATCCGCCAGCCACGTTCCCGTGGTGGCTTTGTTGGCCATGATTTCAACTCCAGTTCTCTCCGCATCGGCGAAAACGCAGAGCGCACCCATGCCATCGCGCGAGTGAAAGCAGAGGTCCGAGCGGGTCCGCAGCCAGAGCTCCTCAGTGCCGGACACAATGTCCGCCCGATGCACCACGCTGTTCAAAAAGTTTACGCAGGAATCGGCGTTCTCATCGCCGTAACGCTGAGCTCATCGCGGTCGATCCTACGCAATCCATGGCCCCGGCGGGCATACTCGACGGCGAGATGGCAGCCAGCGCCATGCCGACAGGGTTTCTTCTCGATGGAGATTGCTCTGAAACGGGTTTGTCGATGGAAGGGGTCGAAAAATCGGTTGGGATTCGCGTACCGGCTAGCGCCGTGGTTGAAAATTACGACTCCAGTCTGCGTCGAAACTCTGGAAATTCGTACTCGATTCGGCCTTCGCTGGTAACGTCCATATTGGCATGGTTGTTCTTGACTAGCCGCTGCAGTATCTCTTCCGCTTTTTCGGCCGAAAGACGCGTTTTCAGTGCAACAAGAGCCGGCGTTACCCTGCCGCCCTCTTCCTGTGCTATGCGAAGTATCTCTTTCTCAGCCAGCGTTTCCCGTTCCTCCGGCGCAATCCGCTGCCGACGCCACCTGACGGCCAGCCCCTGCGCACCTTTCACGAGCGGAGCGACCCCCAGAAACATGAGCGGAAATATCAGCCACCAATATCCTGTCAGACCCATAGCGACACCAAAGCCGGCGGTAAAAACGAGCCCGGATAAGAACGTCTCAGTTGCCCTGTCCTTCTTGCCCATGTTCCCATACTATCGAGGGCCGATGGAAAAGTCAATTTAGCCGCCATCGGCGTCAGCAGTTCTCAATGTGACCACAGCGGGTAGTCAAGTATTTCATTTTCTAGCGATTCGCCGGTTCGCGTGCGAAGGCTAATATTGGGCGAATCGCCCCGAAAATGAAGGGTTTTATCAATGTTAGCCGGCAGTTCTCAATTTGGCGGAGCCAAATTGAGAACTGCTCCATCGGCGTCGGGGCGAGACATGGGAGGAAGCGGGGCAGGGCAGCTTGATTGCGCCTGGGCCGTTAATCCGGCGGCGTATCGAGATTGATGTTCATACTGCGGTCAAGCGGCAATCTGCCTTCGGCCCTGAAATCGCCGGCCAGAACTCCGAAACCGGCCTTGAAAGAGTCTCCGCCGAAGCCGTACACGGCTACCGCCGATTCGACCCATGGCACCTCTGCCAGATATACCGGGGTCAGCGTCGAGATGATGAAGAGCTTGCCCTTGTAGTTCTCGAGGGTTGTGAGTACCTCGAGACTGTTTTGGTTGGTCAGGCAAAAAATAATGGTATCATAATGCCGGGCCATGCGGGCTACGGATTCCCGGTCGACACGCCGCGACCACCCGGTTGGCTGGTAGGGAAACTCGTAGGTTTCCGCATCCGGGTACCGCCGCAGCCCTTCTGTGATAAATTTGCCCATTTGCCCGACCAGGAGCAAACGCTCGCCGTGCTCCGGCCGAAACGGAATATTCTTGTCCCGGATCATAGTGACCGCCCGGCAGGCACTGTCGAAGAAGAATTGAGTCGCTTCGGGCATGGGTATGCGCTGCTCGACGGTCTCTACTTCCGGGAGCACAGGAAAGTCCTTCAGGTAGGTCAACTTGAGAAACAGGACCCTTCGCGCGGCCTGCTCCACCCTGGCCTTGAAGGCAGGGTCTGCCCTGACCAGCCTGGCCAGCTTGTCCCAGCTCTGGTTCTGCAGGCTCGGGGTATGAGACAGAAGGATCATGTCATTGCCGGCCTCTACGGCTTTGAGCGTGACGGCGGGCACATCCAGCTTCCTCTGATGCACTCCGTACATCTCGAGATCGTCCGTGATCACTACACCCGTGAATCGCATCTTCTCGCGTAGAACTTCAGTCAAGAAAAAGGAAGAGAGAGTGGATGGCTGATTCTCTTTGAGGATCCTGGGGAAAGCGAGATGCCCGCCCATTATTACCGGCACCCCCTCCCGGATAAGGAACCGGTAGGGAAGCAGATCGCGCTCCCAGAGCAGATCGAAGGTAGCGTCTACCTCCGGCAAGTAGCCGTGGGAATCTTTGTCCGTGCCCCCATGCCCGGGGAAATGCTTGGCGGTGGTGATTACCCCGGATTTTTTCGTGCCCTGGAAAAATGCCAGTGCCAGGAGACCCGTGGCCCTGGCGTCTGAGGAAAAGGCTCTTGGGCCCACCACACCGGCGGCCGGGTTGGAATACACGTCTACCGTGGGAGCGAAATTCATATTGATGCCCAGTATTTTGAGCTCCATCCCGATATAATAGCCGGTCATGTACGCGTCGTGGGGTATACCACTCGCTCCAATGGCCATATTGCCGGGCGAAACCGAAAAGCCGGACCGAACATGGCGCACCCAGCCGCCTTCCTGGTCGGTCGCTACGAGCAGCGGAATGTGAAATCGGTTCTCGAGGGCCAAAGACTGCATTTGATGAATGCTGTCGGCCAAAGCGGTCAAGGTGGCGATGTTGCGGGTAAAAATTTTGACGCCGCCGAGCTTGCTCTCCTCTATCCAACGCATGATCTGCCCGGAAGGCTGGGTACCGTGATAGCCGAGGATGAATATCTGGCCCAGTATCTCCTCGTCGGTCATGGCCTCTATGATGGCATCTGCAAGCTCTCCAGGCGGGAGATCGTCGAGGAAAGAGGGCAATCCCGCCAAAGGGAACGGCAGAAAGCCCAGCAGCAGCAACATCAGAATCAGGCCCATGGGCAAGTACGCTTTAATTCTCATAGAACTTGTCATGGTGTACCCTGTATAACGCGTCTTGGCCATACCTTTCAGCGTAATTATCCCGCGCCTCATCGGCGTTCTTCAAGTGTTCGCTGTACAACCTGGCAAATGAGAGTTGTTCCCGCGTCCAATCGTACACAAAGTAGTAGTAAGGGCTCTCAATAGGTCTCGTTACCGCTTCCAGTGCCTGATCGCTGAACATGCAGATAGGCGTCGGGGGCAGGCCCTTCCGCCGATAGACGTTGTAGGGTGAGTCGATAGATATGTCCTGCCGGGTAAGAAAGGGCCGGTGGTAGCCGAGCGCGTATTCCACCGTGGGACAGGAACCGAGCCGGCTGCCGCCCTGCATGCGGTTGTAGAGGACCGAGGCGACTTTGCCATAGTCTCTGTTTGAAGCGGCTTCCTTTTCGACGATGCTGGCCAGGATTATCTGCTGATAGGCATCCAACCCCTTCACCCTCTCCAGTTTCTGAAACCTGTCCCGCCCGCGCCGCAAGAGATACGCCACAATCCGGTTCATGTTGTCTAATGCCAGCGCTTCGGCTTGCTCGGGCCCCATATGGGGCTCGATGCCGGCAAAATCCTTCTTGTAGAGTATATACCGGCCGGGCTCGAAAAGCCCCTCGAAACGGCTGCCGCTGGGGGTTGCAGGTGGCACGATGGCCCAACCCGGATATTTCGTCTTCGCCGCGACGGCTAAAAGGGCCTTTCGATTCGAGATGCCCAGAACCTCGAGCTCTTCGACCAATGTCTCGATGCGACTGCCCACCTTGATCTCTACTATGTTGCGCGGAGGCGGCACAAAAAAAAGCGCGGTCGGCCGACGTAAAAAATAGGCTTTGCCCCCCGCGTCGAACCGAAACCTGAGGCGCACGGCGAACCCCGACAGAGGCTCATCGCGAGCGAAAAAATCACATTGACCCGATCCATCCGCACCGGTCTTGCTCCCGTGCGCGAGGGTGCCGGTTCCCTCGACGAATTCCAGAGCATACGGTATGCCGCCGGCCGGCACCCGGGTTTCCCCGGCGACGTATTCCAGGACAAAGGATAGTTCCGGAGTCTCGCTGCTTTCGGGATCTAAGGGTGTGAAAGAAGCGCTGTCACGTTCCACCCACCCACCTGTTGGACGGACCCGCAATCCGGCTTCGATGCCGGCCAGCCGCTTTTCAACGGCCTGCCTGCCGGCGGAATCCGTAGCGCGGGCCAGCGCCATTATTAGCGAGTAAATCGCTCCCTTGATGTCGCCATGCTCGAGTCTTGCCATCGCGATGCCTTGCAGCGACTTCCATTCCGGAATCATCTGGCGAACCGCCTTCGTTTCCAACGGCGCACGCCCGTACCCGGTCATAGGCGGGTGAGCACAGGCGTATACGAATAGCAATGCGGCAGTTAGACAGACAGCTCTCTTCACTTGATCCAGATATCTTATCCAAGGACCCGGACTTTTACAAGTGGCTTTGCCCCTTGCCAAATGACCATTTGGCGACCCATGCGTCAGCACTGGCCCCTGCACATCTGATAGCCCCGACCACCGGCAAAGACGCCGACCGGCGGAACCGCATCGGCGCAAATCCCGAATGGCGGCGCAGCCCTCCAGCTATGAGCTCCGGATCTGATAGACAATGGCGGCGTAGCCTACGAAAGACGAAGCGGGGTATACATCCCAACTGGTGGTATATTGGATCAGCACTCCTTCCACGGCGCCTCTCTGCCTGGCGAATTCGGCCGCCGCGACGGCGGCTCCCGCCGAACAGGCTGACTGCTCTTGCAGAGCCAGGTCAATGGCGTCATTCAACGACAGGGAAAGAACGGCTTTCAGAAATCGACGGTCATTGACCTCTTTTACCCATTCGACGGCCTTTTCGCCGCCGCCTTTCGGGGAAAACCCGTAGGCCGGCCCGTAGTGCGTCAAATCCGTGGATCCCAACACGACGACCTCGCGGTTCAGCCCACGTGCTTCCGTATGGATAGCCCGCCCCAGCTCCAGGGCCGCTTGCGCGGGAGGGGCTCTGAAAGCTACAACTCGCGATTCAGGATACAGATACTTCACGAGCGGCAACTGCACCTCCACCGTGTTATCCGGTACACTGTCCTCCTCCAGATCGATGACGTTGCCGACGGCTTGCAGCAGTTCCCTGTCCGCGGCGATATCGCCCAACGGCGTCTCGTAGGCCTCATCGAAGCCGGCATGGACGCGGGCGCCCGGGGAGAGGTGTCCTCCCACCACGGCAAGCGTCTCCGGTTTCCGCCCCATACGCCGGATAGTATCCAGCGCCAACCTTCCCGAATAATCCCAGCCGGCATGCGGAATGATCCCGGCCGCCGCATACGCCGATTCTTCGGGCGCCCCCAGTCCCGCGAGCAATGACTCGATTTTGGCCCTGGTTCCGCTCTCCGTATCCGGATACCACCCGGGGGGCAAGTGTCTCTTTCTGACTTTCATTAATGCCTCCTGCAACCGGCCCTCTGTTTCAGCAGAAATTACTATTTACATTATAAGCATAATGCCAATAATATAAACATGGGTAAGAAAATTACCATTGCATACTTGATATTCTGCGGGGTAATCTTCCTGGCTCTGGTTTCTCTTCTAGGCGTTCGCATTAAATTGAACTGGGACAGAAATCTGGCTCATGTAACGGAGAGCTTCGGCAAGCTGGAAGCCGCGAGCTCATCGATCCTGGACAGATACAGCGGCTTCGAGTCGAGCTCCTATCTCGACGAGCTGCGCGACTATCTCGATTCCGAGCGGCGTTTGCTGCTCCTGGCCATCTACTCGTCGGGTCAGGGTATGCAATATCTGCACGCCAAGAATCAGGAGTATGTCGATAGTCCGGACACGATCGAAACAACGTGGCAAGGCAAGCTCGCGTATAAAAGCCGGCCGATCGGCAGTCACATGCTATCTCTGCCCTTTGGCGCCCGCGGAGATATGCACATCGACGGTCTGTACACAATCATAGGTCGGGAAGATTTTTTTCCAATCATTAAAGAGACCTTCATTATTCTTTTCATTTTTTTCATCGCTACCTGCGTCGTCCTGCTGGTGGCACCCCTGGAATCGGCTAAAGCACCGCCCGATACGACGACGGTGCGGACCGTGAAGGAGCCGCGGCTCGAACAGGAAGCGGGCAACCTCTTCTCGCCGAACACCGGGCTGAGTTGGAGCGAGCACTTACCGCAGAAGCTCAAGAGTGAGATACACAGAGCGGCAACTCTCGATCTCGACCTTGTTTTCGGCTTGATCCGCATCGATCATTTCGGGGGCGTCACGAAGAGAGAAATCGTTTACGCTAAAATCGCCAAAACGCTCCTGGAGACCTACACATTTCAGGACCTGATCTTCGAGTACAAAGAAGACTCTTTCGCGATCCTGGTTCCGGACATGGACCTGGATCAGGGCATCTTGAGTCTGGATGCGTTCAAAAAGAAGATTGCCGCTTCGCCGACGGCCGACCAAAAAATCACCGTCTCGGTGGGATTGAGCTCTCGGGCGGGACGACTTGTCAACGGTGCGACGCTCCTGGCGGAATCGGCACGAGCGTTGAAAAAGGCCCAATTCGAAAGCACAAACATGCTGATGGCTTTCAGAGCCAATCCTGACAAATACCGGGATGTGGTATCCAGAAGAACCTGAGCCCGATCAGGGACTCAAGACCGCCCGAGCCACACCACCCCACAGGTCTTAACGAGATGCCTCCATATTCCAGCCTGATTTCGCTTTCGCTTGACTTGCAGAGCCCGGTCTTTTTACATTATAACGTAGCAAAGCAGAGCAAATTACGAAGCGTTCATGTTGAGCGGCAATAACCCTAGCATAATAAAAGCCTGAGGAAACCACTATGATCCGCATTCGAAAGTTGACCAAGTATTACAGTACGACGTGCGCCGTAGATAATCTGGATTTTGAAATCAGAAAGGGTGAAATCCTGGGATTGCTCGGACCCAACGGGGCGGGCAAGACCACTACGTTACGGATGCTCACCTGCTATTTACGCCCCACCTCAGGCACTATCAGAGTTATGGATCTGGATATCAACCGGGACGCACTGGCTATCAAGAATATGATCGGCTATCTGCCGGAATCAGCTCCCCTTTACCAGGACATGCTGGTCTACGACTTTCTGCTCTACATCGCCGGGTTGCGGAACCTGACCGGCAAAGAAAGACTGAAAAGGATATTCGAGCTCTCCGATCTGTGCGGTATCAGCGAAGTCATGCACCGGCCCATAAACCAACTCTCCAAGGGTTACAGGCAGAGAGTGGGCCTGGCGCATGCCATGATGAGCAATCCGGAAATCCTTGTATTGGACGAGCCCACCTCCGGGCTGGACCCCAACCAGATCGCCGAAATACGATCGCTGATCAAGGAGATAGGGCGCGAGAAGACAGTAATCCTCTCCACCCACATTCTCAGCGAGGTGGAGGCGACGTGTGACAGGATCATTATCATCAACCACGGTCGTGTCGTGGCGGACGGCACCAAAGAAGCACTCCGCGCAGGAATGAGCGGAGAGAGCCTGACTCGCGTTTCCCTCATCGGGCCGGATTTCGCCCAGGCGCAAGCCTACCTGTCAGCCCTGCCGGGTGTCAGCAAGATCACCAAGGGAAGCGCCGGCGACGAAGATTCGAACGCGGATTCAACTCCCGCGGCAGGCCGCCCCGCCAAGGACCCCGCAGAGCAGACTCAAACCCACGTGCTGGTCCAGAGCAACAAGGATCTGCGCGCTGACATCTACAAACTAATCAAGAAGAAAGACTGGATCATCATGGAGCTCGTGCGCGAACAGAAGTCGCTGGAGAGCGTCTTCAGAGAACTCACGCTGTCGAAGAGCTCGGACAACTAGGAGCGTTAAATGTCTGGCAAATCTCTGACCTACATCTTCAAACGGGAATTTAAATCCTTTTTTCTCTCTCCCATAGCCTACATCGTAATCGCTATTTTCCTGGTGGTTACGGGCTGGTTCTTCTTTTCGGGCTTCTTCCTCAACGGAAGGGCCGATCTGAGGAGTTTTTTTTCCATGCTTCCCATTGTATTGTGCTTCGTCGTTCCATCGATTACGATGCGGCTGTTTGCCGAGGAGCTCAGAAGCGGCTCATACGAGCTGCTCACCACCTTGCCGGTTACCATGGGCGAAGTGCTGATCGGTAAATACCTGGCCGCTCTGGCCTTCATCATCATCATGATGCTGCCCACGGTGTCGTATGCCATTTTCATATCGTTTCTGGGCGACATGGATTGGGGACCCGTCGTCGGGGGGTATGTGGGAGCCGTGCTGCTGGCAGCGGCCTACACCGCCCTCGGGATTTTTGCATCGGCGTTGACCAAGAACCAAATAATCGCCTTTATCATCGGGCTCTCTCTCTGCTTTTTGCTGTTTATAATCGACAAGGTGCTTTTTTTCGCGCCGGCCTTCATGGTCGGGGTGCTCCAGTTCTTGGGCTCGGATTACCATTTCAGGAATATCGAGCGGGGCATCCTGGATTCCCGCGATATCATCTACTTCCTCAGCGTGTGTTTCGTGGCCCTGTACGTTACACACCGTGTGACACAAGAAAAGATATAAGGAGCTTGCTCATGAAGCTGGCCTCGATAAAAAACTTGCGCTTTGTGATCTATCTGGCCATGGTCGTGCTGGTCAACCTGGCCTCCAGCACTCTGTTCCTCCGGACGGATCTCACCAAAAACCGCATCTACTCGCTCTCCGGGGCGAGCAAGGATGTGGTAGCCGGCCTGGAGGAGCCCCTGACCATCAAGGCCTTTTTTTCTAAGAATCTGCCGCCCCCTTATAACAACACGGAACAGCAGCTGCGGGATTTGCTGGAGGAGTACGCTATCCATGCCAACCGCTATTTTAATTACACGGTCCACTCCATCGGCTCTTCCGATGATCTCGGGGCCAAGACCAAAGAAGACCGGGAAAAAGAGCGAATGGCGCAAAATTATTCGATCTACCCCATCCAGATACAGAATATCGAACAGGATGAAGTCAAGCTGCTGAACGCCTACATGGGGGTCGTTTTCATACACGGCGACATGATCGAAACCATCTCGTCCCTGGCCAATACGGAAAACCTGGAGTACACGCTCACCAACACCATAAGAAAAATGGCCCGCAAAACCAGCGCTCTGCTGGGGATGGAAGAGGACGTTCAACTGGTCCTATACCTCTCTTCCACCCTCTACCCGCTGGTGGACGATCTCGAAAACGTGCCGGGTAAGGTGCAGGCCATGGTGGAGGACTTGAACGTGGAGAATTTCGGGCGCATACACTACACCCACATCGATCCCACGCAAAGTGCCGAAAGAGCCCAGGAGCTGCAGCAATATAATATGCCCGCATTGATGCTGCAGACCGCCTCCGGTTCCGGAGAGGAACCCGCGTACGCGTCTCTCTTGGTTTCGTACAAAGGTGAGGCCGTCGTCATGAACCTCTTTGTCCGGGATTTTTTCGGCTACGCCTTCCGAGACCCGGCTAGTTTCGAGGGCTCCATTCAGGACAGCCTCGAAACACTGATCGGCATCAACGAGGAGATCGGCTATGTCGTCGATTACGGTACGGCGGCTTTGGGTCGCTCCCGATCGCAGGGAGGACAGGCGCCGCCCAATCGGTTGGTTCTCAACGCTTTCGAGCGCCTCGTGTCGCAGAACTACGCCTTCAAGGAAGTGCGCCTCGAGCAGGGCATCCCCGACGGGTTGAAAAGCCTGCTCCTCGTGGGTCCCAGGGAACACCTCAGCGACTTCGCTCTCTACCAGCTCGATCAGTTTCTAATGAAGGGCGGCTCGCTGGCCCTGTTTATTGACACCTACGCGGAGTTTGTGCCCCCGCCGCCGAAAGACGGAGAGTTTCCAAGCCAATATGGCCAGCAGCCCCAGCAGCCCGTCTACATCCCCATCATCACCGGCATGGAAGAGATGCTCGAGCACTACGGCATAACCGTCAGGAAATCCTACGTCATGGACGAAAAGTCCTTCATTCAACGCCGGAGACTGGCCGACGGCGGCATGAGCGAGATACCCTTCTACTTCGCCCCCCAGATCGACCAGGACAACATAAACAAAGAGCGGTCTTTCATCAAAGGCATCAAGAGCCTGATCATGCTCTACATCTCCCCCCTCGAGATCGAGAAAGAGCTGCCGGATGGGCGCAGCGCGACGCTGCTGTTCTCGTCATCGGACCGTTCCTGGGAGATGGACAAAAACATAAACTTGTCGAACCCCTACATGATCACGCCACCTCAGGACGATGTCATGTTCAGCCGGCCGCTCGCCTACCTGCTGGAAGGGCAATTTACCAGCTACTTCGCCGGCAAGGAGATACCGCAGAGAGAACGGGGCGAGCAAGAGCAAAATGAGGCGCGGCAGGGCAGCATCATTTCGACCGAAAAAATTTCGGGGGGCGCCAAAATAATAGAAGCCACGAAAACCGGCAGCCTCTTCGTCATAGGTTCCTCTTCTCTCCTGGGAGACAACGTGCTGGATGATCAAGGGGCCTCGCCCAACTCGGTGTTCGTCATGAACCTCATCGATTACCTGAGCGATCAGGAAGACTATGCGGTCATGCGCAGCAAGGGCCAGACCATCAACCCGCTCAGAGATACCCAGCCCGAAACCAGGACCTTCATCAAGACATTCAACATCGTGGGCCTGCCGATACTGACCGTTCTCGTCGGAATTCTGATTTGGCTCAGATGGATCAGCAGGAAAACCAGAATACGATCCCTCTTCGAGGCCGCGAGCGAATCACGCGGCCTTCGCCGGGGAAAGGCAACGGAGGAGCCGAAAAAATGAAGATCAGGTTCGAATTCATCATCCTTGCGGTAATTGCCGCCGGTCTAACGCTCTATCTGATCTTCCGTCCGCGGGAGCGCATGAACTACGAGCTTCCGGTGGTGGAGCGAATCCAGGAGAAAGACGTATACGGGATCGAGCTCATAAGGCAGGACAAGATCATCAAGGTAACGCGCTCCGACGGCCTCTGGCGCATACAGCCCGAAGGCTACCGTGCCGACTCGGACCGTGTCGGCCAAATGATGGAGGAGATAGGCCGCTTCTCCATCGCTGACTTGACCTCCGAAACCAAGAACTACCGGCTCTACGAGCTCGATGAGAAATCCCGCAAGCGGGTAATCGTCTATGGCAAGGACGACAAGGTCATCCTCCAGTTCGACATCGGGAAACGGGCCGATCTTTATCAGCACGTGTACGTGAAACTCGAGCAGGACGAACGCATCTTCCAGGCCAAAGGCAATTTTCACACGGCGTTCGGTCAGGACAGGGAGGACATGCGGGACAAGCTGATCCTGTCCTTCGAGGCCGAAGCGGTGTCAAAAATCGACGTGTCCATGGGCGCCAAGCAAATCTCCCTGACAAAAAAAATCGTCCCGGCCACAGCGGAGGACCAAGAAACAGAGATTTCTGCAGAGCAGTCTGCGGGCAAAGACGATCGGAGCACTACAGGAAACCAGGCAGCCCAACCCCAGAACACGACCAGGATCAGCTGGCAGCGGCCCGACGGCACGGAGTGGGATGCAGAGCAAGTGGACAGGCTGCTGGACGTGATCTCCGACCTGCGATGTCTCAAATTCGCCGAAGACGACGTGCCGCTCGAAGCGGCGTATCTAAAAGCCACGATTGCGGCAGCGGGCACGGAGCACGTCTTGACAGTGTACCACAAGCAGGGCGACGACTTCCCTTCAACATCGACCGGCAACGAGTTTCCCTTCATTCTCTCCCACTACTGGGTGGAGAAAATAGTGGATTTCATCGAAGGCAAAACAGAGTGAACGAAATCTGCCTGCTCGACAATCCCGTAATGCCCTATCCCTGGGGCTCGTACACCGCTATTGCCGGGCTTCTGGGCCAACCGTCTCCCTCTCCGGACCCGCAGGCCGAGCTCTGGATGGGCGCCCATCCCAAAGCGCCTTCCCGGGTCCTCCGCTCTTCCGGTCCGCAGTCGATGCTCTCTCTTTTCGATGAGGACGCACCGGGCCTGATGGGCTCGCAGATGGCCGAACGGTTCGCCGGCAGGCTGCCCTTTCTTTTCAAAGTCCTGGCCGCGGAAACGCCGCTCTCCATTCAAGCCCACCCTGATAAACAACAGGCTGAAGAGGGATTCAAGAGGGAGCAGGGTCAAGGCATACCGATAGACGCCCCCCATCGCAGCTATCGGGACGACAACCACAAGCCCGAAATCCTGTGCGCCGTCACGCCGTTCTGGGGCCTCATGGGTTTTCGCGGATACGAAGACTGCCTGGACCGGCTTCGCCGTTTGAATTGCCCCTCGATGCGCGACGAGCTCGATGCTTTCGCCCGCAGTCACGA
>SDBV01009706.1_pt1 | contig 12746 bp, 19 predicted proteins | sample 2277081 | NCBI WGS metagenome assembly SDBV01 (sample SAMN10402039, study PRJNA504765) | marine sediment metagenome | isolation source: marine sediment core GS10_PC15, 223 cmbsf | place: Arctic Ocean: Southern Knipovich Ridge | collected 2010
GTCGTCGCCGTCTTGCTCTTCGGAGTCATTGTCGGAATCGGAATCATCGGTACCGGCGGAGGCATCCAGGTCGTCAACGGCATCACCGTGATCGCCTTCATTACTCTCCTGACCGTCGTCCAGATCGACACTGGCCCGTTTGCTGCCGGCTCCGCGGCGGCCCACAGCCACCCTGCGCTTGCCGGAAGAGGCTTGCGGGGCACCTTGCCCGCTCTCGTCCAGCCCGTGCAGTTGGACATCGTCGGCGAGCCCGAAGCTTTGAGGCCGGGGCTCTGTTTGCGTTTGAGGCATTTTACTGCTCCTGTACCGGTGTTGCAGGACTGCGAAATGCTGTCCCGCCCTGCGCGAGCTACTGCGAGGTCTTGACCTCGCCCTGGCCCGGTCCTACTTGGGAATTGAGGCCCTGCTTCAGGGCTTCGATCTCCAGTCGTTGCTCTTCCCGCATCTGAGCAATCTTGTTCGCATGCTCCTGGAACGCCAATGCGATATCGGACCTCGTGTCCGCTCTGGACTTCGCCAGTATTTCTTCGAGCTTGTTCTCGTGCTCTTGCGACTGCTTGGCCGAGGTTTTAGCCGCGTCTGCTGTGGCGCGGGTCTGGATCGACGTGACTTCCCGCTCAGAGCGCGCCTGTTCTGTTGCGCGTGCCGACAACGACTCGATCTCCACCTGTTGGGCCATTTTCTGCTGGTTCTGCTGTCCCCGTTCTTCCCGTATCTTAGTGACTTCCGCGGGCGAGCGCTCGAACTTGTCCACGTCGGAAACAGCCGAGCGGAACAGTTCGATGATGAGCGGCACGAAGTCGAAGCGGTCCCGGAGTTCATCGAACATGCCATCGACCTGGCCGATGGATGCGAGCATCTCTTTGACGACCGCGGCCCGGAACGTCCTGGACAGCATCGCATCCGCGCCGTTGACCGCGCTGATCGTCACGTTCACGCTCATGTCGTCGAAGGTGACGGCGGCGGCGCGCACATCGTCTTCCTCGAAGTCCCACTGTTTCACCACGTCCGCGTAGCGACCCCCGGTGGCGATCAGCACCCGCTCCTCGCCGAAGAAGTCCGGGTTCCGCAGATACTCGGCCGCGATGGCCGCCACATCCTCGACCACCTGCATGACCCCCATGAACGCAGGTTTGAACGCGCCCTGGTTGCTGGTCAGCGCCTCTTGGATTTCCTGGGCCGTGGTGACCTTGCTGGGCGTCTGCCCGCGGAACACGTCAGACGAGTGGCCTGCCTCATTACTCTGGCCGAGCAGGAACCCCAGGTCCTGATAGAGGTGCATCGACTCTTTGTCGTTGACCGGCAGTTTGGCGAACAGACTTTCCAGCCGACCTCCTTTTTCGAGAAAAGCCTTCACCAGATCGCCGTTCACCCGCACCAGCTTCTGCCGGTCTTCCAAGTCGTCTTTGGTCTGCTGCGTAATCAATTCCTCCGGCACCAGCGTCGGCGACCAGTTGCCCTCGCGCAAGTCGTCCAGGCGCAGGTTGAGCACCGTGTTGATGATCTCCTGCAGGGCCTCGTGCATCTCCAGCAGGCCCTTGCCGTCAACCTGCCACTCATGGCGGTCGAAGCTGTCGCCGCAGTACGGGATGTCCGGGCCGGGGAACGGGTTCGAGCCGTAGCGCACCAGCCACCCGCCCAGGCCGCCGATCCTGACCGCGTAACGATCCTCGATCCCAATCGTCCGGCGCTGCCGGTACTTCCAGACCTCTACCTGATCGTCCGCCTCAACAGGGACGTTCGAGTTGTAGTTCCCGCCGAAGAAGCGCCGCAGCACAACGTCCGACGTGCTTGACGACAGCAGCGTGGGCACCATGTCGGGCATCTCGCGGGGCCTGTGCCAGTGCCCTTTCTCGAACATCGCCTCAACTTCGGCGCGGGGCCAGAACTCCTTTTCGATCCACCACTTGGCTTCCTTGACCGTGTGCGCGTGCGGGTCGATGTACTGCAGCGCCCGGTCCACGACAGTGAAGCGCAGATCCGGGTCGCTCTCCGTCTCCAGGTAATCAACGCGGATCAGAGCGGTCGGGAACTTGAGGAACGTCTTTATGAAGTCGCGCAGAATGGTGTTGCGGAAGTTCCAGCGGTCCTCGAAGTAGTGGTTGACCAGCGATTCAGAGAGCTTGGCCGAGCGCCACATTCCCTGCATCTGGTTCAACCGGGTCGGCGCCGGCAGGAACTCCACCAACTTGGGCAACTGCATGACCATGCCGAACATGAAGGCACCGACAACCTGCAGGGCCTCCCGCCCCTTGGCGAGGAAGACGTGCTCCTCTTCGTCGTGTTCCTTGTTCGCCCACTCGGCGTTGTACATCTTCTCCAGTTCTTCCATCCGCTGCGCTTGGAAGTTGGTCTGCTGCTCAGCGGACTCAAAACGGCGGTCGATGAGGTTGTTGACCTCCATGATCGCCATCTGATCCATGTTGGGGACTTCATTGGCGCGCCTGTTGATGCCCCTCTGCCGCCTTCCCCAAGGACCGGTCACTACGTTCTTCGACACCATCGGTGTGGCGGCGGCCGTGGTAGCGGCGTTCGCAGCCGCTTGGCGGCGCTTGACAGCCCTCGGAGAACCGGCGTGCGGCATCAGGCGTTGCCTCCGCGGCAAGGGCAGAGCGCGAAAGTCTTCGTGTTGGTGCTGGGATTGTGCTTGATCAGGCGCTGGCCGGAACCGTCGCAGGCGGCGCGGTCGCAGGACTTCAGTTCTCTTGGAACGAGTTGCCCTGCGGCGCCGGGCTGCGAACGGCCCTTGCGGCCCTGGGTGGGCCATTGACCGGGCGGCAGTTGGGCGTTGTGCGGCCCTGAGACGAAGAAGCGCTGTTGCAACGCCGCGTCGCTCATCGGCTTGGGAGCGCCGATTTTATGCCGTGCCAGGTCGTCGAACTGTTGCTTGTTCACACTGTACCCAAAGCAAAGAGCCGGTGGAGCGCGGTTGGGCACGCTCCAGGGCGTCAAGCCTCACCGGTCAGGGGAGGCAACCAAAGCGAATTACGGCGCGGGCGCCTCGATCCAGTCCACCGAAATCTCGAACAACGGATCGTCTGACTGCGACGGAGAAATGAAATGCACTTGCATCGTCGATCCCGGCCCGATCCACATCGGAGGCAGGGCATGAGACGATTTGGCCGCGAGCGTCCCGAGCACGATCTGCGCGAAGCCGGTGGTCGAGCCTTCACCGAAGGTGAGGTGGAACGTGTCGTCAACCGTGAAAATCACGTCGCGAATTTGCTCGCGCCAGATAATCCGGTCGAAGGTCGCGGCGGCGGCGGCAGCCGTGAGCACACCGAAAGAGGCGGTGATGATGGTTGCCCTCTGAGCAGTGATCAGGTTCGCGGCGTTCCCGCCCATGTTGACCACCGGGAGCGTCGTGCCGCCGGAGGTGAGCGAATTCCCTTGCCGCACCACAAACTGCACATGGAAACTCGTCGATGCCGTGTTGACGGCGAGCGCACGAAGAAACATCCGGTCCAGCAGTGCCCATTGATTGACGCTGCTGTTGTACAGCGTCAGGTCCGGCTTGGTCACGTCGTAGGCTGTTGCCGTGGCGAGCGTGGCGATACCGGTGCCAAGTGCCGCGTTGACGGCAGAGAACATCGAATTTCGGAATTTTTCTTCCGAGCGGCCATTGAAGGCCATCGCGGGTCCAAACATGGGTCAGTCCTCAAGCAAAGCGAAGCTAAACAAAGCTACACGATGGATTGTGCGACGATGGCCTTGTGATTCAGGGCGGGGCTCCGTCGCCGGGCCTCCGCGCAGGCCCAAGCTACTACTTCATCGGGGGATGACCCCGCCTTCGCTACTGCGTCAACGTGACGTTGCCCGCACTTGTACAGCAGGGTCAGCCCGTCCGGCTCGATGCCGGCCGCGCGGTTGGTGAGAACCGCCGCGACTTGGACGCATGCCTCCAGCGTGGTGTCGGGGACGTTCTTGGGCGTCTTGCTCTGCTCCTTGCCCGGTTCCTTGCTTTTGTTCTCTGCCATGACTGCCTCATCAGTTCAATTGTCGTCCGCCTCGGCTGAAGCCGGGGTGCCGGTTACACGACATCCACGACCTGCGAAATGGCAACAGAGCCGCGGTCAACAGTGTCCTTGGCCCACACCTTGCCCAACCCGTTTGAGACGATGGGCCCGAACGGAGCGGCGATGATGTTGTCCGTCAATCCGACGGCGGACACGACCAAAACACCTTGGTCCTCCACAGACGATCCGCTGACCGCCACGGTTCCAATCGCAGCGGTTTGCAACTTCCCCGCGACCTTGATCCCATCAATGGACGGAATGCTCGCCGAGAAATCCAGGGCCGCCCAGGTTGCCGTGGTCGCCACGCTCTGCGCCGCAAAATGGTAGGTGCTCCCCACTTTGATCATCGCCCTGAAGACGGGCGTAGCCGCGGTGGTGCAAACCATGAAGCCCACGTACCGCCACGGATAGGACTTCGACGTGCCGGGGTGCCCCAGATATCCGCTGTTGTTCGGTCCCGCAGTGGCGAGAGGCGCGGTCTGACTGGGTCTGATCTCGTACTGCCAAGCTCCATCCGAATCCTGCGTGATGGCGGTGTACATGTACCACACGCCCAATACCGAGTCGGTATCGGTGGCGTTCACGCCGGAGGAGTTGAGGATGTTGTTTGAGACCGCGCCCCAGGTGTAGGCCAGATCCTCGTCCAGGTGGAACAGGTCGTTCTCGTGCCAGATCGAAACGGGCCGGGTCGCCCCTTTCAGCGTGAAAGTGACCCTGTTGGCCCCGCCGATTGTTACGGGAATGGTGTGCTGCCGGAGGTTGTTGAGAATGAACAGCGGGACATGGCTTGCACGGTCGGAAGCCAATTTACCCTTCAAGCCAATCGGGTTGCCGAATCCCTCGAATGTGGACATCTTGCAATCCTCGAAAACAATTCAAAGCAAAGCTACCGCACGCGCAGCCTGTGAGCCTCCGTTACACGACATCCACGACCTGTGAGCAGTGAATGTCGCCGCGGGCAATCGTGTCCTTGCCGAACACCTTGCCCAGTCCGTTTGTGGCGATGGGGCCGTAGGGGGCGTCGATGATGTTGTTTGCCAGCCCGACAGCGGACACGACGATGGCGCCCTGATCATCCACGGACGAGCCGCTGACTGCAATCGTGCCAACCACGCCGGTTTCCAGTCTGCCCGCGATTCTGATCCCGTCAATGGAAGGAATGCTCGCAGAGAAGTCGATGGCAACCCAGCCCGTGCCGGTCGCCACGCTTTGGGACGCGAAGTGGTAGGTGTCGCCTTCCTTGATCATTGCCCGGAACGCCGGGGTAGCGGCCGTGGTACAGACCATGAAGCCGACATAGCGCCAGGGGTACGACTTGGAGGTGCCGGGGTGGCCGAGGAACCCGATATTGTGCGGGCCCGTGGTCGGCAGGGGCGCGGTTTGGCTCGGGCGCATCTCGTACTGCCAATCCCCATCGGAGTCTTGAGTGATCGCGAGGTACATGTACCAGACCCCGAGCACGGAATCGACATCGGTGTCGTTTGCGCCGTCGGAATCCAGGATGGGGTTTGAGGAGGCGTTCCAGGTGTACGCCAAATCCTCGTCCAGCAGGAGCAGATCGTTGTCCGCCCAGACCGAGATCACCCGCGTCGAACCCTTCAGCGTGAAGGTTCCGTTGTTTGAGCCACCCACGGTAACGGGGATGGGGAACTGCTGGATGTTGTTCAGAATGAACAGGGGTACTGCTGATGCGCGGTCAGAGGCCAGCTTGCCTTTCAGGGTAAGTGGTTTGCCGAATCCCTCGAATGTGGACATCTTGCAATCCTCGAAAGCTATTCAAAGCAAAGCCTCCGCACACGCAGAGGTAAGCAAACATGGTTATAATTGCTAAGCTTGTCGGTAAACGCAAGTTAATTTTAGCTCACTCAGGCTTTCCGTCCCATTCCACCTCGCCGCCAAAGAGCCGGTGGAAAATATACAAAAGCTTCATGGAAGCGTGGCACAGTGAGCATATCAGACGACCATCCGTGAATTGGTGCCGACATTTGGAAATATCAATCGGTTTTTGGATCGTGTTGTCCATCACATAAACCTCGCCTGCTTCTTGGAAAAGTTCCATCCGTCGCGGTCTCCGCGCTTTTTGGGCCTGCGACGTTGCAGATGTTTGCTGTGCGCCCAGTCCACGCCGTAGCACAGCGCCTTGCCCGCATGGCTCCATTGGTCGTGATTCGCGGGCGCGCCCGGCAGCTTGCGTCTGGTCACCTTGTCCACCGGATAGCTCCAGTTCTGCAGCACCTGGACGGCGTGCTGGCACGCTTCCTTGTTCACGGCCAGGCCCCCGACCTGTCCCAGCAGCGTCCGCACCTGATCGAAAGCCTCTTCCTCGTAGGGCCTGTTTCCGACAACGTGGATCGGCGGCCCAGGAATGATCATCTCCCCGAAGTGCGTGGACTGGTGCGCCTTCACGTCGGGGTCAGCCAAGTTGATCAGCCATGTGCGCCCCGAGGAGTCTTTCTGCTCGCCGGTGCGCATGTCCACCACAATATGGCGGTAGCGGTAGCCGCGCTCGGCCGCCTCACGGTTGAGCAGGAAGCGCAGGCAGTACGCGGTCATGTCCACGCCCTCGTACTCGGCGAAGATCGACAACGTGTACCGCAACGGGGTCAAGTGGTGGTACTCGGGCGGGATCGGCCGCGTCTGTGCGAAGAGCAGCGAGCAAGGATCGTTGCCGCCCAAGTCGATGAACACATCCACGTCGTAGCTGGGGTCAAAGCGCACGGTGTCGTCGTCTCGGGCGTGAACCCACTCGACGCCGGGGCCGGGCGCCCATGTGAACTGCGAGAACACCCGGGCCGAGACCGATCCGGCGTAGTCGATCTCGAACTCCTGTGCCCAACTGGCGTCGTCGAAGTATTTCGGCTTGGAGGACTCTTTCTTGGCCCAATCGTGGTTGAGGAACGGGTGTTGCGTCCAGTGCAAGGTGAGCTTGTTCACGCCGGGGCGGTGGGCCATCATCGCGAAGGCGTTGCCCATGCCCTTCGGCGTCGAGAAGTAGAAAATAGTCGGCGCCAGCCCCGTGAAGGCGTCCAACACCTCGGCCCCCGACGTGATGTGCGCGAACTCATCGGCACCGACGACGGTGGCGCGACCCTGGCGGCCGGCCGTGGATTCGACTTTCTGCCCGCGGATGAAGGCCCCGGTCTCCGGAAAGTTGATGTTGAGCAGCTTATCCACGTCCATGTCCCAGCGCTTCCAGCCTGCGTTCATCCACTCCGGCAACCTGGAGTGATGGTGGCGCAGCTTGCCGAACAGGGAGTCGGGCTGCCGGTTGTCAACGTCCTCTTCCCGCAGACTGGTCAGGTAGGAGGTGTTGCCCTCGTAGAACGTCGAGAGCCAGTCAACCAGCATCACGAACAGCCACGTCATGCCCATGGCCCGCGATTTTTCGACGAGCCCCTCTTCGCGCATGCGCAGTGTGCCGACCATCCAGGTCAGAACGTCTTTCTGGTAGTCGAAGGGAATGAACGGAATGTCTTTCTCCCCGGACTCGCGGCGCGGGTCGTAGGTCCAGCCGTAGGTGGCGATGTAGTAGAGGATCGAGGACTTGCACAGCTTGCGCTGCAGGTCCTGCAGGTGCGGGCTGCCCTCCGCGGTCTGGTACACGCGGTAGCGGTAACGCAGGTTCTCGTTGTAGTCCGGCATGTACTGCAGGTCGGGCCCGCGCAGCAGTTCCCCCGGCGTGGCGTCGAACTCGTCCACGGTGACCGACCAGCGGTATTTGCTCAGTTGGTGCTCGGACGTGATCCGGTAGGTCGTGTCGCCCTCGACGGCCCGGCGCAGCACCACGGCCGGCGGATCGGGGATTTTGTCGGCGGGGATGGCGTCGGGCCACAAGGTGAGCGCTGGACGGGGGCGGGGCATGGTCTACGCCTGCCCATCGTCGCGTGGTAGAAGCGGCCCCATTTCTTCAAACGTGGTCGTCCCCACAAAGCTGCAAAACGTGCATTCCCATGCAGCCTTTTCCGCTTCCCCGATCTCTGAGCTTTCGGGGATCGAGATATTTTCATGTCCGCTACACTCTCCGCAGTGCGTATTGAGGAGACGCCTGCCGGGGGAACCGCCCAGGCCGGTGGGCGGGGGTTCTGCCTCATGCGCTGCAGCGAGATTCCAGCAGGAGGCGTGTGTCGCGACCCAGTCGGCGAAGATCGCTCGCACTTGGTCATGGATTGTCGAGCCGGGGCTGTTCGTGGGTGCCTCAATATCGCTCCCGCACCCGCCGCAGTGTAGTTTGATCGTGGTCATTTGTGCCTCTGGATGAAGAAGAGTGGTTCCTTTGTGCCTCTGGATGAAGAAGAGTGGTTCCTTACATTCATCCTCAGGTTCGGGTGAGACCAATACCAAGATGACCCCAACGGCGCCCAGCAGGCCACCGGCGATGAACGAGATCACGACGATTGCGATGGTTGTCATAGGGTTTGCCCCCTCTGCCAATGGATCAGCCGCGTGCGGAACCTGTTCTGTGCCCGCGACTCGGCGCGCTGGCACTGGGTTCGCGACGGCCGGCCACGCGACGGAAGCTGCGGCACCGGCGCCCCCGGGCGGAATCGTCTGCGATGATCCGGCCGCGTGTCTGTGGGCGCGACCAACACCCTGTCACGATGGCGGTGGGTCAACTGGAACTCTCCCGACGGCTTGCAGGGGTAGCCGCTGCCCAGGAACTGGGAAATCCCCGGCCAGTAATGACCGAGGGGGAAGGCCAATGTCGTGCTCCCCCACAGCCATGCAGACGATCTCGTCGAGGTGTCACCGGTTCCGGTCATAATGCCGACCTCCGCTGCATGCGGCGGATCGCCGCTGCGAGTCTGAAGCGACGCGAGACTGCGACACCCGCCATCAGGCACTGTACTGTGTGCGGCCGCAGCCGGAGAGCCTCCATTTCTGCGAGCATGTTCAAGCCTCTCACGCGCACGATTTTGGCGCGGCCCATCTCGATCTGTCGGGCCAACTCCGTCGGCGGGGCGGCGTCCGGCGCCTCGTGCGGTGCATCCCCGATCTCCCACTGGTCTGCGTCCATTGGTCAAGCCCCGGCTGAAAGGTGCGCACGAAGTTCCTTCATGGCGTCCAGTCCCCCCTTGCCCCAGCACCACGTAAAACGGCGCCGGTCGTCCGCGATGCCGCGGGCAATCATATCGAACTCAGCGTTTTGGGGCTCACCGTAAGGTATGGACGCCGCGCATTCAAGCCCGTACTTCCTTTCAAGTTCGGCTATACGGACGTAGACGGCGCCCAGGGCAGCGTCGCGACAAGCCGGGCACGAGACTTCCGATTGAACTTGGCTCGATTCGCGCGCCGGCAGCAGCCGCCCGCAATATCGAAGCACGGTCGGCGCAGCCCAAACCAGCAAAAGCAAAGCCATCAATCCGAGGGCAACATAGTCCATGCTCAAGTCTCCTCCTCACTCTCCAACTGCGCTTCCCCCGTGATGAGCTTCATCATCGTCTCGGCGTCCGTGATGTCGTCGATGGTTTTACCCGTGATGACCACGATACCCCGGTTGTCCAGCGTGTTGTTGTTGATCGTCGTCAGGTTGCGACTGTCCTGCAGCGGCTTCTCGCCCAGCTTGGTCAGCAGCGCCGCACCCTGCACTATGGCCCCGGCGCCACCTTTGGGCAACTCGTCACCATCGAAGACCCTCTTCAGGCCGTCCACGGCCTTCCCGTGCAGTTTGATCAGATCCGCGTGGAACGCCTTCTGCTCGGCGGAGACAAACCGGTCGTACAATTCCGACCACCAGGTCGTGGCCGTCCAGCGGTAGATCGTCGCCCGCTTAGACTCCGCCGCGACAATCGCCGCCCTGATCCGATCAGCGTTAGTCCCCTTGCCCAGATGGTAGGCGCGGAACGCCTTCCACTGCGGCGGCGTCAGCCGGTGCCCGGCAACCGGGGGGAACTCGTCCGGACACGGGGTGGGGGCGGGGGCGGCGTCCGTGGGCGGGCGCACCTCGGGCGTGAGGGCGGGGGGCTCGGTCATTTCTGCGGGCCTCTCCATCGAATCGTGATGTTGTGAACTCCGCCTTCATCCGTCCGGTATTCCCGCTCGACATCGCCCTCAAGTGCGGGCAGCGGGACAACGCGCAAGGCGTTGACGCACGCGACTGCGCGTTTGGCGTCCTCTTCCCGCTCAAAGTGAGCCACAAGCGTAACATGGCCCTCGGGATCGGCTTTCAGCAAATTGGCATCAAGCGGAGGGACGACGATGTCTGTCCCTGCCTCGCCCCACGGCTCCGGCGTGTGCTTTTCGCTCATCTCTACCTCCAAGTTTTGGCGCGTGCGCCCGACTAGTTGATTGGCCTGCCGTTGATGGTATCGCCGCAGCGCGCCCGGCCTTCCGCGGCCGTGAGCAACGCGAAGTTGGAGACCAACAGGCCGTGGTCGGTGAAGCCCTCGATGGGTCGGCTCAAGCAGCGGTGCGCGAAGTCCGCCTGGTAGATGACCTTGCAGGCCGGGCAGTAGTCCGTCGGGTCTGTGAAGTTGGTCATGCTGCTTTCCGCTTTGATTGGGTGCCCATTGTCCTCCATCTCCAGCACTGCAAGGGCCTGCCTCTCTATGTCGTAGAGTTTTTGGTTGTGCGGTTATGTCTGCGCCAGCGACGTATTGATTGCTGGGCAAGCACTCGCACCTTCTCTTTATCCGTGCAGTGCTCCCAACATTTCACACCACACCGAACTGACTTTCCTGCACAACCATCTTGCTTGCATTCCATCTCGGTCTACTCCACGAGGGTTAGGGTGAGGCTGCGCTTGCGCAGGGGGCACTCAGGTGCGGCCTTGCTCAGCATGTAGAACTCCCACACATTGTATTTGCTTGGAGCGTCGGGGTGTCCACACTCGGCCAAGGAACGGAATTCATTCTCGTACTGAAAGCGGCACTCATGGCACCCCTTGACCTCGACCAGTTTGGGCAGGGTGCATTGGGCGTTGGCGAGCGTCGCGTCTTCATGATGAGGGCCGGCCTCAGACACTAGGGCTTGGCGCCCATGCCAGTGCAGAGGCCCGCCGCGAGAGCATATCGCCCCCTTGCAATTGCTGCACTTGTCTTGCTCAGCCACGCTTACCTCCGTCGGGGTGTGGGGTGCGCACGCCCATGCCAGTAGCCGATTGCGTAGACCAGCAGCGCGAACACGGCATCAACGATCAGCCTTCCTGGGTCGTCCATCCCTAGCTCCTCATATCCCAAAGCGCCCAAGTTGTGAAAGCGCCCAGGGCGACGGCAAATATTGAAAGCACTTGGTGGCGCCAGTCAATACCCCAGGTGGAATACGCCCCGAAAGCCATGAGCAGCGCCCACCCATATCCCCACCCGCCGATAATTATCGCGAACCGTGCGTCCATCTACTCACCTCGTCCGTGTTTGCCGCCCGGGCTCTGAGGGCGCTTGCGCTCTTTAGCCATCAGGTCGGCCACAGTAGCGTGCGTCTCGGCCGGCGCGGGCCGTGTGGGTGGCGAGCAGCCACACCGGCACGTCCATCGTGGCCGGCAGCCAGTCCATCACGTTGCCTCGTTGGTGGGTGAGGGTGTGGTGCCCTGGCCCGCGTTCAGCCGTTTGGCGATCTCATCGCGGAGCCGCAACAAATCGTCCAGATCGCGCTGCTGGATTTCGCGGCCCGCAATCGCTTCCTCGGCACGGAACGATATCGGAGACAGTTCGTCGAAACTCGCGCGCGCCTTGAACTCCGACCCGTATAGGCGCTTCAAGTCCGTTAGGCGGTCGGTGCACAGAAGCCTCAGCCTGAACTCTTTCACCACAATATCAATCAGGCCCAAAACCACGTCTGAGGTCGATGGGCGAGGCTCTGAACAGGCGTCGCGGGGTGCGGGGGGCGTCTCCACGGGCCGGTCTGCACTCGGCGCCGGGCCCGCAGGCGAGATGGTCGTGAACGTATCCACGGGGATGACCTGCATGTTGTCGTCAACGAATTCCGCGTTCCCCGAGGCGAGATCGACCACAAGGGATTTGCGCACCGCGCCGGCATAGCCCGACGGGGGCCTGATCACAAGGTACAGGCGGTCTTTACCGGGGAACATGAAGCACTCGTTGAACAGCACCGAGCGCAGTTGTATCGTGGGGGTCTTGTCGTTTGTCCATGCGTATTCCACGGCGGTCTCGTGTAGGTGTGGATGTTCAAGCCCTGCTGATGGTGACAGGCAGCCGGCAGTGATCAGGGAACCTCTTCTCCCATGTTGATTGCCAGTGATGGCCGTTGGGTAAAAGCAGGGGTTCCTTGGACAGTCTGCAAAACGGCGGGTCGCCCGCGCCGCTGCTGCCGGCATACGCGAGGCAATCCCATTTGGAGCAGCGTCTGACTGTCTGGGTGGTCACCGGTGTCTCGGGTCTGTGGTTATGTGCGGGCCGCGGTGGTGCGGCTGCCGGTGCGTGCGTCCCAGGTGGCGAGCACTGCCTCGCCCAGCGCTTGCGGCGTGATCCCGAGCACGATGGCCAGCAGGGACAGCAAGGCCAGGGAAGGCGGAATGCGACCCGACTCCAGATTGCTGATCGTCGGCTGCGCGGCGCCCACATGCTCAGCAAGATCGACCTGGGTCAGGCCCGCGGCGATCCGGTGCTTTTTTATGAGGTTTCCGAGGGTCATTGGGGGTCGGTGTCCGCGTGAGGGGGCGGCGGGGCTGTGGCGCGTGCCTGGGTGGGCCTGTGCCATTCCACGGGCACCATCTCGACGTGGCAGGTCCCGCACTCGTAGACCCTGCCGGCATCCCATGGATCAGCAATCCTTGCC
>SDBV01009707.1_pt1 | contig 12745 bp, 9 predicted proteins | sample 2277081 | NCBI WGS metagenome assembly SDBV01 (sample SAMN10402039, study PRJNA504765) | marine sediment metagenome | isolation source: marine sediment core GS10_PC15, 223 cmbsf | place: Arctic Ocean: Southern Knipovich Ridge | collected 2010
TGACCTCAAACATCACCAAACTCATCGATCTGGAAGCGGAACTCGAGGCAACGCCGGAAAGAAAAGCCTTACTTGGCATGATGGCCGATGTCCGGGGGACCACCGGGCTGGCGCTGGCCAATATCAGGGCATATCTCCTGTCCGGAGACGAGAAGTTTCACGAAAAGTTTGAGACGCTTTGGGCGAAAAACATCCGGCGCTTTCAAGACTTGACCGATAATCAGCATTTATTGACCCCTGATCAGTTGGAGGCTTTCGCAGCCTTCTCCGAGGCCCGGGCAATCTTCGAGCCCTTGCCGCCTCAGATGTTCGCCATTCGAGGCGGGGACGAGTGGAACCTGGCTAACACATGGCTGGGAACGAAAGCCGCACCCACGGCTTTCGCCATCAAGGAGAACCTTGACGCGATGGTCGAGAACCAACAGGGATTGATGACCGCGGACATGGAAGAAGCCAAACGGCTTGCGGCCTTACTGAATTTAATTCAGTGGGTCCTGCTCGCGGCGGGTATTGTGCTGTCCGGCGTACTGGCTCTATGGATCACGCGCTCGATCACCAAACCGATCAACCGTGTTATCGCAGGGATGACTCAGGGCGCGAATCAAGTCACATCGGCTTCGGGCCAGGTAGCCGAATCAAGCCAGTCCATGGCGGGCGGCGCCAGCGAGCAGGCATCGAGTCTGGAGGAGATATCTGCTTCTCTGGAGGAAATGACCAGCATGACAAAGCAAAACGCCGACAATGCCAGCCAGGCGAACTCGATGTCCTCAGACGCAAGCGAAGCAGCAAGTAAAGGGCAGGAAGCGATGTCGCGCATGTCTGACGCAATCGGCAAGATAAAGGCTTCGTCGGACGAGACAGCGAAGATCATCAAGACCATTGACGAAATAGCATTTCAGACCAACCTGCTTGCTCTGAATGCGGCTGTTGAGGCAGCGCGCGCGGGTGATGCCGGTAAAGGTTTCGCGGTTGTTGCCGAGGAAGTGCGCAACTTGGCCCAACGCAGTGCCGAGGCCGCCAAGAGTACCTCAGCACTCATCGAGGAATCGCAGCAGAATGCTGACAACGGTGTAGCGGTTTCGGAAGAGGTTGCGAATCTTCTAAGTCAAATTAGCGAAGGTGTCATCAAGGTGACGCAGCTTATTGGGGAAGTTACCGCTGCCAGTAACGAGCAGGCCCAGGGCATCGATCAGGTCAACTCGGCCGTTGGCCAAATGGACCAGGTAACGCAGTCGAACGCAGCCAATTCTGAAGAAGCAGCATCGGCCGCCGAGGAACTGTCCGCACAAGCGACGGAACTAAGCGATATGGTGGGCGTGCTCGTCGCTATCGTTGGAGGCAGCAGCGGCAATGGCAGAAGCAACGGCAGTGACAATATTAAAAAAAAGACGGCAGTTCATGCGCAGCACACGGCCGCGCCGGTAGCCGAAAGTAGAGCTTTGGTGTCTTCGACGGCTGCTCATAAGGTTGTACAGCCAAATGAAGTCATTCCTCTCGATGACGACGATGTGGACGACTTCTAAGAAGAAATGCAGTAACTTGCGGCGGCCTTCGCGCCGCCGCAAGCAAGAGGTAAGAGATGATGGCCAGGGTCGATAAACACAATGCCGCGCCAATCAGGTTACGCAGGCATTTTTGTGTTTTGGCAGCGGCCTGGACCCTGGTCATCGTGGGGATGTGGTCGTGGAATCTGTATCACCAGAAAACTGAGACTTTGGAGAGCGCTCGCCATCATGCGCGTACCGCATTCGACAAGGACATCGTTTATCGGGATTGGGCCGCGGACCACGGCGGCGTTTACGTGCCGATAACCGAAACGACCCAACCCAACCCTTACCTTACGCATATCGAGGAGCGCGACATTACCACGCCCTCCGGACGCAAACTAACGTTGGTTGACCCCGCGTATATGACGCGGCAGGTGAATGAGTTAGGCATGAAGCAGTATGGGCTACGGGGGCACATGACGAGTCTTAATCCCCTTAGACCGGAAAACAAGGCGGACGCCTGGGAAACGAGTGCCCTGAAGAGTTTCGAAGAAAAGGCCGAGGAGATAAGTTGCATTGAGGAAATCGATGGGGAACCTTATCTACGTCTAATGCGACCCTTAGTTACCGGCGAGAGCTGCCTTAAGTGCCACGCTGACCAAGGCTACAAAGTTGGCGATCTGCGCGGCGGGATCAGCGTTTCGGTGCCCATGGATCCCTTGTACGCCATTGGTCGTTCCTACATGTATGCTATGTCATGTGGACTGGCCATTTTGTGGGTGCTTGGTCTGATTAGTATAGGTTTGTCTACCAAGGGCTTGAAGAGACAGATTAGCGAACTTAACTCTGTCAAATCAGAACGTCTGCGTCTTGCAACCGCCATTGAACAAGCTGCGGAATCCATCACTATCATTAATCCAGACGGCGTGATTCAGTTCGTGAACCCTGCCTTCGAAGAGCTAGCCGGATGCACTTTTGACGAAGCCGTGGGCGCAACCTGGGAGAGTTTTCTTGACAAGACGAAGCACCCTGAAGGCGTTCCCGAAGAACTCTATCAGAAAATGAGGCAGGCCGATCCATGGCAGGGCCGGCTCTTTATCAAGACAAAGGAGAGCCCACCCAGGCTCGTGGAAACTACGGTTTCGCCGGTACGGGACCCTTCAAGTGGCGTGGGCAATTTCGTCTGTATTAGCCGGGATGTAACGAAAGAAGTCGAGATGGAAGCGCGACTTCGCCAGGCGGAAAAAATGCAGGTAATCGGCACGTTGGCGGGCGGCATCGCGCATGATTTCAATAACATTTTGTTTGCAATTATCGGGTTTGCCGAGCTAACTGAGAAGAAGTTACCAGAGCATGACCATCTTCGAGACAACATTCGTGAGGTAGTCAAGGCTGCGAACCGTGCGGCCGGTCTGGTGCAGCAAATCCTCGTGTTCAGCCATCGAATGGAACCGGAACTGCATCCGCTACTTATTCAAGATATCATAGAGCAGGAACGGCAACTGCTCAGAAGTTCGTTCCCTTCTACGATTGATATGAGATTCCACATCGATCCTAACTCCGGAGTCGTGCATGCTGACCCGACTCAGATTCACCAAGTCATCATGAATATTTGCACTAACTCTTACCATGCCATGGGAGAATCAGGTGGGACGCTCGACATTGATCTAAGAGAGTGCAAGGTAAACGGCGAAAACACGGGTTCAAAGGTTGCTCTTGAACCTGGTTCCTACGTCTGTCTCAAAATCGGCGATACAGGGTACGGCATGTCCGAAGAGACGATGGAAAGGATATTCGAACCCTACTATACAACCAAGGACAGGGGGACTGGAACAGGATTGGGTCTTGCAACTGTTCATGGAATAGTGACAAAACTGGGCGGCGCAATCGACGTTCACAGCGAACTCGGCCATGGCACGATATTCAGTGTCTATTTTCCCCGTTTCACCTCCACAGCACAACCAAAGCCTGAGGATAATCCGGACACCGCATTGCCGGAAGGCACAGAACGTATTCTGTTTGTGGATGATGAAACACAGTTAGTGCGTCTTCATGAGACAAGTTTGGCGAGATTGGGATACTCTGTCGAAGCGTTTTCCGACAGCGCTGAAGCACTGGCTGCATTCCAAGCAGACCCGGACGGTTTTGACCTTGTCATCACAGACCTGACCATGCCCAAGCTTACGGGAATTGAATTGACCCGAAGAATAAAGCAACTTCGTCCCAATATCCCCATCCTCCTCTGTACAGGCGATGTAGAATCCATCATCGATGACAAGAGTAAAATGTCGGGAATATGGGGCTATCTTCAGAAACCTATTCGCCTACGCACGATGGCGAACACTATCCGCCAAGTACTGGAAAAGACAGAAGCTGTTGGCGTGTGAGCTGTGGCCAGGAACGGCGCCATTGATGATTACGGGCGGGTATACGCCATGAGTGGCCCGATACTTGTGTCGTTGGTGTCTTTACGTCTCATTTTTCACGGCTTGGTGCAGGATTCAATTTGGAATTCTTATCACCTTGCACCAAAGTTCTCGGCACTTGCGCACGGTTTTTGCTAACTCGCTGACGGCGATTGGCTTCATGAGGTACGCTCGAATCCCGTCCCCGCAGCACTAGATTCACTCCGTGAGCTTCAAGACGGTACGCACCTTGTCAAGTAGCACTCCGTTCTGAACAGGTTTCTTGAGGAAACCGGCAAAACCTAAGTCACCTATTCGCTCCATAACCTGCCTTTCGCTGTATCCGCTCGCAAGGACAACCGGCACGGCTTCCCGTATACGGCGCATTTCTACAAATGCGTCTTCTCCGCCCATGCGCGGCATGGTCAAGTCAAGAATCACAAATACGATGTCATCCTGATTCTCTCTGAACAGCTCAACAGCCTCACGCCCGTCAGAGGCAGCCAAAACCGTGAAACCCTTTTGCTTTAAAGTGATTCCGTACAGTTTTCTGAGCTGGCGCTCGTCATCAACGACAAGAACAGTCCCACTGCCGCGCCAGTCCTCCTCTTTTTGCATCTCTTTAGGCTGAGGTCCTGCCACTTCGTCCAGTGCGGGAAAAAGCACTCTGATGGTTGTACCACGACCCGGTTCGCTGTCGATATCGATGGCCCCATTGTGCGCGCGGAGAATACCCAAGACCGCAGCCATCCCGAGGCCGCGGCCGGTGAACTTGGTGGTGAAGAAAGGCTCGAACATGCGCCTTTGCGTATCTTCGTCCATTCCGCAGCCCGTGTCCGAGACCTCGAGATACACGTAGCGGCCCCCCGGCAACTTATCATCGACATAGGTCGTCGCCAGGTACTCCTGCGTAGCCTTAGCAACACCCGTCGTGACGGTGATAAAGCCACCTTCGTCGCCTACGGCTTCGGATGCATTCGTAATGAGATTCATGACCACTTGGCGCAATTGAGAAGGGTCGCCCTCGATGGCGGAAAGATTCTCTTCAAAGCGATAATTCACAACGGCCTTCTTCGTGTGAGAGACCTCGAGCAGGTGGGCCATTTCCTGCACCAATCCCGACAGGTCCATCTTCTCGATGGCCAAGGCGCCTTTGCCTGAGTAGGCTAGCATTTGGTCGGTCAATCCCGCCGCGCGCCGGGCCGCGGTCTGAATCTCTCGAAGATTATCCCGGCCGACCGCTTCAGGCGGCATTTCCATCAGGGCGAGGTCGGCGTTGCCAAGAATGGCGTAGAGAATGTTGTTGAAGTCGTGTGCAATTCCACCGGCCATGACCCCGAGACTCTCAAGCTTCTGCGTCTGCCGCATCTGCTCCTCGAGTTGCCGCCGCTCCTCCTCGCCCCGCTTGCGCTCTGTGATGTCGACGTTGGCGCCCAGATAACCAGTCACCCGGCCATCTGCGTCCCGCATGGCCGCCGCCCTTCCCATAACCCAGCTGACTTTTCCATCCGGCGTGCAGAAACGGTATTCCATGTCCCACGGCCCTTGGTGTTGGGCGTGCTCGCGCCACAGCTCAAAGATACGGACTCGGTCTTCTTTGTGCAGCCCTTCTTGCCACCCGTCTCCAAGGGCCTCTTCGAGCGTCAAGCCAGCGAGTTCCCGCCATTTCTTGTTCACATAGAGGCAGGCGCCTTGCGCGTCTGTTTCGTAAACCGCTACGGGCGCCAACTCGACCAGCGTCCTGAAGCGCTGCTCGCTACCCTTCAGCGCCCGTTCGGCCCGCCTGCGTTCGGAGATGTGCTCCCATTCCCGGAGAGAACGTTCGGCGATGTGCTGCATATCGGAGAGCGTTTCAGGGGATTTCACTACATAATCGAGAGCGCCGGCCTTCATTGCCTCAACGGCCAGCCCTTCGTCGCCGTGGGCGGTCATAATGATGATGGGAAGCGTCGCTGCGTCCAAACTTCCGGGCAGGAGTTCCGAGCCCTTGCCATCGGGCAACGACCAGTCGACGATGGCCAAATCAATATCGGACTCGGCCAAGACAGCTTTCGCTTCTTCGAGACTCCCTGCTACGGTGACACTGAACTTGTCACCGCCGGATTCCAAGGCTTCGCGCGCTAACTCGGCGTGGGCCTCTTCGTCGTCCACAAGAAGTATGTGTTGTTTCTTCTCATCCATGTCGGCGCCTCCTCGGAATTACAACGGCTTGGGCTATCTCCTGGCGGACTGGCGAACTAGGCCTTGGGGCACTTGTTCCAGGACAGCCAATAGAAGCCCAAGTCATTCATCAATCGAACGAACATTTCGAAATCCACCGGCTTCACGACGTAGCTATTCGCATGGTGTTCATAGGCCTGCGCCATATCGCGCTCAGCATCCGACGTGGTCAATACGATGACGGGAATCGTTTTGAGTCCCGGGTCTTCCTTGATTTCTTTGAGTACCTGCAAGCCGTCGACCTTCGGCAGGCGCAGGTCCAGAAGGACCACGTGGGGCCGCGGACTTGTGGCCTCTTCGGTGTATCGGCCGCGACGGAACAAGTAGTCGAGGGCTGCCTCGCCATCTTCGACGTGGTGTGTCTGATTCGCTATGCGATGCTCTTCAAGCGCTTCCAGGACCAACTCGCCGTTGCGAGGCGTCGACCGAAGGGAGCGGCATCCAGCAGTTTTTTCCTAGGGCTCCGACATGAGACCAAACTGCCAGGGGCTCCGTTAGGAGACCGGGCGAGGCAGCAGTTTTTTCCGAAAAACTGCCAGGGGCTCCGTTAGGAGACCGGCAATCTTTCTGTCCTTGCCCAGTCAAGCTCAACCAGTCACACCAAACGCGCGACAAAGCCCAAGAGCCAATGTGGCACGCTCTAAATTCCCATTTAGGGCGTGTCTTGGCTTAGACAAACGCAGCCCAAAGCAGACCAGGCATGCATTCCACAAAGACCGGCGAGAAGAAGATTCTTCCACCACGGATTTCATAGCGCGGCGTAGCCGCAACCAAAGAGTTTTTGACAGGATGACAGGATAAACAAGATTAAGATTACTGGTCTCCAAGAAGAGCCCGTAGAGGTCGGCCACGCGAAGCGCGTGACCGCCCACATCTTTGATTAAGAGAGGGATGGAAGCATCGCCAATGAGGGCGGTTTTTTTGTGTGTCTGTGGAACTGTGGGCGTAAGCTCTTGTGATGGTGGGAGTTGTACGATAAATGTTGCTAAAAAGACAAGGTTTTGACGGATAGTAGCATAGCGCGGCGTAGCCGCAATAAAGAAATGAATGTTAACCACGGAGTTCACGGAGACACGGAGAAGAGCGTTTTCACCATGAAGCACTTAGCGCGAATTGGTAACACTGAAAAATAATGAATTAACAGAATCATGTTTACAGAATCATGGGGTATAAACATGATTTTGTTGTCATGATTCTGTAAAAAACAAAAGGAAGCGATTCCCTATGGACGAGCCGTGCAAAGGCTAGTGGTAAATGTTGCTAAGAAAACAAGGTTTTGACGAATAGTAGCACGGATTGCACCGATTGAGGAATAGTTTACTTGTCCAATCAACCGGGCTCCCCACGCCCAAACGCTCCATCCCAACCCGTCTTTGCGAGGCATGACCGAAGGAGACAAAAGCCAGCAGTTTCTTCCTAGGGCTCCGACAGGAGACCAAACTGCCAGGGTGGCCGACAGGTCAACGGCAATCCTACTGTCCTTACCCAGTGCAGCTCAACCAGTCACACCAAAACGCATCTCCCGAACACAAACCACCTTCTCTTTGTCCCGGAGGGACCATCGATAATAGCCCGCCGTTTCAACGGTGGGGGGTGAGCGCCCCACAAGACGCGCCCCGGAGGGACACCCCAAAAGCAGGCTTGACACCGTCCTAATAATACCGTATATTCTTACTATTGTTGACGTTGAGGGGCGGGGACTATAGATGGCGCTCTGAGACTCGATGAAGCAGCGCCAGGGCGAAAGCAGGATTCAACATTAAGTCACGGCGGTGTTATGTGAATCAACAGCACGAAGTTTAAAGAAGTGCGATGAGAGGAAATACGGATGGCCACAAAGAAAACAAACTATAACAACTCAGGCATCGATAATCTACCCGATGACAAACCTGTCATGTATCGAATCGAAACCGAATCAGGAAGGCTCAACTACGTAGGCATAGCTCAACGTAACCGAGTACAAGACCGGTTGCGCGAGCACCTTGGAGAAATCCCGGGCTCAACTGTTAGGGTTGAACAATTCGGCAGCATAAAAGACGCCAGAGAAAAAGAGGCCAGAGTAATCAAGAGGAATCAGCCAAAGTATAATGAACAGGGCAAATAGTCGAGCTGTGCAAAACCTGACGTCAGTGTGGAACGTGGACAGGCCGAGAAGAGAAGAACAATGCGTGTTATGAGCAAACCGTACTTAACAGAAGTTGGCCATATACATAAAGAAAATCAAGACTAAGGAGGGCATGAAGTGGCTGAAGACAACAAAGCAAAGGCAGTGAGAGACTATATACGCAAACATCGTAACGCAAAACCAAAGGATGTCGCTGAGGCACTCGCTTCCAAAGACATCGAGGTGACGGCGAAGTATGTCTCCAATGTAAAACTGAAGATGAAGTCGAAGAAGACAAAGGCCAAGGCAAAACCACGAAAGAAGAAGGCCGCTGCCGCCAAAAGTAAGGCCAAAAGCAAGGCTAGGCCAAAGAGCAGCTCGAAGGCACCGTGGCAGTTTCCCAAGAACACTCTGGAGGATGCTATCCGGATTGCATCGGCATTGGAGGAAAAGTTTGCCGGCAACCCTGCAAAGGCAGCCGATATTGTCAAGGCCGTGGGTTTTAACAAGGTAAATGACTGGCGTTATCATGACCTCCTGAAGTCTGCTACCCTGTATGGCATAACATCAGGAACGGGGCAAACATCCGTAGTGAAGCTTGAAAAGCTCGGAGAGGATATAATTGCGCCTAGCTCATCCACTCAGCGTCAGAGAGCTCTCCTTACTGCCTTTAGGAATGTCGAGGATTTCAAGAACGTCGAAAGTTACTACGGAGGGAAGAAGATACCGGAAGACGAGTTCTTCGAAAACACACTGGTTCGCACTTTCGAGATTCCCAGAGATCGTGTAAAGACATTCATGAAGGTTTATTTGGACAACCTTGTCTTCCTCAAAGCGTTTAGTGCCTCGGCTGACGAGCAGAAACCGGAGGCTTTGAATGTGAAAATACGGGATTTTAAACCTGAATCGGAAGTAGCAGAGAAGAGAGTCGAAGGAGTTAGAAAGTTTCTCGATACATGCTTTGTCATGATGCCTTTCGGCAAATGGTTTGATCGTTACTATGAGGAGATTTATGTTCCAGCCATAAAAGAGGCAGGGTTTGAACCAGTACGCGCAGACCAGTTATTCAGTACCGGTAGTGTCGTCGAGCAGATCTGGGAACAAATCGAAAAGTCAAAGGTTCTTCTTGCCGACCTCACCGGCAAGAATCCTAATGTCTTCTATGAGCTTGGCCTTGCTCATGCCGCACGGAAGCCCGTTGTTTTTACGTCTGGCGAGTTGGAGGATATCCCTTTCGATTTGCGACACCTTCGTGTGATTACGTACGAAGTCAAAGAACCTGAGTGGAACACTAAGCTTAAGGCAAGTATTACGGCATACCTTAAGAATGCAAAAGCAGAGCCCGAAAAAGCACTCCCACAGCCATTTCGAGACATTGAACTTGAACCGCAGAATGGCGGATGATGCCTAATATATAGGAACGGCAAACGGGAAATTCCGAAAACTCTCTATAAACGTGATTGCTGGAATGACAAGAAACTCAATAAGAGCTTACACTCGTACCAAGGTTTGTCGCATAATTAGATGTTGGACGACTTATGAATATCGACCTAGATCAGCTTCTTGAGATAGCCCTAAAAGGTGTACGCAGATCGGCTGCCTTTCTTGCTCTTGGTGTCAATTCCGCTCGTGACCCAGGACACAAAGCATACAGATTCTCGGACAATGTGCCGACCCAAATACTTCCTGATAACTTTGACGAGAAAGCAATATCCAACCTAAAAACCGAATTCGAAAAATGGGTAATCTTGTCAAGCTTGCGAGAATTGATCGAGACTTTTGCTGTATATCTAGATGGTGTTCACAGAGTCTGTTTAATAGCTGCCAGCAACAAGGGAACCATCCAGCCTGAGGATGTACAGAAGTTTGAACAGGCATTCGAAAGGAAGGGCCTGGAAAAGAAATTCAAGACGTTGAAGAATAGATTTTGCGTCGAAACCCCGAAGGGAAAGTACCTAGTTGGCATCAGCAAGGCGAGAAACTGTCTTGCTCATAGAAGAGGCGTCATCGCAGCCAATGATGTTGGCTCGGACGAAACGCTTCGCGTTACTTGGTGGGCGCTGAACTTGTTTGCTGCGACACCAGACGGTGGGAAAGTGTCTCTGATGCCTCCTCTACCAGAAGGCGGCATCCTCATCAAAGAAGGCGCGTCGATAAGGCTCGATTTCGTTGATCGTGAAAGAGAGTTCAAGGTGGGGCAGGTACTGGAATTGACGGTTGCTGATTTGGCAGAGATTTGTGTGGTCGTCAATTTTGCAGCTCGTGAGGTTCTGAGCTCAGCAATTCAGTTCCTAAAGACTCAAGGCGCTGTCATAAGCGGGAAAAACAGGCAGAACAGCAATGAATAAAAGACTTTCATCTGTTCTTCGGCATACGCGCCAGTACAGTCAATTCAGATTGTATTGCGCCTTTATGTCGCTCCATACCAAAAGCCCACGAACTCTCTTCCTCACGACGCGCGACAGCATGTGGGCTGTAAACCCTTGAAATATGGGAATTGGCCTGTTATCTTGACTGCATCGGTCATTTACACTGATGCCTATGTTATTCGCATGAACTGATTTTAAGGGCTAACATCAGAGATGCCACACAAAGAGACAGCAAAGCAGAAGCCTGACATTGAGTACCAGGAAGTGCTGGCTGAGTCTAACAGTGGCGGCTGCTACAGCGTCCGTTTGACACGCGTGAAGTATCGTGACAATCCTTACCCATGTATGGATGTCCGTCAATTTCAGCGTGGAGATTATGACGAGGATAAGGAAGAGGATGAGTACCATCCCACCAAAAGGGGCGTTCAGTTACTAGAATCAGAATTCCAGCGGCTGATTTCAAAATGGAAATTAATTCCTGAGAAGCTTCTCCACCGCGAGGTGCTCAAGCGCGCGTACCCCTTGTTTCTCGCTGGCGAATTTGAAAGCGCCGTTCTGCAAGCGTTCAAGGCAGTAGAGGTAGCAGTCCGACAAGCCGGTGGAATGCAGCCGGAGGATGTTGGTACAAATTTAATGCGAAAGGCATTCGACCCGGCGAATGGACCCCTTTCAGACATGACATTGCCTCGAGCGGAACGAGAGGCGCTCGCTCATCTGTTCGCGGGCGGGATAGGTTTGTACAAGAATCCGTGCTCACATAGGGACGTCGATATGGATTACCACGAAGCCTTTGAAAAACTGAACCTTGCAAGCCATTTGATGAAGCAAGTCGATTTAGCAATTGAGCGAGTTCAGAATAAGATCAAGGACAGCGGCCAGCGGTAGCCTCACCGCAGCCATTACATACACCTTTCCTTGATCCTACGCCCACCATTTTCCTCTACCATATTTCCCGATCCCTCTCAATCAAAGATTAAGCAACTCGCTCATTTGAGAAGACAATTCCAACTGAGTTACAATTTGCATAAGATGACACGCCGGAGATTAGACCCGGAAAATGTAATCTGCCGCAGGGAATCGGGGCAATCTATTGGCGCGGAAGAACTTGATGATTTCTAACCCCCCTTCCCCCCTTGTCAGGGGGGTAATGGCGGTAGGTGTTGCGAACTCATCTTGCAAGTTCTCTACATCCAGTATCTTGCCACGCTTTATCCACGCTTAGTGCATTATCTGGTTTGAACACGGGAAACCGTGTATGGAGAGAAAACATGACAACAAGGAAGAGCGACATAAAAGAGGTGCGCAACTTTGTCGATGAATCCTTTGGGTTTCCCATAATGTTCGAAAAAGTAAAAATGAAAAAGATCATGGACGAGTGGGTGCCAATCATTGATTACAATAGACTTGAGGATGCGGTCGTTAAAGCTATGCCGGAAAAACCGGCGTTGCTGACTGGCGCTGAAATCAACTTTATCCGACTGCATTTCGGGATGAAACTTAAGGAGTTCGCGGAACATCTTGAGGTGACGCATCAGGCGGTTATGAAATGGGAAACTAAGTGCCAGGAACCGACAAATATGTCGTGGAGCACGGAAGTCGCTATCAGGCTCTTTACAACGCGCCGTCTGAATCCTGGTTATGACGCTAAGTTCGTAAAAGCGTTCACTAAACTCTTCGACAAGCTCGGGAAAAGGCCAAAGCAGAGTGACCAACCGTGGTCAATCAAGAGCGAGAAAGCTAGGAAGGTTGAACTCGCTTCCGTTTAGACGGGGTGGGAATCTTGTTTTGTTTTCTGATGCTGGTGCGTTGCTTGGCGGATGTGGGGTATCCAAGACACGCCCTATAATCGGAATTTTAGAGCGTGCCACACAGAGTTGGGGGCGCGGAGAACTGCGAGCAGAAGTCAAAAAGCCTCAAGTAATCTATTGTCTAATCTGTGTAATCAGTGAAATCCGTGGTCGGAAAATTCCAGGCTCTTCGGTCTCCTGGCGAAGCCCTTGGACAATTCTAAGACGAATTGTTGAACGAAATCCTTGATGAAGGCCGACATTATTAGTATAAGAGTCCGAGAGTGTAAACTAAACACCATTCGTTTCGCGGTCTGCTAACGCAGCCCATGACAGTTCTCGGAAGAACTATTAGGCGGCTTTGTCAATTAAA
>SDBV01009708.1_pt1 | contig 12744 bp, 13 predicted proteins | sample 2277081 | NCBI WGS metagenome assembly SDBV01 (sample SAMN10402039, study PRJNA504765) | marine sediment metagenome | isolation source: marine sediment core GS10_PC15, 223 cmbsf | place: Arctic Ocean: Southern Knipovich Ridge | collected 2010
GTCGAGGAAGGTGCGTTGGTTGTCGCGGGCGGCCAGCATGTCGTAGGCGTTGACCTTGGCGTCGCCCTGTTCCCCGGGATTTGGGGAGTTGCCGCTCTCGCCGACGGCGTTGCCATAGTAAAACACGTCGGGTTGCCAAAGGCCCGTGTTGCCGTCGGGCAGCACGGTGACTTGCAGCCACTGGTTGCGGATGGCGCCGTCGGGCCAGGTGATCGTCACCCGGTCGCTGCGGCCGACGCCCTGGCCGGGCCGGACGGTGACGCTGCTCGGCGGCGGGGCGTCGTCCCAGGCGGCCGGGTTGTTGTCGTTGCCGACCTTGAAGACGAAGTCGCCTTCATCGAGGGTCCAGTCGGGGTGGGCCACGTCGACCATGATCCCGTTGATGCCGCGGGTGTAGCTGGTGTAGTTGGCGAAGCCGGCCGCCTGGCCGGGCCGCAGGGGCCGCTTGTCGGCGGCGATGGCTGCGTCGTCCCCGGTCCCGGCGGCCGGATCGTTGCCGTCGAAGGCCGAGTTGTTGTAGAACACCTGCCGGCCGACCACCACCCGGGTGAGCCTATAGGCGTAGACGGCACCCCGAGTACCATCGGTGTTGAAGCTGGTTGCGTCAGCTACCAGGGCAAACCCTCCGGAGATCCCCAGGGCCCGGGCGAACGAGTCGTCAGGTCTTTCGTCGGAGGCACGAAACTCCGCGTCTTCGACCCAGCGGCTGCCGTCGAAGCGGAAGAGGTACGCCGAGCCGGGCGGTACGGGGCGAGGTCCCTCGCCGGTGGACCCCACGACGGCCGCGTTGCCGCGGACGGCGACGGAGGTGTAGTGCCTCTCAAAGGGCCCAAGCTTCTGGAACTCGACCCACTCGGTGCCGTCGTAGCGGAAGACGTAGGCGTAGGCCGGATCGCCCCACACGTCGCCGTCGGAACTGACGAATGCGAAATCGCCGCTGATGTCCGGACTGCCAAAGCTGTCCACTTCGGCGGTGTTGAAGGCCAGCAGCTTTTGTTGCTGCACCCACTCGGTTCCGTCGTGGCGAAAGATGTAGGCGGCGCCGCCGGTCGCCGGCTTGCGCGCCCCCATGATGGCGAGCTGTCCGTCCAGGGCCACGCGCCAGCCAAAGCCGTCGCTTTCGTCCGTGTCGTGGGCGGTGAACTTCTGCGTTTCAATCCACTGCGAGCCGTCGAACTCGAACGCATACACGGCGCCCGAGAAGAGTCCAAGGTCGGAGTCGTGCGGGGCCTGGATCAGCGCCCTGCCGCCGTCCAGCGCGACGCTCGTACCAAAGCGGTCGTTTTCGGCCGTGTCGGCGGCAATCAGCTTCTGCTGCTGGACCCACTGGTCGCCGTCGAAACGGAAGACGTACACCGCCCCGGCGTTCTTTCCGGCTTCGTCGTGCATGGGGGCACCGATCAACGCCGTGTCGCCGCTCAGCACGACCGAGTCTCCAAAGTTGTCGTTTGTTGCGCCGTCCGAGGCCGTGAGCTTCTGCCGTTGGATCCATTGCCGACCGTCGAGGCGGAAGATGTAGGCGGAACCGGCCCTGTCTCCGTCCCAGTCGTCGCGCGATGCCCCGATGATGGCCGTGTCGCCGTCGATGGAGATGCTCTCCCCGAATAGGCCCCCGGAGGCGGTGAGCTTTTGGTCTTCGGTCTGTGACTTGGTTGGCGCCAATAATGCGGCCGAGGAATGGACCGGCTCGTTCGCTGTGGGAAGTTCGCTAAGGCCGACGGAAAGCAGGCAGCGCGGTTCGAGCGCTTCGATATGCAGCCGTCGGTGGTGGTGACGCCGTGGGATGTTCATTGGGTACCCCCTTGCTCGAGACTCTCGAGTTGACTGGCAGAACACTGGCAGAGCAGATCCGATAACGCGTATTCTACCCGAGGGCCGGGATCGGTGTCAAATTTTCAGGCGTCGGTTTCCCAGCAGAACACGTAGGGTGGGTGCTTGCACCCACGCGCAACCCGTTGCCGCAACGCGAAATACGCGTGGGTGCAAGCATCCACCCTACGGATAGGTCAATTCCGGCCGTGTTCAGGCAAGAATCCCGCAGAATCTCAGGGCTTTCTTGGGGGGGAACGATTGTCCATCTTGCCATGCAAAACAACGCAGGAAACGGCCGTTTGGTCTCACTCCAGGCAAACCTTCTCGCTCATTCGGGTGGCAAACGCGAGATGGGCGCTCCGTCTAGGTGAATACTGATCATGTCTGTAAATGCGTACTCAACCGCGGGTTGTGGCGTGGGCGCCGCGACTCGCCGCACCCCGCCGGGGCATCGGCCGGCATGACATCTCCGGGGTGACATACGCCTGACGCAACGCGCTGAGTCAAGGCCCCCGAGAGGTTTTTCGGAAGATCTTCCGCACTGGGCACGGGAAGAAGTGCTTGGTGTTTTGATCGACTTGCGGTATCTTGAGCGCATCGGCGCACGGCGTGTTGCCTTGCGTTTTGCGGTTTGAACTCTCTTGTTGGAAGGGGATCGATCATGGGTGTGTACAAGTGGTTGAAGGACGGCGTTTCCCAGTGGAGTGGCCGGCGAGGTTCCCGCGGCAGTTCGGCGCGCCCTTTCGGCTCTGGCCGAAGGCTGAGATTAGAACCACTCGAGGCACGAAAGCTTCTGGCAATTGTCGTCACCTTTGGAGTGGTCGAGGGCAATGACCTTCTCACCATTGCCGCCAGCAACAACGATGCCGTAGACATCAGCGTAGGGGCCGACGCCAATGGTAATGTGGTGGTGAGTGGCACGACGTACGACGGTGCTAATGACCCTGCGGCCAATGAGATCGAATACTTAGAAGTCGACTTCGACGCCGGCACGGGCGGTGGCAACGACACGATCGACCTGTCGGGAATGTCGGCTAGCGATTACAGTTCACTCATCCCGGGTAGCGTGGACATTTACAGCAGGGGGGGGGCCGATGCGATCACCGGCAGCTTCTTTGGCGATAACATCTGGGGCGGGGCGGGCAACGACACGATTGCCGGGGGCGGCGGTGGCGACCTCATCTACGGCGAGGACGATAATGATTCGATTGACGGCGACGCCGGGGCGGACTCGATCTATGGCCAGGGCGGAGTGGACGTGATTGAGGGCGGCACAGGGGACGACTATCTCGCCGGCGGCAGTGAGGGCGACACCGTCAAAGGCAACGCCGGCAACGACACGATCTTCGGCCAAACCGGGGACGACTATCTCTACGGCAATGACGGCGCCGACGTGATCTATGGCAATGACGGCTCCGACTACCTCTTCGGCGGTGCCGACGAGGACGCACTTTACGGCGACGGGGGCGACGACAACGTGATGGGCGACGGCGGAAACGACACGCTTACCGGCGGCGCCGGCAGTGACAGCGTTTACGGCGGATTAGGCGACGACCTGGTCTGGCTTAACGACTTTTCCGGCAACGACAGCGCCGACGGCGGCGACGGCAACGACACCGTCTATTGCGACACGGGGGATACGATCGCCAATTTTGAGACCATTTATTGTTCGTAGGAGAGGACTCGGAATGCCAGGGCGGGTTGCCGAGTTGCAGCCTGGCAGCTAAATTCGATTGTGGGCCGGCCGCAATCTGCCATTAGTCTTCAGGATTGAGGATTTCACTAAAGAGCCTTGCCCCAAAGTCCTGAACCCTGACCACTATCCACTGACAACTGAAAGCTGATTACTTCGGCGGCGGCGAAGGGCTGCGATATGCTGAAGCATACCGCGCACGACTGGACAAACAGATTTTGACGTTCTCCGCGGCCGATCTGGCAGAGGCGGCCGCGTAATGGTATAACGCAGCGATTGTCAGGTGGCTGCCGACGGGTGGCCGACACGGCGGGTGGGCTTCTGCGGTTCCCTGATTTCCCACGGAAGCCCGCCGGCCGGCCTGGCTCAGAACAAGGAATCAGGATCATGCCGAAGAGCATTTCCGGCAACAGGCGACCCCGGGCGGGTGAAGCCTTTCTTGAGTTGTGTCCCGATCACCCTCTGGTGAAAGTCTCTCAGAACCCCGCCTTTCGCCGGTACGTTGAAGCCGTCGCAAAAGCGGGCCAGGAGATCCTGTCTAAGGGAAAGAAAGAAGCCGACGCCGAATGGCAGGTGATCGCTGCCGAATTCAAGGCAGAGGGTGAGCAATTCGAGCGCGAATGGGAAGAGGCGTTCGGAGAACCGTATCCGCAGACTGTCCAGGATTATGAGCGATGGGCCGCGCGGGTTGGGATGCCGGCCGCGTGGATTATGGGCGGCAGGTGGACGTACGGCGATCTTCTGCCGATCATTGAGGGGCATCTTCTGAAACGGAGGGACGCGGCGGCCGTCGCCCAGCCCATCGCCAAGCAAGAAGAGATCCCGCCGGCAATCCTCCCCGTCGCCGATGATATGGCATGGTGGTCGCCACGCGACCTTGCGGATAAGCACAGCCTGCCCCGGGAGGCCCTTCGCAAGCGGCTGCAGCGCTGGCGGCGCAACCACGCCGACGGGTGGATGGAGGTTTCTCGCTCAGAACGCAAAGCCCACGATCCGAAGTTCCTGTATCAGCCTCCCGCCGTTCAGGTCATAATTGACAGAATGACGGACTGAAAAGCGTCCGGCTAACGTCCGGTGGAAACTTTTTCCAAGTCGCTAAACATCTATTTTCTTCGCCTTTCTGGCGCGCGTCCGGCGTCCGGCTAACGTCCGTTGACAATACGGCCGGGGTGTTCCCGCATATCGTTCACGTATGGGAAACAAACTCTCGGACTTGCCACTTGACGTACTTCGGCGAATGCTACGAGAAACCGAACGCGCCGCCGGCCCAGACGCACAAGGTACGGCGATTCTGCGTCGCGCAGTTGCATCGCGAGAATCGTCGGCCCCCAGGCGGGCAACCCTCGGTCCCCTTGAAGCCAAGGACGCGGCCGATTGGATCCGCATTCTCGAAGATGCCCGCCGTCAAGGAAATGAAGAGGTTGCACGGCACGCGCTCGAGCAACTCCGCCGGCTGGGGTTGGATGTCACTATCCGGGAGCCCGCGGGGGCCCCCGCATGATAGCCCAGCCCCGATCCAAGCCGATCGAGCCTACCCTCGAATTCGAGGACTCCGCCGGCGTTCCCGTGACTTTCGAGGTCGATCCGGACGCCGAACCGAGCCGCGGAATCATCGGACTGGTTGCGAAGCTATTGGTCGACATCGACCGGCGGCGGGAAGCGGTGGACGAACACCTACAAAAGAACCCGGCTGGCGGGCCGGGTTAAAGAAAGGAAACGCGCTAAATGGATTCTACAATCCTCATCGACGCGAGGCAAGGGGCCGGCCTGACCAACCTGGCAGCCCGGATCAATGCCGAGCACGCCAGCGCTGAAGCCGCCTTGAACGCCGGCCTACAGCACGCGCTCGAGGCCGGCCGGCTGCTGATCGAAGCCAAGGCACAAGTTGCCCACGGCGAGTGGGCCGGTTGGCTTCAGGATAACTTTGACGGCTCGGACCGGACGGCCCGGGCGTACATGCAGGTGACGAAACGGTGGCCGGAGATCGAGGCAAAACGGGGGACCTCTGCCGTTTTGAGTCTGGACCAAGCAACCAAGCTGTTGGCGCAGCCGTCTGTGAAAACCGAATCCAAGCCAACAGCCAGGCAAGTCTTTCCATTTGGACTTCCCGAATTGTCGCCCGGCAAGGTATTTCGCGCCTGTGGAAACAAGGCGGATCTGGTCGAAATCACACCTGTTGCCGATCACCTGGGCTACTACCGGGTTGCCCACTTCCGCAACCTGGATTCGATCGACGCGTCGGACATGGTGTACGATCGGCGCGGAGTCAAGTACACACCGGAGCTGCTGGCCACGGCGATACACTCACTTGGCTTCCACCCCACAACAAAGTGGTCTTCTGAAGGCGCAAGCAGCGAAGACCCTTGGTACGCTCGCCTCCCTGGAGGCGTCCCCGTACACAGATACGAGCCCACTACCCGGGAGGCCCCGACGTCGTGACTTTCACCGCAACCACCGCCGCCACGCCCGGCCGGCAATCCCTCCCGCATCACCTCACAGATTTGCGGCGAAGCGGACTGTCCGACCAAACCATCCGAGAATCGGGCATCTACACAAACACCGACCCCAACGAAATCAGCAAGATACTGAACTGGAGTCGCCCGGCCGGAAATCTCACGCCAGCCATGGTCATTCCATTTCGTTCCCTTGACGGCCAATTCGACGGTTTCGCCCGTATCCGCCCCGATCGCCCGCGACTAAACGCAGGCAAATACGAGCAGCCCGCCGGCGTTGGAAACCGAGCCTACTTTCCCGCTGCGGTTTGCGAGATAGCCCGGACACCACAGGCCCCGCTTGGGGTAGGCGAAGGCGAAAAAAAAGCGATGGCCGCCACGCAGGCCGGCGTTCCATTCATCGGACTGACCGGCGTTTGGAATTGGCAACTACCGCGTCCCAAGGGTAAAGACACCAAGGCCCATGGCGAGCGGAAACTAATTGCGGACCTAGCCCAGATCGACTGGCAAAGCAGGCCCGTGGCGATTTGTTTCGACACAGATTCCAAGCGAAACCCAAGCGTCAATCACGCACGCGCCGAGCTGGCCCGCGTACTAACAGAACAAGGCGCTCGCGTTGCCCTTTTGGACCTTCCGCCAGGCCCACGCGGCCCCGACGGATTGCCCGGCAAAATGGGCATAGATGACCTTATTGTTGAATACGGACCCGAAGCATTCCATGAACTTTTTAGAACAGTTACTCTCTAAACCGGACTCGCCGCGGTCACTACAAGACTGCCGTGAGGAAATGGTTTCGGCCCGGCTCGAATCGATCGGGACCCGTACGGTCAATTTCGATGGATCACCCACCGGCTCAGGCAAGTCTTTTGCGGACATCGAACCAGCCCGCCAGGCCGGCTCCAGCTTGACCGTCTTGGCAACCCATGCAAATTGCCGGGAGGTTAAAGCGACGTACAACAGGCACGGCCTCCCCGCCTCCGCATATCCGGAATTGAACGTGAATTCGTGCCCCAACTACACGGAAGCATCACAAGCATTGGAGGTCGGTTTAAGCGCATCAGCGGCCGTTTGTCTCGGGTGTGCTTACAATGCCGATTGCGAGTACAAGGGCAGCATGGCGGATGCCGACCTGGCGGACCACAAAATCGCCACCCACCGCCGCGCGCAACTCAGCTTCAGCGAAATCACGAAGGGCTGCCTCTACGTGGCCATCCACGAAGATCCCACTGACCTGCTTCGGCCCATAGCCGAGGTTTCGGATGGGCTGAATAAAGTCGTTCGCGTGGCGACCGCCGCGGGGCACGCCGCGTGGGAGCGGCGAGACCAGACTCAGCGACACTTTTTCCACCGCCTAGAGCGAGTTGCGGAGTGGTTGATTGCAAAGCTCAATGACGTCGATTCGACGGAGGCGCTACGCCTGCCCGTTGCGGCATCCCTGCCACCCGGCGTTGACCGCACGCTATTTCTCGCGATGGTAAAGGAAAAAACGTACCCGCCTGGCAACGCAGTACGAATTTGCCGGGGGCTGGCGGCTGGTGAGCTGGTCACGGTCGCGATAAGAGTCGACCGAATCTTCGTGAGGAAAGGCGAAACAACCACCCGCAAGGCAATCATCGGGATCTGGCAGACCCGGCTACCTGAAAAGGCGGCGACTTGGTTTAACGACGCAACAGCGGACATCCAGGAAATTGAAGCCATGGCATGCAGGCCTGTCATCGACCAGACGCCGGCCGGCCGGATCGAGCAACTACACACGACTGAACAGGCCCCGATCGACGTCAAGATCGGCACCAGTAGCAACACGGTCATCAAGATCATACGAGGCGTGCTGGCCGCGTTCCCTAACGCTCAGAGGATCGGCGTCATCACCCACAAGAAGCACGTGCCGACGATCCGGGGGACGGCCAAAAAGAAGCCGGTTCTTGACGAGCGATTGCAGTCTCGAATCGTACGAGTCGAGCACTTCCGGTCTGGACTCAGCAGGGGCAGCAACCACTGGGTAAGCGAGTGCGACTTGATTGTTGTGGCAGGAAGTCCGCGGGTGCCACCAACGGCAATCAGAAGCCGGTTGATTCAACGCGGTTGGGTGGCAGCAGCGGCCCGGGATGGGGAGTGGGAACGAGATTACTGGTCTGGGCTCACAACCAGCGGCCGGCGAGTGACGGTCAGGGCGCTTGCTTACCGGGATCGGGATTGGCACCTCGCACACCAATCGTTGGTCCGCAGTGAGCTACTCCAGGCGGTCGGCCGCGGTCGCGCAATCTGTCCCGACGGGGTGCCCGTCATAGTGCTGAGTGGTGAGGATTTGGGGTTACCCATCACTGAAAAGGTGATCGAACCGATCGCAGACGAGGAAATCGGCATACTTCAGGCCATTGCCCGTTCACCTTTAGGAATCGCTTCCGATAACCCGGGGGGTAACCCCCCGACTTATAGGAAGCGATCTCTAAATATAAATACTTTAGGAAACACTTCCGATAACGACGGCGGCGGAGGGATAGCGACTAAGGGTATTTCTGGAAGAGTAGGCAAGACTGCCCGCCGTGTTCGCCAGTCGCTTGTCAAGCTGGAGAAAATCGGTCTGGTCGAGCGTGTCGGCCAGCGAGGCGGCTGGAGGATCACGGCTGCCGGCGGAAGCCTTCTCCGCCCGGCCCCCACTCCTGAAGAGTTGGGCGGCGGGCCGGGCGGGCCGGCGGCGATACCGGAAGGGAGTACGACATGAGGCGTTCATCGAAACTGCCCGCCGGCGTCCAGCGGCTGGCCGATGCTCACTCTAACACCACACGGGAGTACTAGAAATGCGGTTTGAAAATCCTACCCTGATCGACCACAAGCAGGGCCCGTGTGAGGCTGTGGTGGGTTCGCCGGTTCGATCTGGTCATCTGCCAAACTGGCTTCGGCTGCGGATCCTGAAGGTGCTAGACCCGAAGCCGTCGGCCACCAATAAGTGGGCTGTGATGTTGGCCATGCAAAGGCAGTTCGGTAGCGGTTGGTTGGATCACTACGGAAGCACTCGCGTGACGCAGCAAGGCCAGGACGTGGTCGCTTTCGTTTCGGAACCATACGCCATGCAGTCGGCCGCGATGAAACAGGCGATCGAGTTCGCCGACGCCGTCGGCTGCGAATTTTGCGTCACCGCGACCAGCGTGTGGTGCCCGACGCGGACACTGCGGCTGCTGTTCGTACCCGCCACTGGATCAGGAGCAGACGCAGCATGACGCCACCGCAAGCCACCACGCCGACAACAACCGCACCCCTCACCTTGCGGGTCCTTCCAAGGGGTGTACGCCGAGGGTTCCTATCCCCGCACCTCGGTACTTTCGTCCGAACGTCGGGCAAATATCGGGGGCCGGTCCGCCTGACCTGGAGCGATAAACGATGAACAAAGCACTGAGCATTGATCGGAAACCCGAGCCGCTGGGGTCCCTTCCGCAAACCGTGGCGGCCCGTCTGTTGAGCACCTCGGCCAGAACGCTCCGGAAATGGACGGACGCGCCCAGGAATCCGGACGGCTCGTACGATGCCCGGGCACTGATTGAATGGTTTGTCGCCCGCAGCGGTACCGGCGTCGACGCAAAGTTGTCCGGTGGTACCTCGCCGGCGCTCGAGCGATTCCGAGAGGAGCGGGCCAAACTTGCCCGGCTCGATCGGCTTGAGCGTGAGGGGCAGCTTTTACCCCGTGACCGGGTCCACGATGGATTAGCACGCATCGCCACGATCATCCGCATGGCGGGCGATGCGCTGCAGCGGCAGTTTGGTCCCGATGCCCTGGAACTGCTAAACGACGCCTTGGACGACGCACAACGAGAGATCACCGCACTGGCCGAATAGATGATTGCAGCTCAAATATCAACGAACCCGATCGCCCAAGAGCTGGGCTGGATGATCGATCGCGCCCGGGCGCCACGGCTGCGGACCATGCGGGAGTTCGCCGAAGACGAAATCGTGATCCCCGATGGGCCTTTCCAGGGGCGGCGTTTTCGATGTGACCGGCAGCCCTTTGTCGCCCTGTGGTTTGCCGCGTTGGCATCGAATATGTGGAACCGCTTTGCGGTAATCGGACCGACGCAAAGCGGAAAGTCCCTTGTCGCGTTCGTGATACCATTGCTGTACCACCTGTTTGAAGTTGGAGAAACGGTTATCTGTGGTCTGCCCAGTATGGAAATGTCCGCTGACAAATGGCGGGTGGACATCCAGCCGGTGATCGAACGGTCGCGATTCAAGGACATGCTGCCACGCCGCGGCGGCGGGTCGCGGGGCGGGAAGGTTGAAGCGATCCAGTTCCGCAACGGCGCGGTGTTGAAGTTTCTCAGCGGTGGCGGGAGCGACAAGTCACGTGCCGGATTCTCGTCGCGAGTGTTGATCGTGAGCGAGGTCGACGGCATGGATGAGCCGGGCGGTACATCCCGCGAGGCGGACAAGATCACGCAACTCGAAGCGCGGACCCGAGCCTACGGCGACCGCAAACGGGTTTATTTGGAATGCACACCGTCGGTGCAGACCGGCCGAATTTGGCAAGAATTTACCGGCGGCACGGAGTCTCGAATCGCCCGGCCTTGTCCGCACTGCGGCGAGTACGTGACGCCAGGCAGGGAACACATTACCGGTTGGGAGGATGCCGAGCACGAACTGGCGGCCCGGGAGTCGGCAATGTGGACGTGCCCGGCCTGTGCAGCGGAGTGGTCGGAGGATGAACGACACCAGGCGAACCTTCGATCGGTCTTGGTCCACCGCGGGCAAGAGGTGACACCCGACGGCCAGGTCACCGGCCCGGACCCGCCGACAAAGACACTGGGCTTTCGATGGTCGGCGAGTGACAATAGTTTTGCGACCGCGGCCGACGTCGGTGCCGACGAGTGGTCAGCGAGGCGGCAACAGAACCGTGAGAATGCCGAACGAGAAGTGCTTCAATTCGTCTTTGCGTTACCGTTTGAGGCACCTGAGATTGAGTTGACACCGCTCGATATGGAGGCCGTTGCCAAGCGGACGGCCGGCTACAAACAGGGCGTCGTTCCACGATCTTGTGTGGGAATCTCCGTCGGCATCGACACGGGTAAGCGCCGGCTGCACTGGACGGCTATGGCCTGGACCCTTGACGCGACCGGATTCGTGATCGACTACGGGACGCAGGCCGTTCCAGCGGATACGCTGGGGATCGAACGGGGGCTTGCAAAGGCACTCTTAGATTTGCGTGGGTACCTCGAGGCCGGTTGGCACTCGCCCGATGGGCAGATTTTCAAGCCGGCCCAAGTGTGGATCGACTCCGGCTACCACGAACACACCGACCCTGTCTACCAGCTTTGCCAGCAGGCAAACGACGGGCTCAGTCGTGGAGCCGAGCGGTACCGCCCGTGTAAAGGCTATGGTGAACGCCAGCGGAGGATGCGCCGTTATCGGGAACCGCGGGGGCTGAACCAGGAAGTTCGATACATCGGCCGGGAATACTACCTTGGTCGGTCCGCACGTGCGAAAGGGATGGTCGCGCACGTCAACGCCGACTGCTGGAAATCCGATTTGCACCAGCGGCTTGCGATGCCGCTGGAGGAAGGTGGGGCGATCGTGTTGTATGAAACAGCTGACCCCCTGGAGCATCGCGAGTTTACGGAGCAACTCACCGCAGAACGGCAAGTCGAGCAGTGGAAGGATGGCCGGGGAAGCATTGTGGTTTGGGAGCGGATCCGGCGAGCGAATCACTATCTCGATTCAACCTACACGGCGACGGCCGCGGGCCACTTGATTCTTGCGTTGCACGCGACGAAGATAGCGACTCGAAATCAGGGCGGCTGGTTTGCCGCCCAAGACGGAGGGTGCCGCCGATGACCTACGCCCGCCTCGATCGATGCCAAGGCCCGCCTTGCCCGAACTGCGGGTGCGAGGACGCCGAGATCCTCGAGCAGCCGAAGCCGGCCGCTGACAAGAGCTGGTGGGGATCGGGGCGGGCCCGATGTCGGAATTGTGATAGCGTGTTTTCCTTCAAGGAAGTGTCCGAAGATCAACCAACCGAACAACAACCGTGGTTCGACAGAATGCGCCGGCCGCGGCAGACCAGAATCAATAACCCTCCCCGCTATTCTTGAACGAAGGACTCGGCAATGACAACCGAATATCAAATCCGCGACGAGGTGACCGGCGAAGAGCAAGGCCCCTTCGATCTTGATGAGGCCAAGCTGCGGGCGCTTCGGCTACACCGTGCAACTGGAAATCCGGTCGCAATCCAATCGTCAGACCGCCTCGATCTGGACATTGCCGTGATGGATGACCGGATTTTCGACGGAGCCGACGTCCGCGACGATGCGGATTGCAAAACGACTGCCCGGTACCGCGTCCGTGACGAAGTGGCCGGCGAACAAGATTTCTACTCCCACCTGGACGAAGCGAAATTGCAGGCGCTTCGGTTGCATCGTCGGACCGGCAATCCCGTTGCGGTCCAGGCGCTGGACGCTCTTTCGCCGGACGTCGTGATCATGGATGGCCAAATTTTAGACAAGCCCGACAACCGCACCTGCGCCGACGAGGATGAAGCCCGGGCGGCCACGCGGTGAGAGCCCCACTGAAAGAACGACCCGTGCGTATCACTCACAAAACAAAACGCCCTCCGAAGCGGTTCTTGTGGCCGCAGACCAAGGCGCCGGAGCCGGCATTGCTAACTGGAGACCGTTTACGGGTTGCCGGCCGTGCGTGTCCGCACCTGATCGCCACGGCGGTTCACGAAAGCGGCCACGTGATCGCACTCGCTTTTTTCGGCCGGCCATTCGACGCCGTCACCTTGACGAACGCGGACGGCAA
>SDBV01009709.1_pt1 | contig 12743 bp, 5 predicted proteins | sample 2277081 | NCBI WGS metagenome assembly SDBV01 (sample SAMN10402039, study PRJNA504765) | marine sediment metagenome | isolation source: marine sediment core GS10_PC15, 223 cmbsf | place: Arctic Ocean: Southern Knipovich Ridge | collected 2010
CCAATCGCCTTGCCGAGCTTCGTAGACCGTCTCGCCGATAATCGCATTAAACTTTCCTTCCAAGACGGTGGCCAATTCCGGCCAGGGATGCCGGTGGCCGGGCAGTTCTCCGCCGGTGGGCTGATGGCCCAGATACTTGTTGTAGTAAAAGTCGATCCGCGGAAACCGGCGACGAGTCGATCTGCGCGAAGGAACCGCCTGACCGCCAAGCACACTCGAGGGCGACGCATCGGCGATGTTGCGCAGGAGCGGACCGCTGAGGATCTCGATCAGGTTCTCGGCTGCGGGTTTGCTTGGATCGGATTCGCACATAGTTCCACCACAAAGGGCTGAATGATCGACTCAGACGACGGCGACTCAGGCGACGGTGCCTAGGGCAATTATAGTCAAAACGGTCCCATTCCGAAAGCTCTCGCGTGGAAAAAGGGGACAGGCACCGAGCCGGAGAGATTTCCGGCGGGTTTAGCATCTATTCATGCTCGGAGCCAGTCCCCTTTTTCCACGCTGCAATACGCATCGTCGACGGGAGTTAGTGATAACAAAACGTAGATTCGCGACATTGACACCGCGGGGGGCGCGATGTCACAATAGCCAATTGTCGTGAACAGTATCATGAACCTGGAACGGTTGCAGGCTCGTCCCAAATGGGAAAAGGTCGGTTTGAGGATCGTGTTATTCTGAATCGCTCTGGAGCCGAGCCGTTCACATTAAGAACCCCAAAAGGGAGGGCCGTTGCGTCATGAACGAAAAGAGAACCGTCCTGCCGAAGGCACCGGCGACATTCAAGAGAGCGACAATCCTATGCCACGCTGTGCTTTGGGCAGGCATTGCTTGTGGGGCATCGGCAGACGATGAGATCTTCGGACCAATTAGCGCACTGGGCCCGGGAGCAAAGAGTTCCCCGGCCGTGGTGAACCCCGTGCTGCGAAGCCGATTATCAACGTGGCTGAGCCTTGATGGGTCGTGGGAGTTCCGGGTTGATCCCGAGTTGGCGGGCTACGAGGGACGGTGGTATGAGAGCGGGAGTTGGCCCGGTGCAGAGCGGCAGATCAACGTGCCGGGGGCTTGGGAAGCGCAGGGAGTAGGCGAGCCTGGTCGAAGCAACAGCGGAACGGCGGGCTTCGAGACATACGGGCATAAGATGTTCTCAAATTATACCGGGGCGGCGTGGTACCGCAAAACCATCAAAGTTCCGGCCAAGTGGCAGGATAATGAAATCTGGCTCAAGATCGGCGGTGTAAATTCGGCTGGCTGGATCTGGGTTAACGGAAAGTTTGTAGCAAGACTTTACGAATATGCCGGTACCTACAAATACGATATCACTGATTTAGTGACAGCCGGTAAGTCAGCGACAGTAGCGATCCAGGTTCGCAACGACGTACCGAGTCGACAGGGCGAGGCCAATTCGCTTCGGACTTTCGGAGGACTGTATCGATCTGTAGAACTTGAGGCAACGGGCGATGTTTTCGTCGATTATGCTTATGTTGAGGGCAAATTCGATGCAAAGTCGGCACAGGTTCATGCTACAATCAGATCGACGGCGTCTGACAGCCGGAAGGTAAAAGTCGAAGTTCAACTGACTACGCTCAAAGGAAAAAAGGCGGGCAAGGCCAGCAAGTCCGTAACTGTCGATGCGGGCAAGAGCAGTGAGGTTGTTTTTGATATACCCCTAAAGACGTTTCAGGCATGGTCTCCAGAGCAGCCAAACCTTTACCGTGCCGACATAGTACTTAAAAAGGGCGACAAGGCTGTACACGGCTGGATCGAGCGGTTCGGGGTCAGGAAAATCGAGACACGCAACAAGCAGTTCTGGCTGAACAACAAGCCGTATTTCCTTCGCGGTTACGGTGACGATTACGCTTATCCTTTAACGGTTTGCTCGCCTGCAGATCGTAGAATACATCTTAAAAATATTTCAGTGGCCAAGGACTTCGGGTTTAATTACGTTCGTCATCATACGCATGTCGAACTGCCTGAATACTTCGAGGCGGCCGATGAACTCGGTATCCTGGTTCAATCGGAGATCCCGTACTGGGCAGCATACGGAAAAGAAGACGATACAGGCTATTCCGGCATTGCGCACATGTCCGGTGGACCGAAGGACCCGCCCGGCGATTTACGTACCCTGATCAAGCATTTCCGACGATATGTATCGCTGTCTTTCTATTGCGGCGGAAACGAGGGCCACTATGCCAGAGCTTTGGGTCAACAGTTGTATGACATTGCTAAAGAACTGGATCCTTCACGTCCCTGGATGAGCCAGGAACGCGATACGAACATGGGTGATTCGGTATCGGACTATCAGTGCCACAGCCGTTCCGGAAGTGGTGACGCTTTTATGGTTCCTTTGCTTGAAAGTGAGGACCACTGGCCCTGGATCAATCATGAGTTCCTTAGTATGACTACCGGAGATGACCCGCGTCTTGAGTCGAAGTACGGTACCGGATATGCGCCGAGCTTGACGATGGATGAAGCGAAGGCAGCGGCGAAACAGGCCGGCCTTACATGGGCCCAGGCAGAAGCTTGTATCGAAGCGGGATTTCGTCTTCAGAGTATCTTTCACAAGATCGGTTTGGAAAGCGCACGGCTGGACCCGCGACTGGATGGCTTTTCCATGTGGCTGCTTTTGGATTATCCGCCTGCGACCTGGAACGGTCTTTTGAATAGTTTTTACGAGCCTAAGTACAGCACGGCAGACTATTTTCGAACCTTTAATCAGCCGGTGGTATTGCTGGCCCAGGATCCAGATCCGAAACCCGGTCTTTTCATGAGAAAGTCTCCGGTTGTGTCCTTGTGGCCACCGGAGTATGAGTTTGATGAAGCTGCTATCAAGGATAGAATGATGGCTGAACCGGCCAGGATGAGGCCTCTTTTGAATGCTTTTTACGATTGGCCAATTTATACCTCGGGTCAAACCGTTCTGGTGGAATGGGTTGTCTCGAATTTCGGCGATGCTCCTATAAGCAACGCAAAGCTGACCTGGCGTCTTGTTGATAGCGGAAAGGTCTTGGCTGAGGGCACCAGTTCCGATGTGGCCGCCCCTGTTGGTTATGTAGGCAAAATCGGCCTGGCAGAGATTATCTTGCCAGAGGTTACCAAGCCTTTGAAAGCTACCGTGGAAGTCAGCCTTACCGGCGGCGAATGGTCCAACAGTTGGGACCTGTGGGTCTTTCCGAATTTGTCCGAGCGAGAGGTTCTTCCCGAGCCGGTGGCGGTTAGCAAGGGGCTTTATGATTTATTGTCACAGCGTTACCAAAACGTAGTCCCTGTCGGGGCGTCGGAAGCGGCTAACGCAAAGGTTTTGGTAACAGATGGTTCTGGAGGCTCAGCCTTGATAATGCAGGCTCTTGAGCAGGGCAAGAAGGTTTTGTGCCTGAGCGTACCTCCTCATGAATCGATAGAGGTGCAAGCACGGATGGGCAACTGGATCTGGACAGAACAGGCCGGCACCGCGCTTGAGGCAGAGCATCCTGCGTTCGGGGATTTTCCTAATGAGGCTTTTATGAATCAGCCCTGGTTTAGGTTGATGAGCCGGGCAATGAAACTGACGCCCGACGGCCCTGTGAACAAGGCCGAAAAGTTGATGTTCGGTTGGGGTAGTGCCGGATATTTCACCTGTGTGTTCGAGGCGAAGTCGGGCAATGGCTCAGTGCTTGTCAGCGGCCTGGACCTGACAGGGAAGACTCGCAACATGCCGGAATCAGCATACCTTCTTGACCAGATGATCCGCTATGTAGTGTCGGATGAATTTTCTCCAACCGGCAGTGTTGCCCCGTCGAGTTTCGAGGGATTTGCTTCTTTGGCCATCCTTAGAGAACTTAATGGGTTTGATAGAATTATTAAAAGCGTTGCCTCCGGAGCTTATAACAGCGGTTTTTTCGGTGTACTTCCGGCACACCATATTCGGCAAACTGACGGTAAGGGCATGCTTACATGGCGTACCAAACCGCTAACCGAAGAGAATATCAACGCTGACGGCGAAGCCATTTTCCGATGGCCCGCATCGACAGGATGGTTTAGCGACCCTGCCGGAGGACATTTCTCTCTGTTTGTTAATGGAAAAGAACTGTTGGAGTTTGATGTGTCAACCGTGACGAAACGGTGGCAGATCCCGGGCCAGCCGCTGCAAAGCCGTGCCGGGCTTACTTATGACGTCAAGGGCTTTACCCGACCGGACAAGACTGATAGCGTGGGGATCATGACTTTGACATTGCCAGCGGGTACGGCTAAGATCGGCGAAAGTGTAGAAATCGGCGTCAAAGGCTCTGCTTCGTCAAGCAGACGTTTCTTCATGCTATACGAGACGCGTTAGTACGAACCGCCAAGGCATCGACACGAACGCCATCCGTCATTGCCTGATCCGTAAACTGCCGATCTCGCCAATATCGCACCTGTCGCGTTTTCGCGCTCGTTTTCGCGCCCCGACGACGAGTTTTTGGAGTTTCAGCGGCAGCAGAAGCAGCAAGCCGAGCCGGGCGAGTTGCAGTTGGTGCTCGATCCCGAGTTACTGTGAAGCGTGGCAGAGGCGGCCTTTTCTGCCGCCAGTCCCGCCGCTGGGCTCTCGGTGCGCGCCTGCCACAGCAAAACAGGGCCGCAGGCGAGCTTCCGCGGTTCGATTTGACTATTTGGGCCTTGATGTAGGCCAGCCCTGAGTCCAATACCCTGCGAAGCCAAAGCGAGCCACCCCTCCCGAGGAGGGCTGCAGGACGAGTTCTGACGAGTTTCCGGACCATTCGGTTGCACACCCACGCCACTCAGGGTAGACTCCGGATTGTCGTGATTATTCAAATCCCTATCAATTACGTCAGCAGAAAAAACAGATTAAGAGAGGTTAGTCGCCAATGAACACGATAGCTAAGAATTCCGAGAATAGAAGATCTCGGCAAAGAAGGAATGGAACGGCGGTGCTAATTATATGCATAGGCGTTGCCGTGTCTTGTGTGGCAGTTGCAGAGAAGGGGTCATCTATGCCTGAAATGCAAATCAGTTTGCCGAAAGGACATTGGTTCCTAGATCCGTCAGCGCTGGATCCGGTACGAGTGGTGAGAGAGGGCGGACCCGGCAATGCAAATTATGCGATTGCGTTTGAAGCTAATTACTCAATTGGGGATGTTTGTGCGTATTGGATCATTCGTCGAACAAACACCGTTGTTGTAATGCTGCAAATGAGCTTCGTGTCGCAGGAAGAATCGGTGTTCAGTAGATCCGACCACGGAATCACCTACATTAGTTTGGGGGCCCTGCGTGGTCAAGAGGTTGTGCTTTCCGATTGCAAGACAAAGAAGACTGTTCTGATCGACCATGAGAGGTCCTTGAAGAACTTGACGGCATTGCCAAGGCAACAGGACACCAGCGGAGATGACCCTTTCAATCCGCAGGGAGATGCAGAGACAGACAGTTCGCACGACGGCACAGGAAAGAAAGACCAACTTGACAATCCATTCGAGTAATTTGCAATAGTCAACACTTGGCCTGTGAAATGGTGTAATGGTCCAGGGCAAATCTGGGGTCAGAGCTTCAGGCAAATCTGGGGTCAGAGCTTCATTAGTCATTAGCCGGGCGCCATGCCCACGCAAGCGTGGGCATGACACCCGTTTGGCCGTTTAGTCAACAGACAGTAGATACGCGCGTACCTTCTTCAGCGAGGCCATGGAGTCGGACATTTTGGGGAAATACTCCAGGCCGAATCCGCCTTCGTATCCGGTCGCGTCGATGCGTTTGAGGATCGTGGGCCAGTCTAATTCGCCGTCGAAGTGCTCGCCCCGGCCCGGTACGGCGGCGGAGTGAAAATGCCCGATCGCGTCGATGTGCTTTTCGATCGTGGCGATCACGTTCCCTTCCATGATTTGCATGTGGTAGATGTCGTAGAGGAGTTTCAAGTGGGGACTGTCGATTGCCCGGAGGATCTCAACCGCTTCGGCCGTCGACTCCAAGTAATAGCCCGCATGATCGACCAGCGTGTTCAACGGCTCCAACAGGAGCACGAACTCGTTTTCCCGGGCAATCTCGGTCGCTTCCCCCAGGGCGCTCTCCAGGTTTTCGCGCATCCGGGCTCGCGAAAGAGCCGGGTCGACCGTGCCGGAAAGTACGGCGGCCTTGGTGACGCCAATCCGGCCGGCGAACTCGATCATCTTGTGGACCTGCTCGATGAACCGACCTCGATCCTCGGCCTTGACCGGACAACCCCCGTACAGCCCGTCCCAGGCATTGAGCACAAAATCATTGACCACCACGCCATGTTCCCGGCAGGCCTGGGCGATCGCATCGGGCTGCTTCGGCAAGCGATCGTTGATGCCTTGGCCGTCCCAGGTGGCTTCCGGGTGCCAGAACTCGACGCAATTAAAACCCGCTTCGGCAATCTTGCCAATCCGTTGCTCGACCGGCAAGTCGGTAAAGACGGTCTCTAAACAAACACCCAAATTAGCCACGGGAAATCTCCTTTCTTAGTTTACCGGCCGCACACCTTTAAGTCCACGGTGCCGCGGCCGGACCCTCGGTGCAATAGGCCGAGAAGACCTTGTTCATACCAGCCGCAATGTCGCGGCAATCTTCCTCGTTGTAGTCCGGATCGAGCCAGATCATGATGTTGCGATCGAACAGGTCGTCGGCCACCGGGCAGTCGCCCTTGCGGTATTCGACTTCGCCGCCCTTCTCCAAGTAGATCGGACAATTAAACGGACAGCCTTCCTCGGTCGGGCTGCTCTTGTGAATCGTGGGGAACATTTGGTTATAGACGTGCCAGTCGGGCGGGGCGTTCTCGTCCCGGACGGAGCACTCGGCCGGAAAGATGAACTGGCCGTAACCGATGCCCTCGGCGTTCAGCGCCGCCGCGATCTTCTTGCCCAGTTCGATCGTCTCGGGGAAGAAACGGATCGTGGCGCCGACTTCTCCGGTCGGATCGTTGATCTTCTGCGGCACAATCTCCTTGTAGGTCTTCAATTGCCCCAGGATAGAACGTTTGACCGTGTTGTATCGTCGGACCGTCTCGGGCATCTTCTTCAACTGGACGAGGTTCACGGCAGCCTCCAATTCCGACATCCGGTAATTGGCGCCGCAAAACAGTTCGCCCTCGTATCGTGGCGGAGCGAAACGGTCGGGCCGCCAGAAACCGCCGCATTCGGCCAGTTGGGCTGCCCGGTGGTAGAGCCGCTCGTCGTCGGTCAGCAGCCAACCACCCTCGCCGCCGCCAACCGTCTTGTAGCAGGAGATGCTGAAACAACCAAGATCGCCGAGCGTTCCGACATAACGCCCCTTGTACTTGGCTCCGGGGGCCTGGGCACAGTCTTCGATGACTTTCAGGCCGTGCCTGCGGGCGATTTCCAGGATGGGGTCCATGTCGCAGACACCTCCCATCACGTTCGTTGGCGCAATGGCTACCGTCCGGGGCGTGATCAGCGGCTCGATCTTGGCCGGGTCGATGTGCAGCGACTCGTCGACGTCGCAAAAGATCGGGATCCCCTTGGAGGTGACCACAGCGGCCGAGGTCGCGAAGAAACCGATCGCCGGCACAATCACCTCGGTCCCCGGCCCGACCCCGGCGGCAACGAACGCGGCGTGCAATGCGCCCGTGCCCGAGTTGGTCGTCAGCGCGTATTTGACACCAAACGTCTCTCGGGCCAACGCTTCCAGGGCTTCACCTTTCGGCGGCGCCGGATCGGCCGTCATGTATCGTGCCAAGGTGGGACCGGCGCCCAACTGGTCGTCGGAAATCACCTCTCGGATCCGCTTCAGCACATCGCCCGGGAAACCGAATCGCTCGGCCAGAGACATGAATTCGTCGACGCCGATCTTGGGTCGCTTCTGACCGCGCATCTTCTGGAAGGCCTTCGGGCCTCCGTTGATAGCCAGTTGACCAGATTGAGTGGTGTCGGTTGTTGACATGGCGATTACTCCAAGAAAGTAGAAGGTGTCTAAATGTGGACGACATTACCAAAATACGGCGTACCAGGCGACAAAAACTACGGTGGCCGGCGCGAACCAGAACCGCTGTTGCCGATACCAGGGAGGTTTCTCGGTTTCGCCCTGGACCCAGGCCATCTCCTTCTTCCAAAGAAAGCCCTGGATCTTCTCGATCGCCTGGGGCCCGGAAATCAGACTCAGGGTCGTCGCGATCAGGAAGGTAGCCACCCAGCCGATCCCGGCCAGGTATTGGAAGGCAATCTGGTCGGACCATTTCAAAATGGCGCCGAGCAACAAGGGCGTCACCACGATCATGGCCCAAAAGGCGCCGATTCCGTTGATCCGTCGCCACAGGACGGCCAACAGAAAGACGGCGGCGATCGGCGTGCCCACGGCGATCATGATCTTCTGAAAATAGAGGAAGATACCCATACCCCGAACCATCGGGCACCAGAGTCCAACCAGTACCAGCACGGCCAAGGTAGCCATCCGCCCGAACCCTACGAGTTGCTTCCCCGTGGCCGCCGGGTTGACGTATCGCTGATACAGATCGAGCGTCAACAGGGTCGAGGCCGAGTTGACCAGCGCGGCGGTCGTCGAGACCATGGCTGCCAGAATGGATACGAGAATAAAACTCCGCAGGCCTTCCGGCACATAGTTGCCCAGCAGCAAGGCGAACACCTCGTCCTGGTTGTCGACCTGGTCGGGCAACAACAGATAGAACGCCAGCAGTCCGGCCATGGCCGTGATCAAGGGTCGCGGGGCGTTAAGCACCATGCAGAAAATGATTCCCACTCGGGCGTCACGCTCACTCCGGGCCGCGAGGATCTTCTGCATCAGCACCTGATTGCAGATGTAGTAGAAGAACAGCGTGGTGAACGTATGGATGATCAGTCCGGGCCAGGGAATCGTCAAATCGTTGGCGGGCTGGATCAAGTGCCACCGGTCGGGCTCGGCGGCCCTCATGGCGGCCAGGCCATCGGTGCTGGTGTACACGAAGCAGAACAGCATCACGCCGCCAATGGTGATCAACGCCGTCTGGACCAAATCCGTCCACACGACCGAGGCCAGTCCGCCGTAGATCGTGTAGATGCCGGTGAAGAGAATGATTCCCCAAATGGCGTAGTGCATGTCGAACTGGAAGTAGGCACTGAGCGTCACCGCCCCGCCGTAAACGGCCACCGTCAAGCTGGCGAAAACGTAATACAGAATGGTTATCGCCGAGACATAGTTCCGGCAGGCCGGCCCGAACCGCCTCTCCATGAATTCCGGTACGGTCGAAATCTTGTTGCGCAGGAAGATGGGAATGAACATGAAGACGAGAATCGGCAACAAGGGCAATCCCCAGACCTCCCAGTTGACGATCTTCATGCCCTCCACCCAGGCCGCCCCGACGGTGCCGACCATCTGCTCGCTGTTGACACTGCCGGCCACCAAGGAGGCGCCGATCACGTACCAGGGCAGATTCCCCCCGGCGAGAAAGTATCCCTTGGCCGATTGGCCCTCACCCCGTCCGGCCCAGAGGCCGATGCCCAGGATGATCACGAAGTAGCTTGCGAAAACGGCAATGTCGATGGCGCTGACGGTCATGGTTCAACTTTCAACAGCTTCAGGAGAGCCTTACAGAATCTGTATTGCGTCGTGCACCGCAACGTGCTTGTCTCAGTCTCCAAGATCATATACCCCGAAAAACCGGTTGCTCCCCGCGGCCGATCCGACCGCCTTCAGTTCGACCGGCTCACCCGGCTTCACCCAATGCGCGGGAACCCTCAGCCGCATGATGCCGCAGCTATCTTGCTTGTCCTCCCTTGTGAAGCCCTTGACTTCGTAATCCAGCACGGCCTGTCCGTCTGAGCTTTGGAACTGCTTCGACTCCATCGCCAGGTCGAACCGCAGGATCTCCTTGCCACCGAGATACAAGGCGAAGTGCCCGCCGGCCGGATCCGTTTGCCAACCCGTGGCCGCTGCCCAGGCGAGCGTGCAACGGTTCTCGACGATATCCTCGGCCTTGACCGGCTTTGTCCGCCAGACAACGGCGCTCTTCCCGTCCGTTTGTCGCGCCACATAGATGTCTGCCGGCCCGAGGAAACTGGCGTATTGCTTCGCCGTTGCGGCAGCGCTGACGGGGGTCGCAAAGCCGTTGAACTCTTTCAATATCAGGGCCCGTACCTTGATCTGTGCCTTCCGTTGCTCGGCCAGTTCCTTGAGATCGCCCAGTTCGAACGTCACGTTCGGTGCAAACTCTTCCGACAATCCATATTTGATGAACTGATCGAGCAGGTAGACGGCTTCGGGGTTGTCGTTTTGCAGTTTCAGTCCGCTGCACAAGAGGCGTCCCTGTCCGACCCGTGCCTGAAAGACCGACAGGTTGAACCCCGGCAGAAGGCGTGCATTGTCCACATTACCCCAGATAAACTGCGACCGGCCGATGCCGAGCATCAACGGTTCGACGGACTTGAACCGGTGGCCCGCCTCAAGCTTCTCGGCGTTGCCAATCAGCCGCCAGAAGACCTGTTGCATCCAGCCTTCATGGGGAAACTGTCCGAACGCCGCATGATCGGCCACCACTGTACCGGTCTGGTCCGAGGTACCCCACCAGCCGAGTCGGTGCCCGGGCGCGATCGGATCGATTCCGGGCAACTGCAGCGCGATGACTGCGGCGCCGTTCTCGAGCGCATCGAGCACATCCGGCTCCAGAAAGTGCTCTGCGATGATCAACTTCGCTTCGTCGGCGCGACCCTGAAACGGCTGCACGTCTTTGTAACGTTTTGCCAGCAGGTCATATACGCCTGCCGTCGCCGCCACTTGATTCAACGATCGCGGCTGCCATGGGGGGAAGATCCAGAGGTCCCAGCTATTGTTCACCTTGCCGCGGGTCAAGCGCACTTTCAATTGCGCCTTGACACCCTGGGCCACCTCGGGCATCACGATTTCTGAATGACCCACGGTCTGCACCGCTCCCGTCGGGGCATCCACTTGTTCGACGGCGCCCTCGCTGAGAACCTCTCCGGCGACCTCGAGCTGCCAAACCAACCGGTCACCTTCGATCGGCGCCCGGGCGAAGTTCGACACGACCCAATCGATTGCCAGCACGTCGCCCGAAGTGTAGACCGGCGTCTCGGGAATCCCGGCCAGGGTCGCGCCCTCGGGCGGTTGCGGGTGGCGTGCCAAAATCGTCGTCGGTCCGTTGAACTGCTGAAAATACTCGGGAGTGCTGTGCTTGCGCTGCCAGAACATGTCCAAAACGCCGTTCTGCGAGTTGGGTGAAATATCGATCATCAGCCAGCAGATGGTGCCGTCGAGGTTTGGATCGAGACGGGCCGTCTCGATTCCGATCTTGTGATACACGCCCTGTATCTTGTGGCCGGCCGTATAGCACGCATCGGCCCACGACCAATCCAGACCGACATCGTTCTCGACATACTGTTTCGTCCGCTCTAGCGTCAAGCTGGGGACATATCCATTCTTATACTTGTGATGGATCCGTGGGTCTTCGTCGAGCCCGAGGCTCATGTACTCGTGCTTGACGAAGGGCCAGGTCGGATCCTGTCCCGGCACGTGATGCTGATCCCCACCATGCGTGTTGAAATCCGAATTCGACCGGTCGTTGATCCCGCCGTCCTGGCTCAAGAATGGCCGTGTCGGATCCAGGGCCTTGGCCAGTTGATACAACTCCGGCCCGAGGACCGGGCCGTAATTGCCCTCGTTGCCTCCGCAATACTGTACCAGCGACGTGTAGCGCCGGTAGTGCCGGACCAATTCTCGCAAGTCCTTCTTCTGATCGATCGGTCCGAGCGACATGTGACTCGCCGGCGCCCAGTAGGGCAATTCCCCCTGCACTAAGATGCCCAGCTCGTCCGCCACCTGGAAGAACTCCGGTATCTCGCAGTGCGTGTGGTGCCGCACGAAATTGAACCCGTAGGCCTTCGCCTTGGCCAGATGTTCCCGATGCATTTCGCGCGAAGCAGGCGAACAGACCGTCAGGGGATAGACGTGATCGTCCCCGGCGCCGCGCAGATAATACCGCCGCCCATTTAGATAGAAATCACCGCCGCGAACCTCCCACTGCTTCATCCCGAATCGCTCAACCCAACCGTGCAGCACGCGCCCGTCTTGCTTCAACACGACCTCCACGGCATACAAGTGGGGATTCTCCGGCGACCACAGCGTACATTGTTTCAGCGGTATGTCGATCGTCCGATAGTCGGTCGGCCCTGCGTCAGCAGCGTCCAGCGGCAATCGTCCCGTAGCGACCTCCTCGGCCGGCCCTTGGCCACCTTGGCCGAGCGACCGCACGGTTGCTTCGATTTCGAAATTGCCGTTTCCTACCGCCACTGCTTGGCGCAGAGCGACACTTACATGCGCCACCCGCTGGGCGACCCGAGGCGTGACGTACACGTCTTCTATCAGAACGCCCTCGGTCGCTTCGAGCTCCATGCTTCGGAAGATTCCCCCGTACTGCGCCACGCAGTTCGACTGTCCTCTCCGGCTTTGCAGGTCGTTACGCGCCAACACGGCGATCACGTTATCGGCCCCCGCGTTGACCAGGTCCGTCACGTTATACTTGTAGGTGCCGCAATAGGCCCAGGTGTGTCCCGCGAACTTCCCGTTGAGATAGAGCCAACCTTGGCTGTTGATTCCCCCGACCTTGAGCCAGACCTGCTTGCCCTCCCATGCACTCGGTACGGAGATGGTCCGCTTGTACCAGGCGGCTCCCTGATACTTGGATCGTAGCATGCGCGGCGTCGGCTCAAAGACGATCCGCCGGCTGTCGACGTGGCTCATGCCCGGCTCGGCAATCCCCTGCGTCTCCCACGCGGCCGGTGTCTGAATCTCTGTGGCGT
>SDBV01009710.1_pt1 | contig 12742 bp, 8 predicted proteins | sample 2277081 | NCBI WGS metagenome assembly SDBV01 (sample SAMN10402039, study PRJNA504765) | marine sediment metagenome | isolation source: marine sediment core GS10_PC15, 223 cmbsf | place: Arctic Ocean: Southern Knipovich Ridge | collected 2010
CGTCTCCTGCCAGAGCTCGGCAGGCAGGATGCTGGGCATGAACAGTTCGTGTGCTCCAGCCCGGTTCATCTCCTCCCGGATGATGTTCTCGACCTTGCGGATAACCCGCAGGCCTATGGGGAGAATGTCGTAAATCCCGGCGGCGATGCGGCGGACCATGCCTGACCGGAGCATGAGCTGGTGGCTGGCGACCTCCGCGTCGGCGGGAACTTCACGGAGGGTTGGGAGGAAATACTTCGAATAACGCATTCTTTCTCCTAATAAAATTGTATGCGGCGCACGGTAATCCCGCCGCAGGCGGGATCGGCAAACCTCGGCTTCTTTTAAAAAGTCAGGGGGCAGCCGTCAATAGCACACCATCTATCCCTCGACTTCGCTCGGGACCCTGAGCCTGCCGATAGGCTTCGTACTCCCTCCTCGGCAATCCTCAATCACGCCAGCGGCGTGACAGCCTGGCATCTTAACCATTCTCCTGCGCCTTGAAAAGAACGATCGCAGCCCTGATCCTGGTCAGCGAGAATACAGAAATCATACGCCTTGGGCAAGGGGAGAGCTGTGACGAGGTAACGGGGAGGACGGCATGGGAGCATGGGGGCTTGGGCGCATGGGAGAAAGGCGCAACACACCCGTTTGCTCCCGTCATTCCGGGCCGAGCGGCTTTGTCACGGCATAGCCGAAGGCGACGACGGAAAGCGAGGATCCGGAATCCAGCCGTGCTTGTCATTGCGAGCCGATACCATGCGAAGCAATCCCGTTTGCTATAAAGGCGATGTTTTTTCACCACTGAGATTAATGAGGACACTGAGAAAACCTACCCCGCCGTCATTCCGGGCCGAATGAAATGAGGACCCGGAATCCAGTCGCTATAAAAGCGATGTTTTTCACCACCCGTTCGTCACCTACTACTTGGATGTGACTCACTGGAGGCACCGTTCGACAGGCTCACGGCAGGCGGAGAAAGTCTGAGAAAACCCCAGGCTTGGGGAAACAACGGTTGCTATTAATGCGATCAGTGCCTTAACACAGGGTGACACAGAGCAGCCACTTGCAGGCAGCACCACAGGGTTTCACAGGGTAAGGCTAAATTCTTTGGTTAAGGCGTAGTTCCGATAAAAGCGGTGAAATGCAATTTTGACAGGATCAACAGGATTTACAGGATTTTCCGTATTCTTGCCTTTGGGTTATCTTCCACCTTCCACTTGACCTCCCTTCCACTTGACCTCCCTTCCACTTTCCACTATTTCCACTTTCCCCTTGGCTCTTCACCCCTATCCCAAAGGCAAACCATCTACCCTTTTGAAAAACTCTTTCAGGGCAATCTGGGAGGTCTTTACTGATTCCCGTTCCACCAGGCTATCCTCACAAACAGCGCAGTGGACGATGACATAATCGGGAACGACAAGAGCGTGGCCCTTATACTGGAATTTCTCGTCCACAACCTTCCGCTCCAATTTCGCTGCTCCACAAATGGGGCATTCCTGACCGTCTTTGTACATTACCGCACCTGGCGGTGCTTGCTTTGTTTTTGCCACCTCGGAGTGCATCGACAATCTTCCGAGCTTTTGCAAAAACAAAGGTAGGTTTTGAAAAACGTCGGACGGCAGGCCCTGACCCCACGGGAGTGTCTATTTTATTGTTTGGACATTGATCAATCCTTCAATTTTCTTAATCAGAAAAGCTTCCAATGCTGGGACTAGGTAGGCAAAATCAGCAGGGAAGCAAAGTGTGATAATGCTATCAACTTTACCTTCCCACCCATCAACAAATTTATAAGTTCTTTCCTTAGTGGATGCACCCCAGTCTTTGACCCGCGTGTATCCCCCTATTCTTTTTCCAAGTCCATGATTTATATATTGTCCTGCACCCCTACTTACGGCAGACCCGATATAAACAACATTTTTGCCCTTCATTAAGGCATAACAGCCTGGAGAGTTATGGTTTTTCATTTCACCCTTCATTGAGTATTTCTCTGACCAAGCTACTGGAAACTCACAATCAACTTTTTCTGTATTCCAATGCATTGAGAAGAAATTTTCGGTTTCCCTTTCCAAATCTTTCTTAGTTGCCATGTTAGCATCCCCCTTGATTATTAAAGACCCCAGCTTCCTTATTTCCGACAGAATGTATCAGGTACGCCACAATTCATCCCCTGACCCTCAGCAACTCTGGCAGCAGGGAGTTCCATAATTCAAGGCCTTTCGCTCAAAAGTGTGAATAACGAGAACCGACCCCACGGGGGTGCCAATTCCGAACTCGATGGCGTCCCTGTGCCGGTCCGGGATCCGAACCCTGTGACTGTGACAGCCAACATCTACACTTACTCGGATCTCTGGAATAATTGATTTGGACACGACAGCCTCCCATTAGTAGAATGAAACCCGAACATCATCCTTGGGTCTTGTCTACTTGCAGAGCCACGTATCTACAAAAGATATGGCACCATCCCGGTCGACCCCTCGGATGACGCAGATGACGGGGGCGGCAATTCAGAGCAAGTGAATCCGCAAAGGACCACCGACACCACAAGCCACACCCCCGTCAAGAAGAAGTCTACTATTTCAGAGGCGGGCTGTCACCTGACCAAAATCCAATGGTAGACCCCAAGGATTGCCCTTTCGCTCAAAAGTGTGAATAACGAGAACCGACCCCAGGGTTGTCCCCTTCAAAGGGCCAGAAAGTCGGACCAAAGAATTAAAGGACCACAGTAGCTTTTACTGTAGCCTTTTGAGGAAATCCTCAACCAATGTCGACATCCTATGCTGACGTAAATCACTCCATGTTATGCCGAGCACATCTGCAAATATTTCTGAATCAACATGGTAAAATTTGGAATCCGTATACAGAACACCCTCTTTTAGCAGCTGCTCAAGGATCTTTTCGCCGAGTTCCCCCCTTAGCACACGCTCATGTTCGATTTTAGCACGATATTTTGCCAGTCCACCCCTACTGTGAGAAGCAAATTCCTGCAAAATTCTCTTAAGTCTAATGAATTTAGATTGAATATCTGGATCAGGCCCCTCCATTTCCGTTTTCTGTACATACTTAGCAAGCGGATAGGTAAGATTATGATCGAGACACGCGATTTCAAGGGATCCACTTTTAACCTTTATTTCATTTGTGTGACCTAGGGCCTGTCTTACGTCAAGAAACAACCCTGATTCACTCTCACCCTCTAATAGCGGTATTTTTCGAATAATTAGTTCAGGAGCATCGATCCGGACTCTCCTAGCTGAGATCCTACAGGCCCCCGTACAATCCAGCGTAGGGGAACCTTTCAGAGTAACATCGCAGGGTAATGTAACCGTAGCATTTGGAAGCAGTGGCTCTAGAAAAACCATATCTTCGCCAGACACTATCCCTTTAAATCTAAAGTTATGTTGATGGCTTGTCTTCTGAATGTGGACAGTCACATCTAGTTCTGAAGGAGATTCGGCGGGTAAATCTGGTTCTTCCCAGGAAAGACCATTCAGTTCGATCTCAATTCCATGGCCCTTGCCCATGAAGTCTGAACATGATTGAACAAGCATATTGAAAAAACGGCTGTCCAGTTCGACCGGCCCCACAAGTTTGGACATGATGTACAGGAGGTGATAAGTCGTAGGATAAAGTGCCGTGTAGTTTAGAGCTATAGCCTGATACTCAAGGATACCACTAAGCACACAGCGGGCTACAGCGATAGCTTCAAACACTGCATTCCGGACTCGCTCACCATCGAGGAACGGATGCTCTTGGAGCCAAGAAGCCAGAGCCTTTTCATACTCTTCGTTTAAGGCGACATCCGGAACAACTTGAAGAGGGAACTCTTCACCGAGCGCCAGAGCCAATATCCGAGCACATTGCTCCTCTTTGTTGAACAAGACCTGCTCCATTTCCCTGGACAACTTCGGGTCGACTTTCGCAAGGAGATCCTGAATGAAATTTGGGAGGGCCTTTTCGTTTTTTTCTCTCCGCAATAAGAAATCACCTATTCGAATCAGTAATGTCACTTCCATGTCATCGTCAGCATCATCGCTCAAGGCTTGGATTATACGATGGTAGTTTTGCTCTGTGCGGAGCAACGTGGCAATGGCATCGAGTACTGGTGGGTAGCCAATAAAAGAAAGGAATGAATCGCTATCCTCTCCAGATGGGGTGAAAGCAGTACCAAGCATCTGAAGAACTCCATCACGTGCCTGTTCATACGTGACCTGTTGGGCAACCTTTCTTTCTGGCACATAAGCGTCAATGTATCCTCTGGCCTGTTCCAAACTGAATGGGTCAATCCTGATAAGGCCGACATCCGCACCATTTTCAGCAAAATATAACCAAGTGCTTAAAAGCACCTGACTGCGGCCAAACACAACGATAGTGGTTGCACTCGCTCCCTTAGACAGTTTAATGAGATCATCTAAGAAAGCTTCAAATGCTTGTTCTGTCGTCTTCGAACGGCCCTCGTCAATGCCATCTATAATAATTCCGTGAGTCCCCTTACTTAGCCCCTCAAGTACAGATCCAACTCTCTCAATAGGATAAGCCGATGTGACAATTCCGGTGAGCGTGGCATCGCCAACTGGCTTATGCTTTGCCAGATCGAGAATTGGTAAACTGCTGGCAAATGCCAACGCCTGGGCTGTTGTGGATTTACCGGATGCTCCAACTGCTGAGACAAGTAAAATAATGGGTTTCTCTGAAGGAAATTCTTCCTTTGTAAATGCTGGCTCAATATATGGACTTACGTGCTCAGTAATAGTGTAAAAGGAGTCCGAAGGATTTTGAAGTGTGATGGGAATCTTTTGCGATCCAACGATGGTTTTAAGTCCGTAATATTGCATATTCACCCCTTTTTAATTGTTTTGAAGCCTTAAAAGTTCCCCCGATTATCCTCGCGTTTGGCTTAGTAGCCAACGGAGTCTTCCTTCAAGGAGTTATGGTGCCGGAGTATGAATTTTAGCACTTACGACTGCACAACATGCTTATGCTAAAATTCATACTCTGACACCCGGTCCTCATAGCACCTCGGAACCTTTTTAGTTTGCAAGCAGCCCAATAAAGTGCTCTGACACTCGGCCCCCTCTACGACCCCATGTCTTGCTTCCACATCAAAAGTGTGAAAAACGAGAACCGACCCCACGGGGACCCCCAGGACCGAAAGGGCAGGCTGCCTGGCACCAAAAAATTCCTCGGAGTCCATCGATAATCAATGTCAGACTCCGAGCGTTTGCAAAAACAAAGGTATATTTAGGAAAACGTCGGACGGTTGACTCTGCCCCCCCGGAGGTGTCCAATGAAATTGTTCAGACTCATGAATGCAACTCTACAATTGGTTTAAACAATTCCGTACTGCAGCTTCTAAAAGAATCTGGCCAAGGTGCTGTAATCTTACATAACAACCTTAATTGTTCAGGAGCATCAATATTTACTTTTTCAACCTTAACACTTAGACTCATTGGATCTTCAAGTTTGTCGATTAACTCATTGAAGTCATCAGCTAGAAATCTTGGAACATAGCCAATCATTTCAACAGGATCTTTTGTTCTCAGTGCGATTGCATTTTTATCATGCTCATTTTGTAAATCCGAAACTAGGTATAATCGTTCAGATAAATTAAGCATCTTTACTCTCTCAATAGATCGCTCTGGAAAGTATCGAATTCCATGCACGAAAAATGAAACATCATACTGATCAAGAAAGTTTGGTTCTGGACAAGGAAACACTTCTAATGAGTCCGTACTTCTTTTCCCCCCCGTTAGAGAGAGGATGAAAAAAGGATTTCCTTGCCCTTCTGAAATATTTAGCCATTGAAGATATTTGCCATACTCCGGCCGTGACTTGTTAAGGAGACGGTTAGCGAAAAGTGGGAAAAGCTCACTGGATGCGTAGGCAGTGTTTAAGTCAGTCATCCTTCCAAACACACGAAACCTATCTGATTGCTCGGCCCCCTTTGTGTAGACGAAGTGATATTTATCATCTTCAATAGAGAGTCTGCCCACTGGATACCAATTCCTGTTTTGTGGATCTTGCCACGCAATAAATAAATGCTTCACTGTATAGTACCTTTAAGCTCAAGTAGAATTTCCAAGTTCAACCTTATCATGTTAAGAGCAAATTCTGCACCTAGTGGGCTTATGTATTCTGGTGGAATATTTCTGAAAATATCATCTACATTAGCCATTGATAATCCTTCAAGTTTCTCAAGCCAAGCAAATGCAGATACAGGTGAATATTTGGCTGCCTCCATAAAAACATCATGTGTTAAAAGTGACCTTGTATCACCCTTATGTTGATAAAAAGCGGATCTAGCCTTCCTTACGAAAGAGGTTATGCTTCTCCTTGCATCTTTAGTGTTTAGGATATCACATCTTGTATCATCAGATTCGTTTCTGCCTAAACTTGAAGCGTGGTCATAAGTTGGAGCCAGATGAACATTACCTTCCTTCGTTAGAATCAGCCCCCAATTTTCATGGTGTCTATCTGAATTGCCAATTAAGGCATCAAACATTAGATAACCTAAAAACATATCCCTTGCCAAAGTAATTTGGGGAGTATAATTGGCACCTATGGGTGCTGCAATTGGTGGTGGCCTTAAGACAGTTAGAACAATTCGAAGTGTATGCTGACGTTGGTGATAGTATCTTTCCTCGGATCTGTACTCATCAGTTATGGCAGCTAGCAATTCATTGCCATGGATTAAGCGACCTCCACTTGGTACGAAATTAGGAGTTACAACACCTCTTCGCCCATCATGCTCAGCAAAATAATAATCAGCACTGGGAATACAAAGCAGCTTACATAGTTCACTAGCAACTACTTCAGACCAGTTTTCACCGGTTCCTTCTCTACCCTCTTTCCACAGCATTTGAGTGGAATCTTGATCAAACCAAAACTTTGGTTTTGTTCCAAGTTGCTCAAGGCTGCTAGCAGAGCTATGAGGGACCTCAATTATTCTAAACATAGGTTTTTTGGACTATGCTGATTGAACTTAATAACATAAATATAATATGTCGTCTGCTGGTTGCAAAAAAGCAGACCCCACTTCTACTGGAATCTAAAGGTTGAATCCGTTATCAATAAACACGAGCATACAAATACTGCTGGAATCCGACGAACACCTCTTTAATTTCTGAGGAGGTGCCGAGTAAAGCACTGGCATCACTGACGCTATGATATTTCAGTTCAAGCAAAGTCGGCAGCTTTTCCTGGTCCAGTTCGCCCACGCCCTCTTTGACGTACTGGTTCAGTACAAAGTCCAGAAACAATCGCTGATCATCAACATAATGAGAATAGATCGCCGGCTTACGAGCGGTCACGCGTTCTTCTCGACTGATCGGTGGCAAGGCGAAGGCAATGTAGGCCAGCACATCAAATAAATCGCTTTTCTCAGCGTTTATCATCTGGCTGACTTCAGTAAGCTGCTCCTCGCCGAAGCCCTTTTCAGCAAGTCCATCTAAAAGAGCTTTCCGCGTATCAGGCCGCCACCAAATGGCACGCAGCTCATCCTCATCTTTGAACAACTCAGGAAGTTCTCCAAATAGACGCTCGATGAACTCCGCTGCGGACATAGGCTTGCCATCTGGGCTCCAGAAGGTCGTTGCTATCATGTGCTGGATTGTGCGCTCTTTGCCGTCTGCCAGCTTGATCTTTATCTTCTTCTTGCACTCGCAAGGGGATTGGCCGCATTTCGGGCAAGGCTCTTTTTCACAGATACAGGGTCGGCTGTCGCATACGGGGCAAGGATCCTTTTCACAGATACAGGGGAAACTACCGCACTGATCGCAAGGTTCCTTCTTACAGCCACAGGGATAATGGCCACATGTCGGACAGGGATCTGGCTCAAGGAGCTCTCCGTCCCACTCATCATCGCTGAAGTGTTCGTAAGCCTTCACGAAGTCGTAAATCGTAAAATAGTCTTTGCCGTCGAACAGACGTGTTCCGCGCCCGATTATCTGCTTGAACTCGATCATGGAATTGATGGGCCGCATCAGTATGATATTGCGGATGTTCCGCGCGTCCACCCCGGTTGAAAGTTTCTGGGAGGTGGTGAGAATGGTAGGAATAGTTTTTTCGTTGTCCTGAAAAGTTCTCAGGTGTCGTTCCCCATCCTCACCGTCGTTGGCGGTCACCCGCACACAGTAATTCGGTTCACTGCTTGTCTTCATCTGGTTGATCAGGTCGCGCACAGCCAGTGCATGCACCTGGGTGGCACAGAAGACCAGGGTCTTCTGTTTCTGGTCAATCGTGTCCATAAAGAGCTTTACCCGGTACGCTTCACGCTCACGGATCTCGATTATTTTGTTGAAATCATTTTCGTCGTACCGTTTGCCTTCTTCAACCTCACCTTCGATGAGCTTGTCGTCCGAGGTATAAACATACTCATCAAGGGTCGTGGCAATCTGCTTAACCTTAAACGGCGTCAGATAGCCGTCGTTGATGCCTTCCTTTAGTGAATAGATATAAACCGGTTCGCCAAAGTAACGGTAGGTATCGATATTCCCCTGGCGCTTTGGAGTGGCGGTCAGTCCCAGTTGGACCGCAGGCGAGAAATACTCCATGATTTCCCGCCAGTTGCTTTCATCGTTGGCCCCGCCCCGGTGACATTCGTCAATAACAATGAAGTCGAAAAAGTCCGGAGGATATTCGCCAAAATTAGGGGAGGGATTACCGTCGGCATCAGTGCCTGACATGAAGGTCTGAAAGATGGTGAAAAACACGCTGGCGTTCTTCGGTACCCTACCCTGCTGCCGGATTTCATTGGGCGAGATGCGGGCCAGGGCGTCTTCTGGGAATGCTGAGAAGGCGTTGTAAGCCTGGTCGGCAAGGATGTTGCGATCAGCCATAAACAGGATACGCGGGCGGCGCTTGCCGTCCCTGGCAAGGCTCCAGCGGCTATGGAACAGCTTCCAGGCCAGTTGAAAAGCAATGAAGGTTTTTCCCGTTCCAGTCGCCAGGGTCAGCAGGATGCGTTCACGCCCTTCGGCAATCGCTTCCAAGGCTTTGTTGATGGCGTTGTGCTGGTAGTAACGTGCCTCCCAGATGCCGCCCTTGTCTTCAAAGGGAACATCGGCAAAACGGTTACGCCATTCGTTTTCTTCGGCAAAGGTCGCATCCCATAGTTCGTCCGGGCTTGGGTAGTGAGTGACATACTCTTCTGCCCCGGTCTCCATGTCGATCTGGTAGATGCCGTCGCCATTGGTGGAATAGGTAAAGCGGGTTTGCAGCTTCTCGGCGTATTTCTTGGCCTGCCCCACCCCTTCGGTATCAGGGAGGCCACGTCGCTTGGCTTCTATTACCGCGAGCTTCTGACCGCGATAGGTCAGCACATAATCAGCGATGTCCTGCTTGGACCTTTCCCCCGCGCCCTGCAGCCGGCCCAGCGTGATTACTTCACGACGTACCCGGCAACCCTCCACCACACCCCAGCCAGAAGCCTTCAAGGCAGGGTCGATTAATTCAGCGCGGGTTTCGGCTTCGTTCATGCGACGGCTTCTTCTGTGGTTTTGTCAGCGAGGGAGGTGAGTTCGCCAGCAAAGGCTTTTTGCAGGATGGATTGCTTGAGTTCGGCGAGATTTTGGAGCTTTTGTTGGTAGATACTTTCAAGCTGCTGATAATAATAAGAAACCGTGTTCAAGTTTTCGACAATAGTTTTTTGTTCAGGCAATGGAGGTAATGGTGTGACATATTTTGCGACACTCTTTGCTCCCAAATTTGGTTGTGCTGCGCCATTGTCAAAACGCTTAATGAGGCTACGACCGAAACGACTGATCAGAAAATAATACATATACTTCTGAAGAACATTTTCGCCTGGTCGAATAATAACCAAGGATGAAGCTACAGCACCTTCAGTAAAAGGTTCGACCAATGCCGTTTTGCCTATAGTTGCTCCTCTGAGGCAATAAACTAGATCACCAGGTTGAATTTTCCCACTACGAAGGGAGTTGAATTTTCCTTTAGTAATATAATTCATTGTTTCTAAGGAAAGGCTACCATCTGGTTGAATATGGCCCGTATTGATCCATGGAATACCTTCTTTGACGTATTCACTTTTATTTGGGTAGTTCTTCCCTCTGTCGCCATTTTCAAATTCAGCTTCAGAACCTAATCGCACCCATCTCCAAGACATTGGTAATCTAAAAGGAATTTCATCTTCATCTATAGGGGGCAGACCTTTCTTTACTGGATTGACTATTTGAGCAGATATTTCGCCGAAAGGTTTTTCTTTGGAGGTTAACTTTCCATTAAACGCTGATTCTAGAACGCCCTCAAACAACTCACGGGCATTTGCGAGGTTCTTCTCGGTATTGGCGACCGCTGCAGCGATCTCCGCAAAGGCTTCATCGAGAATGGCAACAATGCTTTTTTGTTCGGGGAGGGGGGGGAATACTGCCTCAAGGGCATATACGTCATTCCGATTGATACCCGGCTTAACGCCTTTGGCAAGGCTAGTAAGGTTAAGGCATTGTAGGCAAAAAAATAGAAACTTGAGGTCATACTTGTGATCATCAAAAACGACGAAATATGTAACGTCGAGAGGCCAGAATTTTTCCTCTGTCAGGGTGATCTCACCAGCAGACCCTTTGCGACCAACTATGATGCTTGGCTTGTCCCAATAGTATTCATTGGTGCGACACAAGATACCATTTGCACCATAGGCAGCACGTGAACCTGCCTCATCGCGCTTCTCCTTCGGGAGAGGCTTGCCATATTCAAGCTTGAGAACATCACCAATTTTTTTCAGTTCCCAGCCGTTCATACCATTTCCCTAATCCCGGCCAGTATCTCAGCACTCTCAGCATCCAGTGTCGCGATCTCATCCAGAATCTCCTGCGGCTCGCGTAACGGTGTTTCTTCTCCATTGTTCGGGTTCTTCACAGACAAATCAAAGCTCGTCTGATCAATCTCCTTCCTATCCACCGACCAGGATTTTTCAGAATCCACAAAGCCGGCCTGCAGTTGCACAAACTCTTCCAGGTCATGGTCATTGAGTGCGTTGGTCTTACCAAGGTTGCGGCCAGGATCGAGTTGGTAGTACCAGACCTTGCGGGTAGACGTACCCTTCTCAAAGAACAGGACTACAGTCTTTACGCCAGCACCAAGGAAGGTTCCACCGGGGCAATCAAGGACAGTATGCAGGTTGCAGTTTTCCAGCAGTTCCTGCCGTAGGGCACAGGCTGCGTTGTCCGAGTTGGATAGAAAGGTGTTCTTGATGACCACTGCCGCTCGCCCACCGGCCTTGAGCGATTTGATGAAATGCTGCAGAAACAAAAAAGCCGTCTCGCCGGACTTGATGGGGAAGTTCTGTTGCACCTCCTTGCGCTCTTTGCCTCCAAAGGGAGGATTGGCAAGGATCACATCGAAGCGATCTTTTTCCTGAATGTCACTGATGTTCTCGGCCAGGGTGTTGGTGTGGATGATGTTGGGCGTATCTATGCCATGCAGAATCATATTCATGATCGCAATGACATAGGCGAGGCTCTTTTTCTCTTTGCCGTAAAAGGTCCTGGTCTGGAGTGTTTCCAACTGGCTGGTGGTAAGTTCACCTTTGCGCAGGTAATCATGGGACTCACACAAGAAGCCTGCCGAACCGACCGCGCCGTCATAGATGCGCTCACCAATCCTGGGTTTGGTCACCTGAATCATTGCTCGAATCAGCGGCCTGGGGGTGTAATACTCGCCCCCGTTACGCCCGGCGTTGCCCATGTTCTTGATCTTGGCTTCATACAGGTGCGAAAGCTCGTGTTTCTCTTTCTGCGAGCGAAACCGCAGGGAATCCATCAACTCCAGCGCATCACGCAGGCTATAGCCGCTTTGGAACTTGTTCTTGATCTCGCCGAATATCTCTCCAATTTTGTATTCGATAGTGTCGTGGCTGTCAGCACGCTGGTTAAAGCCCTTGAGATAGGGAAACAGTTCGTTGTCTACGAAATCAATCAGGTCATCCCCGGTCAACGCGGTGTCGTGATCGAAAGTACCATCTGATTTCTTGGGTGCAGCCCATTTCGACCACTGGTGCTTGCCTTCAATGATAAAGTCATAAGGCTTGCCGACCAGTTCTGCCGCCATAGCCCGTTCCTGCTCCAGATCCTCCAGGTACTTGAGAAACAGCATCCAGGAGGTTTGTTCCGTATAATCAAGCTCAGAAGAACAACCCGCTTCTTTCCAGAGAACGTTGTCGATATTTTTGAACGCTTGCTCGAACATTGATTTCCTCTCTAGGTGATTTTGGGAGCCCCCGAGTGTTGCCTCGGCATTCTAAACGGGAATGGCTATTGAAAGCAAGGTGGTGAAGGCAAGGGAGTAAACTGCAAGCTCAAATCTCATCCTTCGACTGGGCTCAGGACTACGCCGGGACAAGCTGTGACCTCTGTGTGAGAGACATCCCCTTCACCTGAATTCTCCCATCGGGAGAATGATTTCCTGGAAATCAGCTGGTTGAGTCTTGCAGTGCGGGAGAGAAATTAATTTCGATACCGAGTCGCAAGGCTCAAACAGCTTCGGTGAAGGGAATAGCCTCAGTGCTTTGGTTTCCTCAGATTTTCTCAGTGCCTCCAGTGAGTCACATCCAAGTAGTAGGTGACGAACGGGTGGTGAAAAAACATCGCTTTTATAGTAACCGTTGTTTCCCCCAGGATTCAGATTTAACCCCGTGATAATCATATAAGTGGGCACCACCGCAATATAGGTTAAAGTAGCCACTATAGCTTTCTCAACCTAACCCATAAACCGGAGGTGCCCAATGCAAGTGTATGCCGGAATCGATCTTCATGCA
>SDBV01009711.1_pt1 | contig 12742 bp, 19 predicted proteins | sample 2277081 | NCBI WGS metagenome assembly SDBV01 (sample SAMN10402039, study PRJNA504765) | marine sediment metagenome | isolation source: marine sediment core GS10_PC15, 223 cmbsf | place: Arctic Ocean: Southern Knipovich Ridge | collected 2010
GCGAAGGGGCGGGGGTCGAAAAGGTACGCCCACGGGCTCCCTCCAGGCGGCTCCCTCCTAGTTCCCCCCCCGTTTTTTTGGGCAAATGTTCGCGATAGTTAGCATCAGGCCTGCTTGCTCGCGATAGTTGACACTAGCCAAAAACCGGCGTTCGCGATAGTTGACACTAGCCAAAAACCGGCGTTCGCGATAGTTAACACCTGTCGAGAACTGCCGTTCGCGATAGTTAGCACCGGGTTCCGGCGGAGTAGTGCTCAGACGGAGGTGCGCCCGTGGCCAGCACTTACGACCATTCGTGGCGCAAAGTCCGCCTCACAATTTTAGAACGTGACGGCTACCGCTGCCGCATAAAGGGAAAGAACTGCAAAGGCGAAGCCAACGACGTAGACCACATCATCCCCGTCGACCGCGGCGGTGAACGTCTCGACCCTATGAACTTGCGGGCAGCTTGCAACGGCTGCAACGTGGCTCGGTCGAATCGTTCTCGTCATACAGACGGATGGCGACGGTCGTCAGCGAAAATTGTGCTGGTCGTCGGTCCGGTCGGCGCAGGAAAGTCGACGTGGGTGCGGGAGCGGGCCACGGTCCGCGATATCGTGATTGATTACGACGACATCGCCAAAGCGTTCGGACCTGAGCTACCTCGAGGAGCGCCGGGCGGCCGTCATGGTGTCGCGAATGCTGCCCGGAATGCGGTGCTACGGCAGCTCCGTGCCGGAAAAGTCGAAGCGAACACGGTGTGGTTAGTGTCGTCGAATCCGGACGCCGAAAATATTTTTCCGTTTCATCATGTTGAGGTCATCGATCCCGGCCGCGAACAGGTTGTCACGCAAGCGGCGGATGATGGACGGCCACCGTCTTTTCTGAGGCTCATCGACCGCTGGTATGCGGGCCGCCAGACGGGGAGAGGGACATCTCGTGAGTGGTAAGTCGCGACCACGAAGCCCTGACGACGAGGTAACGACGACGAACACCGCAGCACTGACTTTGACGCTCGAAGCGTTGCTGGAACTTGGCCGCATCAACCAAATCGACCTCGCACAGGTCCAGACGATGAAGTCGCTCGCCCATTACCTCGATGTCGAGTGTGAAGAGTGCGGAGCGACTCGGGGCGACGCCGCGATGTGGCGTCAGTACCGGGAGGCACTATCCGACTTCCTCGGCGACGACAACCAAAGTGACAGCGTCATCGAAACAGCTCTCAAGGCGTTCAACAGCGCAACCCCGGTGGGCGACGCCACGTCGACCTAACCGCGACACGATAGGTGGCCGGGTCGGGTTGGCTGCGAAGCTACTCGGCCAGCCGCTCATGCCGTGGCAGCAGCTCGTCGCTGATGTCGGGGGCGAACTCGACTCGGATGGCCATCTCGCATACGGGTCAGTCGTTGTTACCGTAATGCGCCAGTCTGGCAAGACGACGCTGCTGCTGGCGTCGGAAGTCGACCGATGTATCGCCCCGGCGTGGGGTGAGCCTCAATTGTGTATCTATTCGGCGCAGTCCGGCAAAGAAGCAAGAGAAAAGCTGCTCGACGACCAAGTACCAATCCTCGAAGACTCGGGGCTGTGGCCGCTCTGCAAAAAGGGCGTCCGCCGTGTGAACGGCAGCGAGAGCATCACCTTTCGGAACCGTTCACGCATCGCCGTGATGGCATCGAAGAAGTCGTCTGGCCACGGACCCACGGTCTCGCTCGGAATTATCGACGAAGCGTTCAAAGACGAAGACGACCGACGAGAACAAGCGCTGATACCGGCGATGGCAACCCGCCGCGATTCACAGTTGATGGTCATGTCGACAGCCGGCACCGACGCGTCGACATATTTGTTGCGCAAGGTCGAGAAAGGCCGCGAGGCCGCCGTAGCCGACAGCGGTACGAATACCGCCTATTTCGAGTGGTCGATACCTGCCGATGCCGATATCGACGACCCTGAGGTGTGGTGGACATACATGCCGGCACTCGGATGGTCGGTGTTCGAGTCGAAAGTGGCTGATGCGCGGGGGCTGCTGCCAGATGGCGAGTTCCGCCGTGGGTTCGGTAACCAGCCGACCGGCTCACACCTCGAAGAAATCATTCCTACCGAAGTTTGGGACGACGTACAAGACCCATCAGCAGCAGCGAAACGGCCGTTTGTGTTCGCTGTTGATGTGATGCCAGACCGCGAGTCGGCATCAATAGCAGTCGCTGGCGGCGGCAACGTCGAAATGGTTGACAGTCGTCCCGGTACCGCATGGGTTATTGAACGCTGTGTCGACTTGCACGGGTCGTGGACCGGCCCGTTTGTTATTGACGCCGACGGGCCGGTCGGTTCACTCGGTGACGATTTGCGTGCGGCCGGGGTCGAGGTCGTGGACGCGTCGAGTCAAGATGTTGTGTCGGCGTGTGCACGGTTCTACGACGCTGTCGCGGACCGGAAAATCTCGATTCGACCGAGTGCGGCTCTCGACGCTGCTGTTGATGGGCTCGCGAAGCGGTCTATCGGCGACCGGTTTGTCTGGTCTCGGTTGACGTCCCGCAATGATGTGACGCCGTTGATGGCTGCGTCGTTAGCGGTCGATGCCGACCTGCATCGGGCCGACGAGGTCGTTGAACAGGTCGTCGAATACTACGAAGACGTCAAAATTTCGCCGTACTAGTGGGAGGCGCGATGAGTAGGTCCGAACTGGCTTCAGCACGGTCTCAGTGGCGTAAGTCGCCGTGGCGGGTCCGTGACAGGTGTCCGCGATGTCGCCGCCGTCGTTGCGCGGTCAATTGCACGACAGAACACGACGGCGAGCAGTGGCGTCAGTGTCTTCACTGCGGTCTGCGCTGGGCGGTGCAGTGATGCGACTGATTGACAGGTTCCGCCAATCCATCTGTTGGCCAGGGCGTTGGGTTCCGTTGGACGAGTCGCATAGGCCGTCGTCGTTCGCTGAACTTGCCGAGATTTACGACGCGTCGTGGGAGTTCGAGTCGGTTGACGAACATCTTGAAACGGTCGAAGGCGCGCCTGAGGACGGCTGGCGAACCTTCGAGGCTGGCAATGTGATTGTGACTGTCGCTCTGAAGCGCCGCGAGGAGGTGGACTGTGGGTCTGATTGACAGGTTCCGCCAAAACGCCCCCGCTCCATCGGTCGACGAGGTGTTCTCGGAAGCTGACCGGTTGTGGCTCGCCGAATCCTCGAACGAAATCCTCGCGGAACGTATCGCATCCCTCGAACTCGCGTTAGAGGATGAGGGCTGGCGTCGGTTCGGCCTTCAAGGCGAAGAAGAATTCAGTCGGGGCGGCATCGACCAAATCATCGACCTGTCGCGGCTCATGTTCCTCAAGTCGCCGCTGATTCGGCGTGCGGTCCGAATCCACCAGTTTTACGTGTTCGGTCAAGGTGTCGAATTTCGGGGCCGCGACGATTCGGTGCAAGAGGTGATACGTCGTTTCACGAAAGACGCCGGGAACCGTAAAGAGCTGTTCGGGCATCAGGGGCAGCATCGCAAAGAGCAGACGGTCCGCACGGACGGCAACGTGTTTTTGGTCCTGTTCACGAATCCGGTCACGGGCCATGTTCGAGTGCGGAGTGTGTCGGCGAAAGAAGTCCGCGAAATTGTTTGCGACCCGAACGACCGCCAAACCCCTTGGTTTTATCAGCGGACACACACGGTCCGAACACTCAACATGGATACGGGAGTCACCGAAGAAACGTCTAAGACGGCGTGGCATCCCGACTGGCGTCACAGGCCGCTACCAGGCCGTCGTCCGTCGCGTATCGGTCAGGTGCCGGTCCGTTGGGATTCGCCGATATATCACATTCGTGTCGGCGGGCTGGAACACATGCAGTTCGGCGTTCCCGAGGTTTACGCCGCACTCGACTGGGCTAGAGCCCACAAAGAATATCTAGAGAATTGGTCGTCGATTGAGCAGGCGCTCGCCCGCTTTGCATGGAAATTCACCGGCACGAAAGCAGCCCGCGATTCAGCGAAAACAAAAATGGAAACCGGTGTTGCGGGCGGCGGTTCCCAGGGCGAATCGAATCCGCCGCCTGTGACGGGCGCTGTCGCGTTCACGCCGGACCGTGACGCAGGCGATTTGACGCCCATATCGAAATCGGGCGCTCACGTATCAGCCGAAGACTCACGGCAATTGCGTTTACAAGTCGCAGCCGCAGTGGACGTGCCGGACACGATGCTTTCCGGCGACGCCGACATGGGTTCGCTCGCAACAGCGACGACGTTGGACCGTCCGACCGAACTTGCGATGCGTGACCGTCAGGTCATGTGGACGCAGGTGTACCGAGACTTATTCGACTATGCGGTCCGGGCCGCGGTACGAGCACCCGCAGGCAAACTGCGGGGCCGAGCGCAACTCGTCCACGATGCCGATTTGGGTGAGATGGTCGATGGCGGTCTGGATACGACCGTCGATATCACGTGGCCGCCTGTCCTTGAGAAAGACATCAAAGCGTTTGCGGAAGCGTGGACGAAAATCACGACATTAGACGGCCGTCCTGCTGCCGGGACTGTCCCGCCGAAGGTGTTCACCCGCGAAACGTTGACCGCAATGCAAGTCCATGACGTCGACGAAATTGTCGACCAAATCCCCGACGACCTGTGGAAACAAACCGCCGACGTCGAGCAGCCGCCAGCGGAACGTGACGCCGGCGACACAGACGACACCGCCTGAACATCTGTCGCGAGTTTGAAGCCCTCGCGCTGGCATAACCATCCCGATGATACCAGCCAAGGAGGAGTGCCATATGGGTAAGAAGACGCGCCCGAAACCGGAAGTCCTCATCGAGGACGGCGGCATTGTCGTCCACGGACCGCCGTCGACGTCGACCGTGACGGATATAGCGACAAAAGTCGTAGCGCAACTCACAGAAGAGGCCGCGCCGAAAGTCGAGCCACTCACCGCCGACATCGTGCCGCTGTCCGAGGCTTCGGTCCGGGACGACGGCACGGTCGCCATCAAGGTCGTGCAGCCCGGATGGGGCAATTCGGGCCATTACAGCGCCGAAGTCCTCGAACGGGACGGTCCGAAAGCGTTCCCGGTTGGGACGCCCATGTTTTGGAATCACCCTTCGCTGTCCGAAGCGCAAGACCGCCCCGAACGAGACCTCCGCGACCTCGCTGCCACCACCGTCAGCGACGCCTACTGGCAGGAATCCGGCAACGCCGGACCAGGCTTGTACGCCGACGCCAAAGTATTCGGCGACTACTCCGCCGCCGTCGACGAACTCGCCCCGCATATCGGCGTGTCGTTGCGGGCGAGGGGTGAAGCAACCCACGGAGAAGCCGAAGGCCGAACCGGCCCAATCGTCGAACGTATCTCTGAAGGTCTTTCCATCGACTTCATTACGTCGGCCGGCGCCGGCGGACAAGTCGTCGAAATGTTTGAGGCTGCCCGCCCGGGCGGTGTCCCTAAATCCCCAAAGAAGGAACAGTCAATGGCTGAAATCAACGAGGCACCCAAGCCCGACAACAGCGACGAACTCGCAGAGGTCCGCAAGGCTCTCGACGAAAGCAAACGCGAAATCGGGCAGCTACGAGAGGCACAGATGTTGTCTCTCGCCCGCGAGGTCGTGACGGTGCGTCTCGCTGACGCGCAGATACCGGCGCAGCTCACCCGCGACCGCATCCTCACCGAATGTGTGAACGCAGCGAAGGCCGGCGACGACGGAATGCTCGACGTCACAGCGCTCGACGAATCCGTCGACAAGGCCGTCGAAGCGGCAACCGCCGAACTTGCTCAGTTTGCGGAAGCGTCCGGGGCGGGAATGCCGTCCGGTGTCGGCCTGTCCGAGGCTGCTGGCGAGTACAAGTCGCCGTCCGACGAAGACCAGGCCCGCGAGTTCGCCGGTTTCGGTCTTTCCGAAGCGGAAGCCCGCCAGGCCGTCATCGGCCGCTGATTCCCGTCGCGAGTTTGAGGCCCTCGCGCTGGCATAAACACGCAAAGCGACAGTGTAGCGGCTGGCCGCCAAAAATCTCTATCCACGTTTTCTCTTGGAGGTAAACAGAAATGGCAACGAACCGAATTCAACCTAACTCGCGAGGGCTGTCGGTAACTCTCGACCATCCGGCATCTGTGTCGTCTGGGCAGCCGTGCCGGCATGGCATCCAGACCGGTGTGGCGCTCATCGACGAGCAAACTGACGGTACGACTGTCGTCGATTTCATTGACGGTGTCGTATACGACTTGTCGACGAAAGGTATCGACGACGACGGCAATGCCGCCATCACCGACGGCGACGCCCTCTATTACGTCGACGCCGACATAAGCGCCGGCGCCGGGTTCCTGTCCGCTAAAAAGTCCGGATACTTCTTCGGTATCGCTCTCGAATCAGTCGGGTCGGGTTCGACGGACACGATACGTGTCCGAGTGACTTCGTCCGGTCCGATCGGTCAAGCCCAATTTTCTGGACTCATCGGAACCGACGAACTCGCAGCCGACGCCGTCACAGGCCCCAAACTTGCTGACGAAGCGGTCGACTCGGAGCACTACACGGACGGGTCCGTCGACCTCATCCACCTTTCGGCGAATTCGGTCGACGGCACCAAGATCGCCGACGACGGCGTCAACTCGGAGCATTACACCGACGACTCGATCGACGAGGAGCACATCGCGGTTCCGAACTTGAAGCACGTCGATTCGCAGTCGCTTGCTTACGGTGCGTTCACTGATGGTGGCGGCGCTACTGGTTACCTCGATTTCGATACGGCAATCGAGGCGGATGCGCTCATTCTTGGCTGGAAGGCCGAGGTCACGACGGGGTTTGCGAACGACACAACGGCTGTTATCGAGGTCGGCATTTCGGGTGATACGGATCGGTTCTCGGCGAATACTGCGCAGTCGTGCTTTGCCACCGGGACCGTCGCTTCGGCGGCTCTCGCCGCGGACACCGGCACGTCCTTCGGGGCGACGACAACGGTTCGGGTGACCGTCACCGGCACCGCCGACTTCACGTCGATCAACGCCGGCATCATGATTGTCACCATGTATTACATCGAGACCGCCTGAGTCGACCTGCCCCGGTCCCACACGAAACAAGGAGAATCAAAATGCAATTTCTTGACATGCTCGAGTCGATTCCGGCGTCGCAAGCGTCTGCGCAGCGGCTCTACGGCGGCGAACTCGGCCAACGTGTCCGCAACGCTAACCGCGGCCCTAACTATCAGCGGAGTGTCGACGAGGCACGCCACCTCATCAGCGAAGTCTTCAACGGCAACCGCTGGGCGACGCAAGCGTTCCAAGAGGCAATGTCCACCGACGATTTCCCGCAGATATTCGGTGACATCATCGACCGGATGATGCTCGGCGCATACCGCGAGTTCCCTGCGTCGTTCCCGATGTTCTGCAAGCAGGCGACCGTCCCGGACTTTCGTACGGTCAAGCGGTTCACGCTCGACGGCGCCGAAGGCCAGCTGGATGTCGTCGACGAGGGTGAGACATATCCGGAAGGCAGCGTTTCCGACGGCGAGTACACGTACTCGGTCAGCAAGCACGGGCGTGTTCTGCCGTTCCTCTGGGAAACGATCATCAACGACGACCTCGACGCATTTCGGGACATTCCGCTGCGTCACGGCCGTGCCGCCCGACGCACCGAACAGAAGACGGTCACAAACCTGTATGTCGATTCGACAGGCCCGCACGCGTCGCTGTACACGTCCGGGAATACGAACATCATCAACACCGGCAACGGTGCGGCGTCCACGAATCCGGCACTGTCCGTCGCTGGACTCCAAGACGGCTTCACCGTCCTTGGCAACATGGTCGATTCCGAATCGGAACCGGTACTCATCGACGCAGCGGTACTCGTCGTTCCGCCTGCGCTCGAGGTGACTGCCCGCAACATTCTGAACGCAACCGAAATTCGGCCTGCGACTTCAGGTGGTGGCACGTCCGCTCAGCCGATGGTGACCGGTAACTGGATGAAGGGTCGCCTCACATTGGCGGTCGACCCATACATTCCCATCGTCGCGTCGAGCAGCAACGGGAGCACCTCGTGGATGCTGTTCGTAGAACCGTCTACCGGACGTCCCGCGCTCGAACTCGGTCGTCTCCGTGGCCATGAAGAACCCGAAATTTGGGTGAAGTCACCGAACGCGCAACGTGTCGGCGGCGGTCAGGTCGGACCCGAATCCGGCGATTTCGAAGCGGACGAAATCAAATATCGTGTCCGTCACGTCATCGGCGGTGTCCGCCTCGATGGTAAGGCGACGGTCGCCTCAGACGGTTCGGGCAGCTAATGCACCTGCCAGAGAATGTGACGCTGTCGGCGAAGCTCCCAACGCCGGTCAGCGTCACAGATGCATACTTGGCGGCCATCCTTGTCGAGTTGCGAGGGTTGCGTGCGGACCTTGCAACGGAACAGGTGGCCGCCGATGTTCCAGACGGAGCGGTCGACGCGGTGACGGGTTGGGTGCATGGCGACCCTTGCAGGGCTGCCCTTGCACGCGACACCGAAAAGTCGAAGAGCCGCCCTCGCAAGACGCTTGTCGCCGAACTCGACAAAGTTGCGCGCGGTGTCTGATAGGCGTGGGCCTGCGTATGTGGTGACTGCAACCCCACGCGGCGGCACCACATACGCGGCCCGCATGTTCACAGCTGCTGGTCTCGATTGTGCGCATGAACATGCGCTCCGTAATCCGGGCCCGAATTTCGACATTCCACATATCACAGTCGTTCCGACGTTAGGTGAGTCGTCGTGGTTGGGCGGACCTTGGGCTGCCCGCCTGAAACGCTTCCACGACGTGCAAGTCATCTGCCATCAGACCCGACATCCGCAGGCGGCTATCGGGTCGATGCTCACACACCGTTGGATTTGTAACGACGGCCTAGCACAGACGGCTATCGCCAGATATTTTGTGCCGGAAGCATTCACCGAACCAACCGAAATACGACGCATCGCCCGGTTTTGGGTGTCGTGGAATCGGCTCTGCGCGGAACATGCCGACGTGACGTGGCAAGTGGAACGGCTCGACATCGACGATGTCGCGGTCGTCGCAGACATGGTCGGTCATCCGATTGAACGGACTCGACTGGTCATCGAGCGTATGTGGGCAATTCCGACGGACGCGAACGGCTCAAAGGGCCGTACCGCACAGGTGTCAGCTTCTGACCTCGGCGCCACACTCGTCGACGACATCGAAACGATGGCTGCCGACTACGGCTACACCCTCGACTGGGTCGCGGATTTGAAGCCTCCGCGCTGGCATTGAGCCACGCATCAACAGCATAGCCACTTTGATGGTAGGAGGGCCGACACATCGGATTCACCTACGACCCGACGACCGACGCAGGCCGAGTCCGTCTCCTCATCTCGGACACCGACACCACGGACGAAGACAACCAGATTTTCACCGATGTCGAAATTGCTGCGTTTCTCGCGCTGAACAGCAGCGAAGTGTTATCGACGGCGGCGATGGCTCTCGACGTCATCGCTTCGAACGAAACGCAAGTCCTCAAAGTCATCCACAACCTCGACCTGACGACCGACGGCGCGAAAACTGCCGCCGCGTTGCATAAGCATGCCGAGGTATTGCGAAAACAGGTCACCGCCGAAGACTCATTCGACTATGCGGAGATGGTCGTCGACCAGTTCACGCATCGCGAACGGACCATCAAACAGGCGTTGCGTGGGGTCATCTGATGCCGCGGCCTGGCACGCCTCTCGTTCACAAAACGTTGCTGGCCAAGTTGGCCGCCGCCGGCTGGTATCCCGATTCGGTCACTATCCAGGTGAACACGCCAACCCGGTCCGGCACAGGCGATTTGGTCGAAGTGTGGGCGAACCTCGCAGACCATGTCGGTCTCGCATGTCGCATGGCTGTCAACGCACCGGCAGGCGCTCGAGGTGACCGCTCCGGTGAACTTCGCCGGTCTGACGGGACCGTTGTCACTGCCGGCCGCACGATTGCGTTAGCCGGGAACTATCCGACCATTACGACCGAACACCGCGCAGTCATCGACTCGACGAACTTCGACATTCTCGCTGTCGAGTCTGACGCGCAGGCCCGGTCGACATATCTCCTCGTCGAAGCGGTCACGTGAGTCTCCTCGTCGCGGATACGAAGCCTCCGCGCTGGCATCGGCTTTCAAGTGTAGCCCGACCGCGTCAACGGAGGCCGAATTGAGTCTCTCCGAAATCGAACGAAACATGGTTCGTGTCGCCACGAACATGGCGAGCATCAAACCGATACGAGAAGCCGCAAAACAGTTCCGCAGAGGTGCACGTCGTCGGGCCCCTCACGACACCGGAGACCTCAAGAGGTCCATTCGGATTGAACGGTCCGGGGCGCTCAGCTACGACGTAATTGTCGGTGAACCGTACGGCGTGTACGTCGAATTCGGAACGGAGACAATGGCGGCGCAGCCGTACATGCGGCCAACTATGGACCACGATCGCGCCATCATCGAAGCGACGTTGGTGAAAAGTTTCCGGCGCGGCATTCCGGCCTTGAAAGCGACATTGTGACAGTCCGCGACGCCATCTACTCGCGTCTTGCCGCCCATGCAGGTTTCGTCGCTCTCGTCGCCGCCCGTGTTTGGCCGGTGAAGCTGCCGCCGACACCGACGATGCCAGCCGTCGTATACAAGCGTGTCACGACAGACCGCGACGAAACACACGACGGGCCGTCCGGGCTCGTCGATGCACGTTTCCAATTCGACTGTTGGGCGGATACGACCGACGGCGCCGAAGCTGTCGCCAATCAGCTACGCGACGCATTACACGGATGGTCGGGTACGTCCGCTGGCGTGCGGATAGACGCCATTCATTCGGCTGGCGAAATGGACCTCGACGACCCTGAAACAGGTCGGGAACGCGTCATCGCCGATTACGTGATTGCACACGCAGAACTTTGACCCACACCCGGTCGCGAGTACGAAGCCCTCGCGCTGGCACTCAGAAGAGCATCGTAGCGACCTCTCAAGTTAACAGCCAAACGACTAATGAAAGGACCTTCTCTATGTCTGAACTACCCGCGCGCGGCGTCAAACAAGGCAAACCGTGGCATGGCATACCCCGTTGGGAGTGTGTCCGCGACGACTGCCCTAAGGACAGCCTCGACGAAGCACATATGCAGCAGGTCGTAGACGCCTGCGACAAGTGCACGTTGTCTGTCCGTGACGAAGCTATCGCTGCCGACCTCGGAATTGTGCTGCCGCCTTCCGCAGTAGCCGACCCGCCTTCTGAACCCGTCGCAGACCCGGAACCGGAGCCCGAGCCCGAGCCGAAGGCCGCCGCGAAGAAGTCGACGCCGAAGAAATCTTCCACCAAATCGAAAGGGGCATAACCGATGCCGCGCACAGCAATCGCAATCCAAACGCCACCCGGTAAATATCCGGCGACGGACCTGTCGGCGAATGCCGCCGATTTCACTTGGGGGTCTTCTGACCTGTCGAACGGCAACTCGATCGTTTCGACCGGCCACGAACTGCTGCTCCTGCGTAACGACCAGGCCGGCGAGCAAACGGTCACCATCGACTCAGTCGCCGACACAAAGAACCGCACCGGACACATCACGACATATTCGGTCGGTATCGGCGAATACGCGTGGCTTGGTCCGTTCCCGGTCGAAGGCTGGAAGCAGTCCGACGGAACCGTCCACGTCAACACATCTCACGACGATTTGAAGGTCGCGGTCGTTCGACTTCCCGCGTTGCCGTAACGCAACGCGCCTCTGTCTGCAAGACCACTCGCTCTCTAGAAAGGAAGACTCACAATGGCTACGGCTGCAACCAGCTCATTTGGCACGTTCATCAAAGTCGGTGACGGCGCTACGTCAGAAACGTTCACGACGATCGCGGAAGTGAAAGACATTTCGGGGCCGTCGGCCTCGCTCGACACCGAAGAAGTGACGAATCATTCGTCGCCGTCTGGTTGGGATGAACATGTCGCAACGATTCTGCGCGGCGGCGACGTCACATTCGACCTGAACTATTTGCCGACTGCCGCAACGCAAAACGCAAGCACTGGGCTCACCGCTGACAAGAACGCGCGGACGCTCCGCAACTTCGAACTTGTGTTCACCGACAGTTCAACGACGACGTATTCGTTCGCGGCGTTCGTGAAGGGCGTTTCACCGTCCGCGCCCGTTAGTGGCTCACTGTCGGCGTCGGTGACGCTCGGCATCTCCGGACCAATCACACAAGCGTAAACCCGTCAGATAGTTAGCCAACAATAGAAGGGCGTGGGTCCCGATGACCGACAAACCAGTAATGCCAAACCCGGAATCGACGCTAATAAGCCGCGACGACATCTTCGCGGCCGACGACCTCAGCAAGACGGTGACCGTAGCTGTTCCCGAATGGGGCGGCGACGTCATCGTCAAAACGTTGACGTCCTCCGAAATCGACAAGTTCACTCAGTCGCTCGAAAAGGGTAAGGGGCGAGTGTCGATTATCGACGCCCGCGCCAAACTCGTCGTCCTAGCGGCAGTCGACAACAAAGGCGAACGGCTCTTCCACGGCAAAGCCGACGTCGCGAGTCTCGGCAAGAAATCGGCGGCGGCAGTCACTCGCGTGTTCAAGGTGGCGCAAGAGTTGGCTGGTATCAGCGACGACGACATGGACGAGTACGTCGAGGATTTCGACAACGACCTATTCGAGGGCTGATATTTCGGGTTGCTTGTGAACTAGGCATGCCGGTCGAAGGACCGGACGGTGTCGAACAGCGTCTGTCGGCACGTGAACTGTACAAGTGGCAGGCGTTCGAACAGGTGTTCGGCCCGATAGGTCCGCAACGGGCCGACTATCACGCTGCGCTCATCGC
>SDBV01009712.1_pt1 | contig 12740 bp, 15 predicted proteins | sample 2277081 | NCBI WGS metagenome assembly SDBV01 (sample SAMN10402039, study PRJNA504765) | marine sediment metagenome | isolation source: marine sediment core GS10_PC15, 223 cmbsf | place: Arctic Ocean: Southern Knipovich Ridge | collected 2010
CTCGCTCCGCCATCTCTTGGATTTCGTCCGTGGCGCGGCGCGGCGCCCGCTCGTCCTCCTCGGCGTACTCCATTGTCGCGACCGGTCGCCGCTGGGCGCCGGCGCCCTACTTGAGGGTACCAAAAGTACTTTTTGCACCCAAAAAGTGCGGCTTTTGCGCCGGCGACCACCCAAGGGGCGCGCACCCTCGACGCGTGGCCGCAGTGCGAGCATGGAGCGGCGCGAGCGAGTGCGCCGGTGCGCAAGGGCGGCAGTGTGCCCGGGCCTGATAGCGCTGGCCCTGGTGCTGGTCGACGTCCTTTTCGTGCTCGGCGCGCTCTGCGTGGCGGTGCCGCCGGTGCCTTTCTGCGTGGACTCCTCCGACCCCACGGCGGCGCGGCGCAGCGGGATTTTGATGCTCGTCGTCGGCGGCGCGGTTCTCCTGTGCTTGGCCTCGTACGGACTGTTCGCGGTGGTGTGCGCTACTCGCTTTGGGAAGCGCAATGTCCTGTCGCCGTTCAGTGGTTTGTAGGCTTCTGCGAGCGGTTACAAAATACTTGCACAACCATAAACGACAATGCAAACCTCCATTGCTTTGGATGCAACCGTGGGCCATGCTACCAACGTGCCGTTCAGCGTCGGCTTAACGCCGGTCAGCAGCGGTTCCTACGTCGCTGATGCCGCACCGGAAAATGTGGTTTCCTTTGACGCGTCCGCCACGAGTGGGCAGTGGACCACGCTCAACGTCGTCGGCATTCCAAGTTCGTACAGTACCGGCAAGGGCGAAGGAAACAACCCGGTCCTGCAGATCAGCTACGACGGGGGGAACGTATGGTTTTTCTTGCAGGGCACGTTTCCGGGCGGCTCCCCGGGGTACTCTCCTGACCCTAGTACGGACACCTGGGGTGCCGCGATTTACGCCTTGGATTTTCCTGGCCTTCCAGTGATTAACGCGAAAAATTCGCAGTTCGGCGGAGGTGGCCAGCGGGACATCATACTGGTTGTCGTCGTTTTCCTCATCGTGCTCGTGCTTGCTGTGGCGGGTACCGCCTTCGTGCTTCGGCGGCGGAGCACGTAGTCGTGCGCGATAAGGAGCCGTGCCCCTCCCCCTACTGCTGCGAGCGCATCGTGCGCAGTAACGAGCCGTGCTGCTGCCACCACAGGACAGTACGATAGTAGTGTGTTTTGGGGGGGTTTGCGCCGAGCGCTACAACTAGGAGGTGCGGCGCGTTGCCTTTTGGGGTTTTGATGGATTTGTTGTCTTTCAAATTGATGAGAAATACAGCGTTTCCAATGTCTTTCGTCCGTCTGGCAGCCATGGGGCACCCAAGTACTACGCCATTCCACCCACTTCTACTGCTGTTCGAGGTGCGCGATTTCCCTACGGAGCCGGCGAGGAGGGACCCGGCGCGCAATTGCTGGAGCCGCATCCTTCCCAGGCAGGGAAGCTACTGCGATTGGCTCTGTGCGGCCTTCCTATTGGTCTTGGTGCTGGCAGGCCTGTCCCTGATCGTCGTTGGAGCGCTGTGCAAGGATGCCGCTGGCGGCTGCGCGGCTGGCACCGGCCGGACCGACTCCTGGAAACCCATGGTGATCGTTGGTCTGTTGTGCCTGCTTTTAGCCGTGGTAGTCCCCATATACATGTGCACGCGCGCGCCGCGTTAATGGTCGTGCGCGTGGCCATTTGAGTACAGACTAGAGCGCGCCGAAGGCGCATATTATACTGGCGAGCGCCTTGCCTACGAAAGTCCCGAAGAGCCACAGCATCAGCGAGCCCACCAGGAGGAACGACGTCCCTCTGAACGGGTGGCCGCGGAAAATAAAGAATACAAACAGCGCCACGAGCGCCAGTTCGGCGTAGACACCGTACTTGCTCACAAAGTGCTGGATGTTCTGCACGACGCCGCACGCCGCGCCGCCGCATTTCGTCTGCGCCGCCGACTCCGAGATCCCTTCATTCTTTGCCTTGGCCAGGCACACTTTGTCTACGATCAAGCCGATGACGTACACCAGCACGAAGATCAACGCCAGGCCGCTGGTGCCAAAAAGAACGCCGAGGAAGCCCTTGACACGTCCACTGAGGCCCGATTTCTCGTCGAGGTTTTTCTTCTTGGCTGCGTCCTCGTCTCCCGTGTCCCCTGGCCCCTTGGTGGTGTCGTTCGCGCTCGCCTGGTCTTCCGCCTTAGCCTTATCGTCCTGCAGCTTTCTCTGGTTCTCCTTCTGCTCGTCGGTCAACTCCTGCTTGTTCACGTCGCACTTGTTCATTTCCACACGGAAGCCGGCACGCAAGCCGGCGAGACGCTGCTGCGCGCGCAGCGCCACCGGGCAATCCTCGGAGTCGCCGTACTGGTCCTCCATGTTCTCCTGCAGGTCCTCCACGAACTGGGTCACCTGCTCGCTGTTCCAATTGTCCAGGGAGGTGGCCACCTCGTCCACCAGCGAACTGGAGGTATCCCCGGCGTTGAGTGTCTCCGCGGCATCGGTGAAGGCTGTTTCTGCCGCATCCGCGAGGGTCTCCGAGAGCGCCTCCGCCGCCGTTGCAGCGGCTTCGGCGGCCGCTGCCGCCCCTTCGGCGCTGAGGTCGGCGATGAGGCCGAGGCCCGCCCCCGCTTCTTCGAGAAACGCAGCGAAGTCGAGGAACAAGTCGAGGAGCAGAGCCATCCCTCGGTGCAGTTTTACAGTTGCGCAAGCATTCCCGCTACCGCTTGCCGAGGCGTCCCTGGATCCACCGGAAGACATTGTAGCCGACGACGTAGAGGATCACGAACGACGCCAGCAGGTAGGCCACCTTCCGCCAGTGGAAGCCGCTGTAGTCGTTCAGGCTGCGCGGCGGATTGTTCGGCGAGCGCTTCCACTGGACCCAGATGTTACTTTCCTTGGACACCGGCGCGACGGACATGCGGTACGGGCCGAAGACCCTATAGAACAGGCCGTTCCCGGTGCTCGCGTAAATCGTCAAATACTTGGCGTTCGGGTTGTCAGTGGGCGCCTGGATGGCCTCGGTAGGAAAGGCGGCGTACCAGGTGTCGAGGGCCTGGGTGCGCGACACCGGAGCGAAGCCCGACTCTGTCGTCAGCGGAAGCGTACCCTCGTTGGCGTACGTGTACGTGAAGTAGTACCAGCCTTTCCCGCTCTTCGGCCGGCCCACCGGGTACGCGCCGCCAGAGATGTACCCCGGCCACAACTGCTTCGGCGGGATCGAGACGCCGAGCGCTGTAGTCGGCGCGGCGGGCGTCACGTCCTTGATCGCCTGCGGGGTCGGCGACTTTGTGTAAAGGATCACGGCCAGGAGCGTGGCCAGCACGACCATGACGGCGAACGGGACCGCCTGCTGGCGGACCGACTCGTGCAGAGTCTCCATGGCGAGTAGTTTACTATGGGAGCGGTCTTCCACTTGCCACGGCCTGGGGCGCTTCAGGTACCCTTTCCACTGCAGTGTAAACAGAAATGGCCTCCGCTCAGCCGCTGCTCAACCGAGTGTTCGCGGCGTCGCGCACAGACACGGCGGAGAAGTTCGTGCGCGACCTCGTCTGGTACGGCGCCATTTTCACGCCGTCTGTGCTTTTGCTCGGGATCGTAAGGGAAGGCTACGAGGCGGTGCCCCAAGACCAGTGGAGTATCACCTCGAGCCAGCGGCTATTCGGGTGGAGAGAGTGGTGGCTGCGGGACACCATAGTAACCCCCTATCTCGCCGGCGAACCGGGCAGACCGATGACCGCGCAGGAGTTCGTGCCTTTGCTCGCGGAACGACTCGGGACGATATACTGTCCGTGGATAGCGAGACTGGATGTAGGCGTCTCCAGCATGGTAGCCGAAGGGATCGGGCACGCCTACGTCCACTTCATGCAGTTCGACTGGTACCACCGAGGGGCTCTCCTCGAGGGGGTCTCCCTGGAGGTTGAGTCCCTCCCCAGGCGCAGCTGGGAAGACCCTACGCGAAGGAGTGACTACCTCGAGGAAGCGCAACAGTGGCTGCAGGGCTACACCAGGGCGCGCGTCGTCTGTCCTGAGGCGCTCGAGGAAACGGTCGATCTGCCGAGAATGGCGGGGACCATCCGCTGGCTTTCCGAAATCTTGGAGGACCCCGGGAAGACTGCCTTGTGGCTGTCGCTACCCGAGGGCGTCGTCCCTTACTTCTGGGATCGCTAGGAGTACAAACGCAAACCAAGATAAAAGATGGGGACGGCGCAGCGAACGCTCAACCGCTGGTTCGCGATCCCGCGCGTCTCCCCGGCGCGGCAATTCGCCAACGACCTGATGTTTGCGGCGCAGGTGTACGCGCCCTCGATTATCGTGCTCGGTTTACTCCCATCGGCCGCTGGGGAGCAACCAGAGGTGTTTGGGACATGGATAGTCCCACGCGGCGGAGAGCCTCGCGTTGTAGAAATCGGGGTGGGCGGGGAGGAGGACATCGCCACCGAAGCCGAGCGTTTCCGAGACATGATCGGAAATCTAGTCACGGAGCGCTACTGTCCGTGGTTTCTGGAGTTGAAAGTGGGCCTCGCCAATGTGGGCGGATGGATCATCGACGCCGGCCATGCCACGGTCCGCTACACGCAGTTCAAGTGGTACGCAACCGGTCAAGCCATCGAGCGGCTCGGGGAAATGACGCCAGCCGGCCGGGCGGCGCTCCATCGCGTTGCGGAGGACCCCGAGGAGCGAGCCTACTACGGCGATGCCGCAGCGGCTTGGCTGGAGGGTTACCGGAAGGGCGGCGAAGTGCCTTGCGAACACCCAAGGTTGAAGAACGCGAGCCTGAAAATAAGCCGTGTCCTCGGGGTGCTAGCGGGACGGGAACCGCTGTGAAGCTGCGCTTGGCTTTTCTGCGCGACGCCCGGAGGGCGCTAGCTTAGCTTACGAGACAGCGGCCGGCGCGGGTCCGTAGCGACGCCGACGACGAGGCGCCCTGCTGGATCCCCGGCGTGTAGTCCGTGTACGCGTCGGCCACCGTCGGCGCCGTGCCGTCGGGGTCGACCGTGACCGTCGGCTGCGTGTAGCCGGCGTTGACCCGGACGTGCCACTGCGCCTGCTGCCCGGTCGAGTCGTACGCCGTCAGGATCACCCCGGCGCCGGCCGCTGCGGGCGCGGCGGCGAACGGCTGCGACGCGCCCGCCGCGATCGTCACGGGCGCGACCCCGGCCACGCCGACCGTCACCGCGGTTCCCTGGGTGCTCGCGTTGGCCACGGTGACGCCGATGGTGAAGGCGCCGCCGTAGTCGGGCGACGGCAGGATGCACGGGTTGTCCCCTGCAGCCATGGGGAGGTTGGGCATCGGCGACTTTTGGCTGAGGTTGGCGCCGGTGCAAAGCTGGGTGGTCCCGGGCACCGGCGGGTACCGGCCGTACATGTAGCGCACGCCGCCCATCGGGTCCGGGGGACCGTCGTAGCTGCCTTGGACGTACTTGGTCGTGCCGACAGCGACCGGCGTGAGGACCCCGCTGCCGGTGTTCTCGAAGCAGCCGCCGTCGATGGTCATCACGACCTCGGTGCCGCTGTATGCGGTCGTGAAGGTCTGCTGCAGGGTCTGCACGGGCATGGGCTTGGTCGTTCCGTCGGCGTCCATGAAGAAGACGCCCGCCGGGAGGTTCCAGTACCAGAGTCGTTCGCCCGTCGACAATGTGTAGCCGTACCCGACGGTGAAGCACGGGAACGAGCCCATTTTCTGGTTCGCCGCGCGGCAGGTCGGCGCCTGCGAGGCATCGGCGTACGAGAGCACCTCGCTCTGGTTCCAGCGGCATGCGTCGGCGCAGCCGTCGAGGCACGCCGAATCCTGGCCGGGGCACGCGGAATTCCGGCACGCCGAGAGACACGCACCGACGTCGTTCGTGGGCACGCGGCCGAACATGTCGAAGAAGCGCCACGTTACGCATTGCATACCGCTCCCAGGTGGCCCGAGGCACGGCAAGTTGTTGTAACAATTGTAGGCGCACGGATTAGCTAACGCACTGGGTTGCGTTAGTGATATCACCCCGTCGGTGTTCGTACAAGTCGGGCAGTCGTCGCCGGTACACAGCAGATTTGCGCAGGACTTCTCATGGTCGTTTGAGCAGGGCCAGTTCGTGTCGGTCATCCACCCGCACGGCGGCACGCCGGAGATGCCCCCTTGGAGTTGCACCAACAACGCGCCGGTGCTGTTGTCAACCACCGCTGGGAAGCTTTCGCTGCACCCGCTTCTCGACCAACCACCGTTGTCGGTCGTCTGGTAGATGTAGTATCCAAGCAGCACGGAAGCTGCGCTGTCGCCATAGGAAAGGGGCGCTCTCGACTGTGGGTCGGTGACGCTGCGGATCAAGAACCACACCTTTTGCGATTGGCTGAGCGGCGCGGACAGCGTGGTCCACATGACCGCGTTTGCGCCTGCGGAGAAGTTGCTAGGGAAGGCGTACATGTAGTAGCTGCCGAGCAGCGCGCTCCGCAGCGCTATGTGGTCGTGGAAGCCCACCGGGTCACCCACCTGCTTCGCATCGTCGGCGCTCTCCACGACGAGCATGTAGCCGCGCTTGGTGTACGCGTCGCCGGTGGTGTTCAGGACCCAGAACCCACCTGAGGTATCGACCCCGGCGGTGATCACACCGTTGCTGTCCGCTCGCAATGTCACCACGTCGCCGTAGCGAACCGGAACCGACATCCTTGTAATCCGCAGCGATCGGTACTTTACTTTGTCCTACATAAACGGCGGACAGCGGTTTCGCACCGAGGCAGAAATGAGCGTCTCTAAGTCGCAGTACGCCCGCGTCCTGACACAGGCGGGAGTTCCTTCGTGGTACGCCGCGGTCACCGCGGATGCGTACCAGCCAGTTCTGTATGAGATGGGCGAAGGGGACTATGTCAACATGCTCACCGAAAGCGACTGGGCGAAGTTCTCGAAGACGACGGCAGCGTCCGAAACGTGGTTTCCGGCCCAAGGCGGCAAGGAGAACGGCCTCGGGATGCCGTGTGACGAGGTCATCGACCTGTCGATAGCCACCAGAGACATCTTTAGGATCCCGGCGCTCAGCGTCACGAACCCGTACTACGACACCCCCGAAGGGTGTCGTGACCAAATGGCCGCGGAGCACAGCGCTGGGTACACCCAACAACCGGTGGTTCGCACGCCAACCTCCTGGTACAACAACTTTGTGCCGTCGAAAACCCCACTGCCACCAGTTTCACTGGCGCAGGGAAACTACGCCGCGTCGTGGCAAATTTCGCGCGGCAAGTGGAGCGGTGTCCCGGACGCCTCTGACAGCACGTATTCGACCTCCGCAGGCGGATTCCAGCAGCCCTCATGTTCGCCGACCACAGGAACGCCGACGACGTGCAGGTGCCCGGAGGTGCTTCCCGACCAGAACGTAGTCGAACCGAACAAGTTCGCGGGCAAAGGTACGACTACTCCCACGCCGGCCACGGACCAGTGCATATGCAAGTGCCAATCTCTCGTGCAGCTAGCGGGAGGTCCGAGTACCGGTATCGGGACCCTGTGCGCGAACGCATGCGCCGGCTCGTACGGCGCGGTGACCTCCAAAAGCGGCGCCAAAAGCGACCCGTCGACCCAGTGGTGCGTGCAGGGCACCAAATGCGCGCAGCTGTCGACGATCGGGGGTGGGAACCTGACGACCTGCCCGGCGAACGGCGTCGCGCCGGCGGGGCTGGCGTTCGCCACCGAGGACCAGTGCAAGAGCGTGCTGGCGCAGGCGGGCGGCAGCAGCGGCGCGCAGAACCAGTGCTCTCATAAGCAGCAGAAAAAGTCGTACCTCTACGACGGAAACGACTGCATAAAGCACGTCTCGACAGGGGGTTCGTGCAACACCGGCGACGACACGCCTTGCTACTGCAGCATTTGCGACTGCTGCAACGCGCACCCCGACGTCAAGGCGTGCCAGGGAGTCGTCTGCCCGTCGGTGTCCGCGCCGCTCCCGGTCGCGGTGATCGTGGCCCTCGTGCTCGCGGCGCTGCTGGGCGTCGGCGCCGCGTTCTTCTTCGTGCTCCGGCGGCGCGGACCGCGTTCCGGTGCAGCTGGCCCGAAGGGCGCGCTCCAATAAAATCGGCCTCGATGGCCGCGACGAACTCGAAGGGAACGCCGGACGAGGCCGGGGGCGGCGGCTGCGCGCTGCCCGAAAATCTTTGCGACGACCTCCTGAGCGCCTACGACGCGGCTCTTCCGGCGGGGCGCCTGCGCGGCTACGTGCTCGCGTCGCCCGAGGACGAGGAGCGCTACGAGACGCCGCGGAAGCTGCTCGACGCGACGCGGCTGCGCTACACGAAGCTGGTGCCGCTCGGCGCCGAAGAGGAGGCCAGCGCCGCGGGCCGGAGCGTCCCGGCCGGCCGGCTCGTCTTCGCGTACTACTACCCGCTGGTGTACCACGGCCACGGGCTGACCGGGCCGCCGGTGCCGAGCGCCAGCGACCTCGTCGCGTCGCTCTACTGGCCGGGCGAAGACGGCGCCACCGGTGGTTTCAGCGCCCACGAGTGGGTCGTGACGCCGCGCTGCATCTGGCGCTACGGGCCCAAGCCGGCGCTCGTCGACTACCTGCAGGCGCTGCCGGCCGACGCGCACGCGCGCTACCTGGCGTCGCTGCGCGCCTACCTGGAGTACGCGGCGCGCTGGCTCTACGACGGCCTCGACGCGAACCCGGGACAACCGGCCGACGAGCGCCTCCAGGCCTACGTCGACTCGGTGGCGACCGTCGACTGGGCGCGGACGGCGGAGCACGCGCAAAAGCATCCGGCTTTCGTGCGCGCGGTCGGCAGCGAGCACGGCATCGGGCTGGCGCTCTACGAGCACGCGATCGTCGCCGACGGCATGCAGGCGGACTCGCTCGGCGTGTACGGCCGACGGCCCGGCTTTCGGGTCAGCGCCGACGCGCTCCGCCCGAGCGAGCGGCCGTAGCCAGCGTTGGTCGCGCCTACCAGTAAACACAATGTCCTACCTCCAGCGTGCCTCGCGCGCCGAAGCGCACCTCGCCCGGTTGTCGCCCGAGCCCGCCCGCTGGGCGGACGTCGCGCGCCGGGCTGCCGCGCAAGCGGCCACGCGGACGGCGGCGATGTCCAAGGGGGAGTCCCGCGTCCAGAAGTGGATAGACGACGTGCGCAACGCCGCCATGGAGACGTTGGTGCTCGCGGCGGCGCTGCTGCTCGCCGTCATCGTGATCCCGATCGTCCTGGCGGCGGTGCTGTTCCGCCGGTAGGTTCGTGCGTCGAGCGGCGGCGCCCAGATTTTGTGACGGGAAAGGAAACGCGCGCGCCACCTTCCGCGCAATGGTTGAGACTCCCGCGAGAACGTACGCGCGCCGCTTCCTGCTCAAGGAGCGCGTCGGCGACAAGGTGGCGCCCGAGCGCACGTGCTGCTGCACCGAGACGCTCTTCTCGGCCAAGAAGGCCCTCGTGGCGCACGCCATGGCCGCGCTGCGCGAGCGCTACCCCGAGGCGACGGCCGACTATCCGCAGTGGAAGCTGGACACGAGCGACGGCGCGCCCTGGGTGGCCGTCTACGACACGAGCGAGACCCCTTACCCGCACCGCGTGCTGATCCTGGCGCGGCAGCGCGGCTGGACCGGCACGTACTACCAGGAGATGGTCAGTCTCTGGTTCGAGCCGGTGCCGATCCACTGCGGGGCGCAGTGTCCGACGACGACCGCGCCGGCGCCCCGGAAAGCGGCCGCGGTGGCCGGCGGAGCGGAGCGCCCGGAGCCGCCCGCGCCCGAGGAGGACCCACCGGACCCGGGCGACGCGCACGCGCAGCTGATGTACGCCATACGCAAGCGGCTGGCGGCCATGGGGGACGAGGAGCCCAAGCCGAAGGGACCGGACGAGTCCGCCGAGGACGAGTCCTGCGAGGACGAGTCCACCGTGGACGAGTCCACCGTGGACGAATCCGACGACGACGAACCGGGCGAAGATCGGCCCAAGCAGGAGGCAGTGGACGAATCCGCCAAGGACGAATCCGCCAAGGACGGATCCGCCGAGGACGAACCCGCCGAGGCCGAGGACCGTTCCGAGGACGACGAATCCACCGAGGACGAATCCACCGAGGACGAGTCCACCGAGGAGGGCGAGTGGAGCAGCGACGACGAAGACGAGGACCAGTGGTCCAGCGAAGACACAGGAAGCGAAAGCAGCGACGAGGACTAGCGCGGCGAAAGTGTGCCCATGAGTAAAGACTGATGGCCCAAACCCAGATCGCGCCTCTCGCGCCGCTCGTGCCGAGCATCGACTGCCGCGTGCGCAAGGCGAACCGGTGCCGCCTGGTGTCGGCCGGCAAGGCCGAGTGCGGCGGCAAGACCTACGCGGTCGGCGGCACCCTGCAGCACATCTACGGCGGGACGCTCTACGACCCGGACCGCGGGCTGCGCATCGCGCAGCGGCGCGACTTCCTCACGCCCTACTTCTTCGACGGCGGCTGCATGGAGCGCTACTGCACCAACCGGCGCCAGTGCCCGAGCGCGCAGATCGCCAAGCCGAGCCTCGAGACCACGCGCATGCTCGACTTCGCCTTCGCGTCGGCCGACCCCTACGCGAGCGTGGCCGCGGTGCCGGGCCCGTGCGCCGGGGTCAAGTGCGACGGCTACAACAGCGCCGCCGGTTGGCGGACGGCGTGCGTGCAGCGCGACGCCGGAGGCCCGTGCGAGCGCGTCGGGGTAGCGTGGCAGGCCGAGTGACACAACTAGGGACACTTTACTTGCGGGTCCCTGACATCGAGTCCTCGAGCGTAGCCTGGTGCTTGCGCGCGCCGCCGCGCGACGGGCCGCGACGCCGCGGCGACGGCACTCCGGCGGCGGCGGCGCCGGCGTCGTCCGAAGGCGCGACCAGGTCCTCGCAGCCGAGGTCGCGCCAGATCTGGCGGATGATGTACTGCTGCCGGCAGCGCTTGTCCGGGGCCGACATGCGCGGGAAGCAGTCGGTGAAGTCCATCCGCTTGAGGATGACCACGACCAGTTCGCGCGTCACGTTCGCGTAGGACAAAAAATTGCGCCGGTCGCCCTTGTAGCGCTCGTAGGGCGACTGCATCGCCTGGAAGAAGACGCGCAGCGCCTCCTCCTCGACGGGCGACACGCGCGGCGGAGCCTCGCCGCTCAGCCGGCAGGCGATCTGGGTCGCGTTCGCGTAGTACTTGCGCAGCCTCAGGTCCTTGAGCACCTTGCGCACGACCGACGGCCGGACGTCGCGCGGCTCGGTGACCCTCCGCCGGCGGAACTCGCGCATGACCGTCTCGAGGACCTTGGTCGGCACCAGGGTGCGCTCCTTGGCCTGCGCGTGCTGCAGCCACTCGTCGAAGTGGCCCGCGCGCTGGTACGAGAACGACGTGAAGTCGATGTCGCCCCCGTAGGCCATGCTCGCCGAGACGGCGTCGAGGTGACGGCGCGACGTCCCGCACTCGGGGCACACCCAGCGCGAGTCGAACGACGTGAGCATCATCTCGGCGTCGCACCGCTCGCAGCGGAGCGCGTCCCTGGGCGCGCCGCCGCCGCGCGGCTCGGCAACCGGCGGGCTCGGCTCGGGGGCGCGGGCGTCCCGGAAGGCTCGCTCGCGCTGGTCGGCGAGCAGCAGGCGCTCGACCAGCGCCTCGCGGCCCGGCCCTCGGCGGGACATGCCCTGTTTCGTTGGGGCCCGCATGCTCGTTGCGCTCCTTTACATGGCCCGCAAAAGTAAATGGCGGACGCCGAGACGCGCGCGCTGCTGCGCAAAAAGTACCGGACGCTCGCGGCGCACGTCGCGGCGATGCCCCTGCGCGAGCGACGCATGGTATATAACGCCATGCGCGCCGTGGCGCGCGCAGGAGACTCGGTCGTCGACGTCTTTCTGCCTTTCGCCGGGGTGACCCTGGGCGAGTTCGCCACGTTTCAGCTGCTGAACGGCGGTCGCCGGTGACTGCGCGATGGCAACGGAAACGGAGACCGAGTGGACCACCTGGAGGTTCCACGCGTGGCACCGCATCAGCGTCGGGCCGCTACTTTTGCGCGCCTGCGTCTCGGTGGCGCTCTTCTGGGCGCTGTGCCACTTCGTGGACGCCGGCCCCACCGGGCGCCGGCTCGCCCTGCTTTACAGCGCTGCGTTGACCGTGAGCGAGGCCGTCGACCTCGGGCGCCGTCGCCCGTGCGCCGCGTCCGTCCGGTGCGCCCTCTGGGCGCTGGAGGGCTCGTACCTCGCGGCGCACGCCGCCCTCTTCTTGGCGCCGGTCGGCCCCATGGCCGACGCGTGGGTCGCCGCGTTCGTGCTCGTCGCGGTGAGCGACGCCGCCCAGTACGCTTTCGGGCGCGCGCTTGGGCGCCACCGGACGAACCGCTGGAGCCCGAACAAGACGCTCGAGGGCTACGCGGGCGGCTTCGTCGCGGCGTGGGCCTTTGCGTGGCTGACCTCCGCGCCCGACGGCGGCGTGTCGCAGTTGACCGCGGTCGTCGTGGTGGTGGTGAGCCTCGGGTTCCTCGGCGACGCCGCCGCCTCGGCGCTCAAGCGACGGCTGGGCGTCAAGGACTTTGGGTCGGCCCTCGGCCAGCAGGGCGGCTGGATGGACCGGCTCGATTCGTCGCTGTTCCTCGGCCTCGTGCCGGCGTACGTGGCCGCTGGGTACCTGCCGGCGTTCCGCTGCGCGTTTGCGTAGGCTAGAGCGCGTGCGTTGGGTTTGGGGCGCTGCGAAATACAACCGTTGCTAGAAAGCCGCCATGGGTCGCAGTCGCAATCGCTCGTCCACCGCCTCGCAGGAGTCGTCCAAAGGCTGCAAGGGGTGCAAGCCCAAGAAGCGACGCTCGCCGTCGCCGTCGCCGTCGGGCAGCCGGTCGTCGTAC
>SDBV01009713.1_pt1 | contig 12737 bp, 8 predicted proteins | sample 2277081 | NCBI WGS metagenome assembly SDBV01 (sample SAMN10402039, study PRJNA504765) | marine sediment metagenome | isolation source: marine sediment core GS10_PC15, 223 cmbsf | place: Arctic Ocean: Southern Knipovich Ridge | collected 2010
GTTGCACCCGATGGGCGCCGGGCGTGAAATCAATTTCTACTCGCTGCTGGTGGCTCTGCTGCTGTTCTTCGTCGGCGGGGCGTTTTCCGTCTACGAGGGCGTGCACCGCTTGTTCGAGCATGAGCCGTTGGCGCATGCCTATGTGGCGCTGGTCGTGCTGGGTGTTTCCGTGGTGCTTGAAACCTTGTCGCTGATGGGCGCAGTCAGGGAAATTCGCAAGACCCATCCCGACAAATCCATGTGGCGCTGGTTTCGCGAAACGCGCGAATCGGAGCTGCTGGTGGTGGCCGGCGAGGACATCGCGGCGTTGGCGGGCCTTGCCATTGCGTTTGTGGCGGTGCTGCTGACAATGATTTCCGGCAATCCGATGTTCGACGCGCTCGGCTCGATCGGGGTCGGCCTGCTGCTGATGTTGATTGCCTTGCTGGTGGCGCGCGAAGTGAAGTCGATGATCGTGGGCGAATCGGCGAGCCCGGAAGTGCGTCGCGCCATTGAAGCGCATCTGCGCTCGCGTGCCGAGATTCGCGACATCATCAATATGATCACGCTGCAATGGGGTCGCGATGTAGTAGTTGCGGTGCAGGCGGAGATGATCGACTATCCGAGCGGCCGCGCGATGGTTGACGCGATCAATGTGGTCGAGGCCGATTTGCAGGCCACTTTTCCTCAGGTGCGCTGGGTGTTCTTCGAGCCTGAGGTGCCACGCTCTGAACGGGGCTGAGCGCCGCGCGCAGCCTGCGGCGATCATGCTCCTGTTTTAACGCGGAGTGGCACGCGCGGCGCCACTCCGCACCTTACCGCGCGCCGCTTACTTGAAGCCCGTCACCGCATGCGGCACATACAGTTCTTCAAGCTGCTGCACTTCTTCCGCGCTCAGTTTGAGCGAAAGCGCCGCAACCGCATCGTCGAGATGATGCGCTTTGGTGGCGCCGACAATCGGCGCGGTAATCACGCTCTTTTGCAGCACCCACGCCAGTGCGACCTGGGCACGCGGCACGCCGCGGCTTGCTGCAATCTCGCCGACCCGCTCGACGATGCGGCGGTCCGCGTCTTCGGTTTGCGCATAGAGCGAGCGGCCGAATTCGTCGGTCTCGGAGCGGGCGCTCGTGGTGTTCCAGTCGCGCGTAAGCCGGCCGCGCGCAAGCGGACTCCACGGAATCACGCCAATCCCTTCGCTTGCGCATAGCGGCAGCATCTCGCGCTCTTCCTCGCGGTACAGCAGGTTCACATAATTCTGCATGGTCACGAAGCGGGTCCAGCCATGCTGTTGCGCCACATGCAGCGCCTTCGAGAATTGCCACGCGTACATCGAGGACGCGCCGATATAACGCGCTTTGCCGGCCTTTACCACATCGTGCAGCGCTTCCATCGTCTCTTCGATCGGCGTGGTGTAGTCCCAGCGGTGGATCTGATACAGGTCGACGTAGTCGGTGCCAAGACGCTGCAGGCTCGCGTCGATCTGCGCCATGATCGCCTTGCGCGACAGGCCCATGCCATTGGGACCGGGTTGCATGCGGCCGTGAACCTTGGTGGCGAGCACGATCTCGTCGCGCCGCGCGAAATCCTTCAGCGCGCGGCCCACAATTTCCTCACTGGTGCCGTCCGAATACACGTTGGCCGTATCGAAGAAATTAATGCCAAGTTCGAGCGCCTGCTTGATGAATGGGCGCGCTTCGTTTTCGCCAAGCGTCCACAGATGATTGCCGCGTTCCGACACACCGTAACTCATGCAGCCGAGACAAAGGCGCGAGACATCGAGGCCGGTGCGGCCCAGTTTCACATAGTCCATCGTCATGCTCCTGTCAGTGATTGCGATTGCACACAGCGGAGCTTCGATCGGGACGAGCGATGCAAAGCCATCCCTTATCCACTCCGCATGTTCAGTTGAAGCATATGGGATTGTGGCGCAGACTTCACGGGCCAAGTGGCCGAAGCCGATTCGCCCAGCGATGATCCGGGCCCGGCCCGAAGGCAGTAAGACGTAGTAGAGCCCTCCCAATCCGCATAACAGAATAAAGGAAGGACACCGATGCTGACTCGTATTATCGCGGCAAGCGCCGCCCTCACTTTCGCGGCGTGCGCGGCTGTCTCGACTGTTCCGGCGCGCGCCGATGACGACACCGCAGCACAAAGCGCCGATGGTTCACACGGCCGCCCGGTCAAGGTGATGATCATTTCCATGTTCGGCCCGGAAGGCCAGGTCTGGCTCGATCATCTCGGACCTTGGCAAGACGTCGCCGTCGACGGTCTGTCTCCCGATTATCCAACTGTTCACTGCAACAGGCAGGACGTCTGCGTGATGACCACCGGCATGGGTCACGCCAACGCCGCCGCATCGATCATGGCGCTGACGTTCTCATCGCGTTTCGATCTGCGCCATACGTATTTCATGGTGGCGGGTATTGCCGGCATTGACCCTGAGCGCGGCACCGTCGGCTCGGCGGCGTGGGCCAAGTACCTGGTCGACTTCGGCATTCAGTGGGAACTCGATGGGCGCGAAATTCCGTCGAACTGGAACACGGGCTATCTTGGCATCAACACCAAGAGCCCGTCCGAAAAGCCGCCGCTCGACTACCGCACTGAGGTGTTCCAGCTCAATCCGCGGCTTGCGGACGCCGCGTTTGCGCTGTCGCGCAAGGTTACGCTTGCCGATAACGCACAGGCGCAAGCGGCGCGCGCCCACTTCAACTACGCGCCTGCCAATCTGCCGCCTTCGGTGATCCAGTGCGACACGCTCGCCGGCGACACCTGGTGGTCGGGCACGCTCATCGGCGAGCGCGCGCGCGACTGGACCAAACTGCTGACCGACGGCAAAGGCACCTATTGCACCACGCAGCAGGAGGACAACGCCACGTATGAGGCGCTCAAGCGCGCGGCCAGCGTGCATCGCGTCGACCTGAACCGGGTCGCCGTCCTGCGCGCCGGTTCAGACTTCGACAGGCCCTATTCGGGCCAGACGAGCGTCGACAATCTGCTGAACTACGCCGCGCAAGGCGGCTTCACGATTGCGGTCGACAACCTGTTTATCGCCGGCAATCCTCTGGTCCAGCAGATCGTGACCCACTGGAGCCAGTGGTGTGACGGCGTACCTCAGCCTTAACGGCTCGTTTCGCTCACTGCGCTCACGAGTGTTGCTGCTGCGGGCGGAACGGTGTCCACACGGGGGTGTCGGTATCCCAATGGTCGAGTTCTGAAGGGCTCATGATGGACTCCTTTATTCGCCGCGCGCCACGCTCGTGGTGCTGTCGCCGCCTTGGCCCTGTTCCGCCAGACGAGCTGCTTGACGCTGGCCTTCGAGGCTCAGGTTCGGGTAGGTGGTCTTGTTCAGCGAGGGCAAGGTGCCGTCGCGATAGGCCGTGACGATCTCGGCTTTCACCTCGGCGCGGCTGACCGTGCTGGCGCCCACCGGCGTGTCGCCGTAGGTGCCGGCGCGACCAATGCCACCACCGCCGGCTGCAAAAGCCGGTGCGCTGATGGCAACGGAAACAACCAGTGCTGCGAAGAGATTGCGCTTCATGATTCACTCCTGTCGATTCGTTTGCGGCGCACTGTGGCGCTGCGACAGGGTGAAATGTAGGCTTCGGCGAGGGGAGGATAAACCGCCGATCGGCGAAATGAATTGTCGTGAATTCAGAACAATCGCGGCGCAGGGGCCGCGATTGCCGTCATGCAAATTGCGGGGCGGATCAGGCGACCCACTCCGTCAGCACCGGCGTATCGAGCGACGGCGCGGATTCGCGCTCTTCCAAGGTGCGTTTCGTGCAAGGCGTGTCGAGACTGCAGCGGCCGCTCAACAGCGGGCAGCGATCGAACAGCTCCGCAATCCAGTCGACGAACACGCGCACTTTCGGCGACAGATGCCGGCTGTGCGGATAGACCGCCGAAATCGGCATGGGCAGCGGCTTGATGTCAGGCAACACCTCGACTAGCTGGCCCGATTGCAGATGCGGCAGCACCATGAACAGCGCCGGCTGGATCAGGCCGAAGCCTTCGAGACCGCAGGTGACATAGGCATCTGCGTCGTTGACCGACACCGTGCCCTTCATCTTCACCTCGATTTCCTTGCCGTCCACCTTGAAGGCCCAGTCGAGCACGCGTCCGGTGCGGCTCGAAAAATAATTCACCGCGCTGTGAGCGTCGAGATCGTCGAGCGTGCGCGGGATGCCGTACTTCTGCAGATACTCGGGCGCGCCGCACGTCACCCCTTCGAAGATGCCGATGCGCCGCGCCACCAGCGACGAATCCTGCAGCGCGCCGACCCGCACCACGCAGTCCACACCCTCTTGCAGCAGGTCGACCGGGCGGTCGGTCAAACCGAGCTGCAGATCGATATCCGGGTAGCGAGTGTGGAATTCGCACAGGGAAGGGATCACCAGCAGCCGGCCGATCGAGCCCGGCATGTCGATGCGCAGCTTGCCGTGCGGCTTCTTGTTGCCGCTCTGGAAACTGGCCTCGGTCTCCTCGACGTCCGCGAGAATGCGCACGCAGCGCTCGTAGTACGCAGCGCCGTCCGGCGTGAGCGACAGGCGGCGCGTCGTGCGGTGCATGAGGCGCGTGCCGAGGAACGATTCCAGATTCTGGATGATGGTGGTGACCGAGGCGCGCGGCAGATCGAGCGTTTCCGCGGCACGGGTGAAGCTATTGGTGTCGACGACACGGGTGAACACTTGCATGGCCTGAAGACGGTCCATGGCTAACCTCCAAAAGGGGCTGGCGGCTCGTGCAGCCAATCGGCAAGGCACGGATTAGTCGGGTTTGACCGGGCCGTGGATTCGATTGTTTGGGCGAGCCGAATTGTGTTGCCGGATTATAGGCATTTATTTAGGAGTCTGCCGAACTCACAATTCGCATCATTCCAGTTTTGAGCGTATTGCGCCGTTCGATATGAATGCATTCAAACCGCCGTACTCCTTGATGCCGTCTGGCGCCGCCGAGGTGACAGATGCACCGTCCGCACGCACGGCACTCGACGTGACCGACGTGACGATAGAGGGGCACGCGCAGGACATCACCTTGCGTTTGTATCGGCCAGCCGGCAAAAGCGCGTTGCCTGTGCTGCTTTATTTTCACGGCGGCGGCTTTGTGCGCGGCTCGCTTGACCATGCCGACTTCGCGGCACGCTATTTCGCAGAGCACTTACCGGCGCTGGTCGTCTCGGTGGGTTATTCGCTCGCGCCGCAGTTTCCGTTTCCCGCCGCGCCTGAAGACGCGCACCGCGCGGCCCTGTGGGTGCAGACCCGGGCGCGGGCGTTTGGCGGCAACACCAAATATATCGGCGTGAGCGGGCACGACGCCGGCGGGCAACTGGCCAATTGCCTGAGTTTTATTGCCCGCGACCGCGGCGACGTGCGCATCAGCGCCCAGGCGCTCTTCGGTCCGATGCTGGACCCAAGCCTGACGCGCCTCGGCGACGAATCGCGGCTGCGCTCCGACATCACCGCCAAGGAGTGCGCCGCCTGCTATCGCGCGTATCTGCCGCAAGCCTCGCAGCGCATGCACCCGTATGCCGCGCCGCTCGAAGCGTCGCGCCTGGCGGGGCTGCCCGCCACGCTGATTGCGACCGCGCAAAACGACGTGCTGCACGTCGAGGCCGAGAAATATGCCAGCAACCTGATCGGCGCGGGCGTGCTGACCCAGGTCGTGCGTTACCCGAGCGTGTCGCATGCCGCGCTGGCCGACCATCCGGCCGCGCTGCAGGAGGCCGTGCGTTTTTTCGAGTGCCGCTTCGACCTGCGCACGCCCCGATAACCCCATTTCAATCCAACTAAGCAATCTAACTAACTGAAGCCGGGAGCCATTCATGTCTATTTTTCCAACTTCGCGTCCTCGTTTGGCGCTAGCCGTTCTGACCGTTGTGGTGATTGCCGGGCTGGCGACGTTCGGCGCGATTCGCGTCGACGCAAGCTCGCCCGCGCAGTCCGCGCCGACCATCGTGCCGGAAGTGGATGTGGCGGCGGTGGTCGAGAAGACCATCAGCGACTGGCAAACCTATTCGGGGCGCCTTGAAGCCATCGAGAAGGTCGAGGTACGTCCGCAGGTGTCGGGCACGATCGTCTCGGTGAACTTCAAGGACGGTGCGCTCGTCAAGAAGGGCGACACGCTGTTTGTGATCGATCCGCGCCCGTATCAGGCGGAAGTCGACCGCGCAGCCGCGCAACTGGCCGCTGCGCAAGCGCAGGCGGGCTATACGCAGAGCGACTGGGAGCGCGCGCAACGCCTGATCGGCGACAACGCAATCGCCAAGCGCGACTACGACGAGAAGCAGAACGCCGCGCGCGGCGCGAGCGCCAACGTCAAGGCTGCGCAGGCGGCGCTCGAAACGGCGCAGATTAACCTTGGCTACACCAAGGTTATTGCGCCGGTCTCGGGCCGCGTCTCGCGCGCCGAAATTACCCTGGGCAACGTCGTTTCCGCCGGTGCAAGCTCGCCGCCGCTGACGACGCTGGTGTCGGTCTCACCGATCTACGCCTCGTTCGATGCCGATGAGCAGACCTACCTGCAATACATCGGCCGCGAAAAAGACGGCACCAAGGTGCCGGTGCAACTGGGCCTCGCCGACGAGTCGGGCTACTCGCGCAATGGCGTGATCGATTCGGTCGACAACCAGCTCGACACCTCGTCGGGGACGATCCGCGTGCGGGCGCGCTTCGACAACCAGGACGGCACGCTGATTCCGGGCCTGTACGCCCGCATCAAGGTGAGCGGCAGCGCGCCGCATCCGGCGCTGCTGATCGACGATGCCGCGGTGGGCACCGATCAGGACAAGAAGTTCGTGTTCGTGGTCGACAAGGACGATCACGTTGCTTACCGCGAAGTGTCGCTTGGCGCGATGCAAGGCAGCCTGCGCGTCGTCAAGTCGGGTCTGCAAAGCGGCGACCGGATCGTTGTCAACGGCACGCAGCGGGTGCGTCCGGGCGAAACGGTGCGCGCTCATGCGGTGCCGATGAACGGCGACGACGCGGCGGACAGCGCGTCGGTAGCACAGACGCAGGGACGTGCGAAAGCGCAGAACAACTCGTGAGCCCAGTGCTTAACGGTTGTGTCTTGCGTGCCGCATCCCGGCGCTTCAATTTCAAGAGCCTCTCATGAACATATCCAAATTCTTCATCGACCGGCCGATCTTCGCGGGCGTGCTATCGGTCCTGATCCTGCTGGCGGGCATTATTTCGCTCTTCAAGCTGCCGATCTCCGAGTACCCCGAAGTGGTGCCGCCCTCGGTGGTGGTGCACGCGCAGTATCCGGGCGCCAACCCGAAGGTGATCGCCGAAGCCGTGGCCTCGCCGCTCGAAGAGCAGATCAACGGCGTCGAAAACATGCTGTATATGCAGTCGCAAGCCAATAGCGACGGCAATCTGACGCTGACGGTGACCTTCAAGCTGGGCACCAATCCGGACCTCGCGACGCAGCTGGTGCAGAACCGCGTCAACCAGGCGCTGCCGCGCCTGCCGGAAGACGTGCAGCGCCTTGGCGTGACAACCATCAAGAGCTCGCCGACGCTGACGATGGTGGTCCACCTGATCTCGCCGAACAACCAGTACGACATGACGTATCTGCGCAACTACGCGCTCCTGAACGTCAAGGACCGGCTGGAACGTATCCAGGGCGTGGGCGAAGTGCAGTTGTGGGGCGCCGGCGACTACGCCATGCGCGTGTGGCTCGATCCGCAGAAGGTGGCGCAGCGCGGCCTCACCGCGACCGACGTCGTCAACGCGATCCGCGAGCAGAACATCCAGGTGGCGGCCGGCGTGATTGGCGCTTCGCCTTCGGTGCCGGGCACGCAACTGCAACTGTCCGTGAATGCGCGCGGCCGTCTGCAGACCACCGGCGAGTTTGGCGACATCATCGTCAAGACCGCGCCGGATGGCGCCGTGACCTATCTGCGCGATATCGCGCGCATCGAACTGGCTGCTTCGGAGTACGGCCTGCGTTCGCTGCTGGACAACAAGTCGGCAGTGGCGCTCGCGATCAACCAGGCGCCGGGCGCGAACTCGCTCGCGATCTCGGACCAGGTGCGCGAGCAGATGAAGGAACTGAAAGAAGACATGCCGGCGGGTGTCGACTACAAGATCGTCTATGACCCGACGCAGTTTGTCCGCTCCAGTATCGAGGCGGTGATTCACACGCTGCTCGAAGCAATCGCGCTGGTGGTGATTGTGGTGATCGTGTTCCTGCAAACGTGGCGTGCGTCGATCATTCCGCTGATCGCCGTGCCGGTGTCGATTGTCGGGACCTTCTCGCTGCTGCTTGCCTTCGGCTTTTCGATCAATGCGCTGTCGCTGTTCGGCATGGTGCTGGCAATCGGGATTGTGGTCGACGATGCGATCGTGGTGGTGGAGAACGTCGAACGCAATATCGAAAGCGGGCTTAGTGCGCGCGATGCGACGTACAAGGCCATGCAGGAAGTGAGCGGGCCGATTATCGCCATTGCGCTGACGCTGGTGGCCGTGTTCGTGCCGCTCGCCTTCATGACCGGCCTGACGGGTCAGTTCTACAAGCAGTTCGCCGTGACCATTGCGATCTCGACGGTGATCTCGGCGTTCAACTCGCTGACGCTGTCGCCGGCCTTGTCCGCGATGCTGCTGCGCAGCCACGGCGCCAAGGAAGACCTGCTGACGCGCGTGATGAACCGTGTGCTGGGCCCCTTCTTCAAGGGCTTCAACAAGGTGTTCCACAGCGGTTCGACGGCCTATGGCCGCGGCGTGACCGGTGTCCTGCGACGCAAGGGCGGCATGCTGGTGGTGTACGCCATCCTGCTCGGCGCGACGGCGTTGATCACCCACATCGTGCCCGGCGGCTTCGTGCCGGCGCAGGACAAGGAATACCTGATCGCGTTTGCGCAGTTGCCGAACGGCGCCTCGCTCGACCGCACCGAAAAGGTGATCCGCGATATGAGCTCGATTGCCCTCAAGCAACCGGGTGTCGAAAGCGCGGTGGCTTTCCCGGGTCTCTCGGTGAATGGTTTTACCAATAGCTCGAGCGCGGGCATCGTGTTCGTCACGCTCAAGCCGTTCAAGGACCGTGGCAACAAGAGCCTGTCCGCCGGTGCGATTGCCGGTGCGCTGAACCAGCAGTACGGCGCCATCAAGGATTCGTTCGTGGCCGTGTTCCCGCCGCCGCCGGTGCTGGGTCTCGGTACGCTGGGCGGCTTCAAGATGCAGCTGGAGGATCACGGCGCGCTCGGTTATGCCGAGCTGAACAATGCGGCGCAAGCGTTCATCAAGAAGGCGGCGACTACGCCCGAACTGGGACCGACGTTCTCCAGCTATCAGATCAACGTGCCGCAACTCAACGTGGATCTGGATCGCGTCAAGGCGAAGCAGCTCGGCGTGCCGGTGACGGACGTGTTCGACACGATGCAGATCTATCTGGGCTCGCTGTATGTGAACGACTTCAACCGCTTTGGCCGTGTGTATCAGGTGCGGGTGCAGGCCGATGCGCCGTTCCGTCAGCATGCCGACGATATCGGGCAACTGAAGACGCGTAACGCTGCGGGCGAGATGGTGCCGCTGTCGTCGCTGGTGACGGTGACGCCGACCTTCGGTCCGGAAATGGTGGTGCGCTACAACGGCTATACGGCTGCCGACATCAACGGCGGACCGGCGCCGGGTTACTCGTCCGGCCAGGCGCAAGCCGCGGCTGAACGTGTGGCTGCGGAAACGCTGCCGCGTGGCGTGAAGCTCGAATGGACCGACCTGACGTATCAGCAGATCATCGCCGGCAATGCGGGCATGTGGGTGTTCCCGATCAGCGTGCTGCTGGTGTTCCTTGTGCTGGCCGCGCTGTACGAAAGCCTGACGCTGCCGCTCGCGGTGATCCTGATCGTGCCGATGAGCCTGTTGTCCGCGTTGACCGGTGTCTGGCTCACGCATGGCGACAACAACATCTTCACGCAGATCGGCTTGATGGTGCTGGTGGGGCTGGCCTCGAAGAACGCGATCCTGATCGTCGAATTCGCTCGCGAACTCGAACACGATGGCCATACGCCGCTGTCGGCGGCGATCGAAGCGAGCCGTATGCGGCTGCGCCCGATCCTGATGACCTCGATTGCTTTCATCATGGGTGTGGTGCCGCTGGTGCTGTCGAGCGGGGCCGGTTCGGAGATGCGTCATGCAATGGGGATTGCGGTGTTCTTCGGCATGCTCGGCGTCACGCTGTTCGGCCTGATGCTGACCCCTGTGTTCTATGTGGTGCTGCGCACGCTTGCCGGCGGCAAGATTCACGTCGCGCAAAAAGACTCGCCGCACTACGCGTTGCCGGTAACGGACGCCTGAAGAGGAAAACAATAATGAAGCAAGTTCAATCTCTGAGTGGCTGGGGCCGCGCCGCAGCGAGCGGCCTGCTGCTGGCGCTGCTCGCCGCCTGCTCGGTCGAGCCGACCTACAAGCGTCCCGACGTCGAACCGCCGGCGGCCTTCAAGGAGGCGCCGGTGATCACAGCGCAAGAGGCCGGCACATGGAAACCGGCGCAGCCGGCGGACGACGCGCACCGCGGCGAATGGTGGCGGATTTTTGGCGACCCGACGCTCAACGACCTGGAAGAGCAAGCCGCTGCCGCTAACCAGGACCTGAAAGCGGCCGCGGCGCGAGTGCAGCAATCGCGGGCGACGGTGCAGGCGGCACGCTCCGACTGGTTCCCGAAGCTCGATGCGGGCTTTGGCCCGACGCGCGAGACCGTGTCGTCCGCCTCGCAGTTCCTGCCGCAAAGCAGCGGTCCGGAAACCACCACGCTGTGGCGTGCGCAAGGGACCGTGTCTTACGAGACGGATCTGTTCGGCCGGGTCGGTTCGAACGTGAATGCAACCCAGGCCGATGCGCAGCAGAGCGAAGCGTTGTTCCGCTCGGTGCAGCTCGCGCTGCAAGCCGATGTGGCGCAGAACTACTTCCAGTTGCGCGAACTCGATACCGATCAGAACCTGTATCGCCAGACGGTGGCGTTGCGCGAGGATACGCTGAAGCTGATCCAGCGCCGCTTTAACGAGGGCGATATCAGCGAACTGGATCTGGCGCAGGCACGCAACGAACTGGCGAGCGCGCGGGCCGATGCGGTTGGCGTGGCGCGGCAACGCGCTGCCTCCGAGCATAGCCTCGCGATCCTGCTTGGCAAGGCGCCGGCGAACTTCTCGTTCCCGGAAACGCCGCTCGTGCCGGTGACGGCCCGCGTGCCGCCGGGGCTGCCCTCGGCGCTGCTCGAACGCCGCCCGGACGTGGCGGCCGCCGAGCGCGCCATGGCCGCGGCCAATGCGAGGGTCGGTCTGGCGAAGTCGGCGTTCTTCCCGAAGCTCGATATCACGGGGGCTTTCGGTTACGAGTCGGCGACGCTGGGCGACCTGTTCATGTGGTCGAGCCGCACGTTCCTGCTGGGGCCGCTTGCCGGTACGGCGCTGACGCTGCCGCTGTTCGACGGTGGCCGGCGCAAGGCGAACCTGGCTCAGGCGCACGGCAAGTATGACGAAGACGTGGCGCAGTATCGCCAGCAGGTGCTGGTGGCGTTCAAGGAAGTCGAGGACAACCTCTCGGATCTGCGCTTGCTCGACGATCAGATTCAGGCGCAGAACGATGCGGTGAACGCATCGCAGCGTGCTTCGCATCTGTCGCAGACGCAGTACCAGGAAGGGCAGGTGAGCTACCTGGATGTGATCGACAGCCAGCGCCAGGTGTTGCAGTCGCAGTTGCAGGCGAGCCATCTGGAAGGCACGCAGGCGGTGTCGACGGTCAATCTGATCCGGGCGCTCGGTGGCGGCTGGGGCGACATGCCGGCTTCGGATGCGCCTGTGGCGGGTGCGCCGGTTGGGGCTTCTGCTGCTGGTGTGGCGGTTGTTGCGGTTTCGAATGCGGCTGCGAATGTTGCTTCGAAGGATGCACAGCAGCAGGTGGCAAAGCAGTGATCGTGCAATTGCCGGCAGCGTAGCGGTGCTTCAAGGGGCTGAGCGGGTCGCTCAGCCCCTTGCCGCATCTGGCTTACGTTTTCCGCAGTTTCCCGTGCAGCAGGCGCTTTGGCCGCCGTCACATATCGCGCTGCGCGATTTCCTTTTCAAAAACCCTTCGTAGACCGCCGCTTGCCCCGCGTCTATCATGATTCGCTCCTCATCTGGAGAGAGGCGATGACCCGTCAACCGTTCCGCTGTCCGCGCTAAGCGGCTCCTGCATCACGCCTTTCAAGCCGCGCGTGCGGCGCTAATTCTGCCATTCGCTTGCCCGCAGCCTGCGTTGCCGCATGCCGCGGGGCGTTCGCTCGTGCCGAGCAAACACTTCATTGAACGAGTCCATCATGAGTCTTTCCTTTTTCTCCGTGCGCTCGCTGCTGCGTGCAACGGGTGCGTCGCTCGGGCGCCTGAGCGGCGTGGGTGCGCTGACGCTGGCATGCGCACTTGCCACGCCGGGTGCGAGTGCGGCCGATGCTGGGACGCTTAAAATCGGCATCTCCACCACGCCGCAAATCGGTGCGCTGCAGGAAGCGGCGCGCGAAGCGAAGGCGCAGGGGCTGGATGTGAAGATCATCGAGTTCACCGACTGGAATACGCCGAACGCGGCGCTCGCAAACAAGGATATCGACGTCAACTACTTCCAGCACATTCCGTTTCTGGAGAACGCGAAAAAGCAGGGCGGCTATAACTTTGTGGCAATCGCTCCCGGCACGATCATGAAGATCGGTTTGTATTCGAAGAAGGTCACGCGCTTCGATCAGTTGAAGGACGGCGCCACCGTCGCCATCGCGAATGACCCGGTAAACGGGGGCCG
>SDBV01009714.1_pt1 | contig 12735 bp, 14 predicted proteins | sample 2277081 | NCBI WGS metagenome assembly SDBV01 (sample SAMN10402039, study PRJNA504765) | marine sediment metagenome | isolation source: marine sediment core GS10_PC15, 223 cmbsf | place: Arctic Ocean: Southern Knipovich Ridge | collected 2010
CCGGGGTCAGTTTGAGATCGCCGTCCTTGTCTATTCTCTTGAAAGTCTGTTCGGCCCTTTCGACCTGTTCGCTCTGGCTGCGCCGGCCCTTGAATTCCTCGAACGTCACTTGACCGTCGTCGTTGCGGTCGAAGGTCTTGAAGCGTACTTCGGCCGACTTGTTCTTGAACTCCTCGGGGGTCACTTTGAGGTCGTCGTCTTGGTCGATCAGCTTGAAGAGGACTTCGGCCTTCTCGACGGCCTCCGGTTTCCGCCGCTTGCTTTTGAATTCGTCGAACGTCAATTGCCCGTCGCCGTTGGCGTCCAGTCGCTTGAAGGCCTCCTGCGTTCTCTGTTGCGGCGTCTTGGGGGCGTCTTTCTTCTGCCCGGCAGCGTCGGCGGCCAAGGGACTGCCCGGCGAGAGAGAGACCACTGCAACCATGACCATGAAACTCATCCAAGTCTTCCACATCGTTTCTCTCCCGGAATTGGAATCGCGAGATCGTATTTGCCCAGCTACGCGGCCGGACGGCACGCCACCAGTCTAGACGGCCGGACTTGCCAAGTCAAATGAGCCTTGCAGCCTGTCCGCATGCTTGACGGCAAGGTATTGGAGCACTTCGATGAGCCTCGACAGGAAACAGGTCTCCTCGGGCGAGACTTCAAGCCACACGACGGCGCCTCGCACGTAGATCTCAAAGGTGGCACCGCGAAGAGTGGGGTAATCGGTGAATCTCACGGGCGGAAGCACGACCGAGTGGTCTTGGTTCAGTCCTTTGCGCAGGTCCTCAACCCGGCTCACCAAGGCATCAGGGTTCTCGCTCAACGTCCGGCCTATGTCCGCCGACACGTGAACCGCGACTTGCTCCGGCTCGGTCCACTCAACGTCGCTCGTGCCGATCCACTGAGCGTTGCTCATGCGTGCAGTGCCTACGGCTTCTTGGAAAGAAAAGCCTGAATCGTCCCCACCAGGTCCGTGTCGAAATATCGATCGGACATCATCACCCCCAGCAATCCAAAGAAGACAACTGCGATGAGGGCCCCCATCCACCAGTTGTCCATGCCGGGAAGACTCATCTTCCAGGGGGCCGATCGCAATGATGCGTAGCAATAAGGACACACGGTCGCACTGGTGTCCACCGGACAATGACAGTTCGGACATTCGACGGGTCCACAGTATCCCATTACGTTTAACCGGTGTGGTTCGAGGTACAGCGGCGGGGCAGGAGCCGGGAGGACCTTTTTGGTTCATCCGGCGGAAGCGTATATGGAAGGGAAGCAAGGAATCACGGGCAACATGCGCTTCCGCCGGATGCCCCCTTTTTTCAAGTCAAGTATAGCATACGGTCGCCGGCGGGTGGTCATTTACCCCGAATGGGCACTGGTTCCCGGCCGTCTTCCTTCAGCTCGACGGCCACGAAGGTGACTTCGGCCTCGGTGAGCCCGACCGTCTCGCCGCCCCGATCCGTCTCGACCGACACGTGCATTGTGATCGAGGTGCGGCCCACCCGTACGACCCGCGTGAAGAAGCTCACCACGTCGCCCACGAAGACCGGCTGATGGAACTCGACGCCGTTCATGCCGACGGTGACCACCGGCCGGTCGGGCCAACCGCGGCGGCGGATCTCATGCTGGGCCCCGATGGCGCCCGCCTCGTCGATGTAGCTGAGCAAAACGCCGCCGAAGATCGTCCCGTAAGGGTTCGTATCCCGGGGCATCATCAGGGTCTTGACCGCCAGATAACGTTCGTCGACGGAACCGCTCAAGGTGGCCTCCCTAGTGCAAGACTTCTCCCCGCGTGGCGTCTCCCGGAACGTCCAACAGGTGGACGCTTGAAATCGTCTTCATCGTCTTGTGGTCCGAAAACGTCCAGACCACCTTCTTCTCCGGCGTCACCTCGATCAAGTGGGCCCCCTTGCCGGAGCGGCCGTGTCCCAGCCAGTTCGACATCACCGTGTTGCCGTTGGGCAGGCGCTGCAGGCCGGTCATGAACGCCAGCGAGATGCCGGGCAACTCATCTCGGGTGATCTGCCAGACGGTCTTGCCGTTGGGGTCCACCTCGAACACGTTCGCCCCGTCTTTGCCCTTGTCGCCGCAGGCGATCAGGGTGTTGCCGTTGGGCAGTCGCACCACGCTGTGTGGACCGCCGGGGGCCGGGATCTCGTTGACCACCTGGCCCTGCTGGTCGTACTGGCGAACCACCTGCTGCCCGTAGTGGGCCACCAGGTAATGGCCGTTGGCCAGGCGGCGGGCGTTTCGCATGTAGGCGTGGCCCCCGTCCTTGCCCGGCGGCAGCAGTCGCAGCTCTTTGACGATCTTTCCCGCAGCGTCGACTTCCAGCAGCCGGCCGGCGTTGCACTCGCCGATGAAGGTGTTTCCGTTGTCCAGACGCTGGCAGGCGTAGACTCCGCTTTCGGACTCGTACGAAAAGACCACGCGATTATCGCGCGTGACCTCTTTCACACCGTGGCCCGTTGTGAATAGCAGGTTGCCGTTGGGCAGCATCCAGACGTCGTTGCAGTGCGGCGCCGGGTATTCCCATTGTACCTGGCCCTCGGCCGAGACGATGAACACCTTTCCCTGACTGTAATCGGCACAGGCGAAGGGGTGTGCTTTTCCTTTGCGGATGGGAATGGCGGAGGGCCCGGGCTGCTGGGCAGTTGCCAGCGGCGCCGGCGGCGCCAAGGTCAGGATCAGACTGATGAAGACGATTCTCATGAGGGCGTGTCCTACGGGCTGTGTCGTACGGGCAGGGCGTGCGTGCGAAAACAAAACCCATTATGGCTCGCACCCGGGCCATGGTCAACCGAACAGTCCCCGGAAGTGGGAGATGAACCAAAAAATGCGTGCCTCTTGCACGTTTCCCCGGTTCAGGCTAGGAATATTAGGGACGATTACGCGCCACCACGCTGAGCGTTCTCGCGGAGTGGGCATAACTCACAGCAGTCCAACAACTTACGATGTGCGGGTCCCGTCGCCCGTCAAGTTCGATTCGACGAATCCCCTTTCGCGTGGCAACCACCATGGAATCGCTGGCCGGTCACCTGCTGTTCGCATCGACCCAGCTTGGCGACGAGAATTTCGTCAAGACCGTGGTGTTGCTGATTCAACACAGCGAGCAGGGGGCCTTGGGCGTGGTGGTCAATCGCCCCACCTGCAAGACAATCAAAGAACTCTGGCAAGAGGTGGGCGACGCCCGTTGCGAGTGCGAGCAGCCCGTTTACTTGGGTGGCCCGGTTTCCGGACCGCTGATGTCGGTGCACACCGACGGCTCCCTGGCCGAGGTGGAGATCCTGCCCGGGCTGTTCTTTGCCGCAAAAAAGAACCATCTGGACGAGTTGGTATTGCAACGAGACCATGCTTTCAAACTGTTCATCGGGCACGCGGCATGGAGCCCCGGACAACTTGAAGACGAGATCGAAGCCGGCGCCTGGCGGACCACGCCTGCCACCACCGAGTATGTCTTCTACGAGGGAGAGGGTCTTTGGGAGGACGGCTCCAAGCGGATGGGCGCCTCGATGCTCCAATCGATTCTCAAGATCAAGCACGTCCCCGAAGACCCCTCGATGAATTGAGGGTGTCCGGGATTCAGCACGGCGGCAGGAGAATTCCCCGTATTTCTCCCACGCCCCCCATCTTTTCGTGATTTCCCGCGAACCACAGACGGTTGACACGCGTACACGAAGCGCTGGAATCGATCGCACGAAGCAAGCGGACGGGGCGCTTTTTCGCGCTATCGAGGTTGGTAGTTCCAGCCGCTGCTGAGCGAAAAAACGCCCCGTCCCCTTTTCTCGGCCTGTCACGGAGGACCCCTTATGCTTGTCCTTTCCCGCAAGAAAAACGAGTCCATTGTGATCGGCGACACGATCACCGTGACCGTACTGGAGGTTCGCGGCAGAACGGTTCGGCTGGGGATTGATGCCCCCAAGGAGGTGCTCATCGGCCGAGTCACTGCCGCACCGTCTTCGCGGCCCGGGCATGCTGGCAATGTCAGCGGCGAATCGGGTCAGTGAATCGTGTCAGGGCAGCCATCGAAAGGACCGGGATTGACTTTTTCGTGGGCTTCAGTATCTTTTTGGAATCGGCTGAACGGACGCAGCCCACGGAATCGGTACTGCAAGACGTGGTACCGGCTTTGGGCAGTCAGCCCCGCTCATGCCACCGATATGAGCGGGGCTGATTTGTTACTTGGGGTGGCGGTCGGCGCAACCGCCACAATCGAATCCATCGCTACGTTTGCCGCTCGATCTGGGGGCTAATCCCCGACAAAAGTCATGTGCAAGAGCGGCGCGGCCGTCGCGAAGACTAGCCTTGTTGGAGACTCTCTGCGAACACGTATTGCGATTGAATCCGCACAATCGGTCACTGAACGAAAGGAACCCCAATGGACGAGAAACAAGCAGCCACGCCCAAGAAACCGATGACCAAAACGGAGATCTTCAACTCCTTGGCGGAGTCGACCGGGCTAAGCAGGAAGCAGGTCGCCGAATTCTTCGAGGAACTTGCCGGGCTGATCGGAAGGAACCTCGGCGAGTCGGGCCCGGGCGTGTTCAACGTGCCCGGACTGTTGAAGATCAAGGTGATTCGCAAACCGGCCACCGAGGAGCGCCCGGGAATCAACCCCTTTACGAAGGAAGAAACCATCTTCAAGGCCAAGCCCGCTAGAAACACGGTCAAGGTTCTGCCGCTGAAGGGGTTGAAAGACATGGTTTGAATGCTGCGTCGTAAAAGGTTGGATCGGGCAAGGCTGCGGCACAGCGACCGGCAGCCGGTCGCCCCAACGCATTCCCCCTGGGCTTCGCATCCCGCGAAGCTTACTCAATTTGCGGCGAGCAAATGATCGCCATGAATTGACTTCTTGCTCCGAATGTGCAAGAACGGGCACATCTTCGCTCTGCGGGCCGCCGGTCCGAATCCCCGTCGACCGTAGAGAAGCCGGCAAAGGGGTCCACCGCAGAAACCCGACACGCGCAGGAGCAACAGCCGTGCATATCATTACCCGGAAAAAAAATGAAGGCATCGTCATCCGTGACGACGTCATCGTCAACGTCCTTGAAATTCGTGACGGCCAAGTCCGACTCGGCGTGGAACATCCGATTGAAGTGTCGGTTCGTCGAGGTGAGGTGGCCGACGCCTTCCACCAAGCGAAGGAAGAATCGCCACGGCCGAGATGACACTGGCTGACGAGAAACGACCGGTTAGGCTGGCCACCATCGCCGTAGCTTTGGTGTGCGCTACGCTCTGGGCCGGTCAGTCGGTGGCGGTCAAGCTGGCCGTTGAGGAGTTGCCGCCCTACCGCGTAATGGCCTTGCGGTTTTTCTTTGCCTGCTTGGTAACCGGCAGTTGGGCGGCCGTCCGAAGCGCCTCGTTGCGGCTGAGCACGCGGCAGGTGCCGATGGTGATGGTCAACGCGCTGTTTCTCTATACCCAGATCGGCCTGTACACCGTCGGCACGCACTCGACCACCAGCGTACACAGTATCGTGATCATCAGCGCGTTTCCGTTCTTCGCCGCGGTGGCCTGTCACTACTTCCTGCCCGGATTTCCCTTCGATTTGCGCACGCTGTTCGGCCTGGCGATCGCGTTTTCGGGCGTGGTGGTGGTCTTCAGCGACCGGTTGGAGTTGAAGGACTTACCCGAGGCGTTGCACGGCACCGAGGCGTTGCACGGCAACCTGTTGATCCTGGCCGCGGCCGCGGTGATGGGGGCCAAGATCGCCTACGTCAAATCGCTGCTGGGCCGGATCCGCCCCTTGCAGGTCGTCTTCTGGGAGGCCCTGATGGCGTTGCCTTTGTTCCTGTTGACGAGTTTCTGGTTCGAAGGCCGCCTGCCGTGGGAATTCCCTGCCCAGGCGATGCTGGCCGTGGCTTACCAGGGCTGTGTGGTCTCGGGCGTGGCGTTTTTGTTGTGGACGACGCTGCTGGCGCGACACGCGCCCAACGACGTAACCGTCTTCCGTCTGGCGACCCCGATCCTCGGCGTGCTGCTCGGCTGGTTGATTCTTGCCGAACCGATCACGCCCTATCTGACGACCGGCGGACTGTTGCTGGTCACGGGGATCTATTGGGTGACCAGGTGATGCATCGGGCCCTGACCAGACCCAGGCCGTCGCTGCGGAAGCTGTCAGGGCGAGCCCTGAGCTGCTTCACCGATGGCGGTTGAACGCCAAGGCCAACGGCGCCAGCGAGATCCGCACCAGCGGCAGCATCAGCACCACACACGGGATGACCAGATGCGGCTCAGCGAAACGGGCGGGGACCAGCCAGACAATCCAAGCGATCAGGGACACCGCGATCAGCAGCCAGACGCCCAGCAGACGTGCCATCAGCCGTGTTTCCACCAACTCCCGCCGGTGCACCGCGCGCAGCGACCAACCGGCCAGAGCCAGTTTCAAAACGGCCACCGATGCCAACAGCCAGGGCAGCGCGGCCCACAGGTCGCGGTGATACTGCGGCCACATGGAGATCCAACAGCCAAGAGGAATGATCGTCATCACCGCCGAACCCATCACGATCGTCCCGACGGTCCAAATCCAGTTGCGGCCGGCCAAGCCCAAGAACAGGTTGGCGATCATCGGCTTGAGCGTACCGGCCAGCAAGAGGACAACGCCCAGGGTCGTGATGGCCGCCTTCTGCGCCGCCGAGAAGTCTTTCGTCAGCAAGCTCCATTGGCCCGCCAGCTCGGCCCAAGATCCGGTCAACAGGACCATCAACACAACGGCCGCCAACGTCATTGCCCATACGACGGCCGCACCGATTGCCGCGGCCTTCATCTTGGCCCAGATCAACCCGGCGCAGGTCATCGGCCGGGTGGCCAGAAACGCCGGTATCGCGGTCCCGCGGCGAGCATCTCCGCAATGTCCCCATCCGCCGCCGACGATCGCCGCGCCCAACAGCGGGATGGCCAGCAGAAGGATCGGAGACCGCAACGGGGAGTGAGGTGAAAGCCCCGGGATGTGTCGATTGACGGTGATCAACGTGGCCAAGAATAAGATCATCAGGCCGACGAGGATCGGCAAGCCGAGCCCGTTGCGCCGCCACTCGAACCAGACCTGGGCTCGCGACGGCGAGCCGAAGGACCGCCCACGCCACGAGAACCAGCCGGCAACGGTTCCGGCCACGGCAACGAACCATCGCCAATCGGGTTGATCGCCCCGCCGTGCCCGGGCGACGCCGTTTAGCGCCACGGGATAGGCCGGTGCAATTCCGCAAACCAACAGGATCGAGAGACCCCATGGTGGAGCGTCGCAGATCACGAAGACTCCGAACACGGTGATCAGCACACTCATCACCAGGATCGTGACCACGATCCGCAATCCCGGCAAGCCGAACGGCCGCCACATCATCGCCTGAAGCCACGCCAGGCCGACTGCCAGCGCGGCCGCCGGCCACCACAACGGCAAGTCCATCCCGCCGGGGCGCAAAACGAAACACGCCACGGCCAGCCAGGCCAACGCGATGGCGACGGTTCCATAGATCATCGGCCAGGCGACCAGGGCGCGGGTCGTCAGCGGCAAGGTGAACCATCTCGTTGGGAAGGTCGACTCCTTGCCGGCACTGTCGGCGCCGCAGGCGTACACGAACAGCGGCAGCAGCCCGACCACCAAAGGACTCGCCAAGAACAGAAGCACGGCGAAGACCGCATGTTCGTGCACGAACAGTTCCAGGCCGAAGATCACACGGTCCGACACCGCATAGCTGAGAGTCGATAGGGCAAGGAAATAGACCGGGCTTGCCATCAACACCCCTCGGTATCGTCGCCAAACCTCCCAGAGCACGACGGTTGTCGGCTGATGCATGATCTACTCCTCGTCCGATACGGGACACGATCTGCCGACCCGGGCAACGAAGATCTCGTCGAGCGAAGGAACTCTCTGCTCGACGATCCGTGCGCCGGCTTCGGCGGCCGCCACCTGAAGCGCATCGAGTCGGCCGTTGCACACGGCGGTCCACTCCACGCCGGCGCCCTTCCAGTTCAGCGCCCCGGGAACCGTCGGCGGATCGGACTGCGGAACCTCGAAGCGGACCGTCAGACAGTGAAACGATTCCTTGATCTTGTCCAGCCCGTCGCAAAGGATGATCCGCCCCTGGTCGATCATCGCAACGCGATCGGACACCCGCTCCACCTCATCGAGCAAATGGGAAGAAAAAAGCACCGTGCGCCCTTCGTCCGAGATGGTGCGAATGACGGCCGCCAGGATGTCGCGCCGCACGATGGGGTCCAGGCCCGAGGAGGGCTCGTCCAACACCAGCATCTCCGGCCGATAGGCCAAGGCGACCAGCAGGGCGGTCCGCGCACGCTGTCCCCGGGAAAGGTGCTTGATCTTCTTGGCCGGATCGAGATCGAACGTCTGCCGCAGCTCTTCCGCGTACCGATCGTCCCAACTCGGATAGAAGGCCCGGCTGTAGTTCAGCAGCTCGTCTACCCGCATCCAGTCGGGCAAGTCCTTCTCTTCGGACAAGTAACCGGTCTTCGAGAGCACGCCCACCGGATCGGCCACCGGATCGAGCCCGAAGACGCGCACCGAACCGGTTTGGGCCTTCAGCAGTCCGAGCACGTGCCGCAGCAGCGTGGTCTTGCCGGCCCCGTTGATGCCGACCAGCCCGAAGACCGTGCCTCGCGGCACGCTGAGACTTACGTCGTCCATGGCGGTCGTTGAGCCGAATCTCCTGGTCACGCCGTCGATTTCGACGACCGTTTCCGGCTCGATCATGCGATGGTCAGTCATCACGTCCCTCCTGCCTGTGGCGGGGTTTCATGTCTTCGTCTCGCTGACGAATCAGCTCAAACACCTCGTCGGTGCCGACGTCCATTTGGCGGGCCTCGGCCAGCAGGGCGTCGACCCGCTCGGTGAGGATCCTCAGTCGCTGGCGGCGGTCCAGCGGCGAGCCACTCTCGGAGACGTACGTGCCGGCCGTGCGACGCTTGGTGACCACGCCGGCCGTCTGAAGTTCGCGATAGGCCCTGGCAACCGTGTTCGGATTGACCAGCAACTGCTCCGCCAGCGCCCGGATTGGAGGCAGCTCCTCGCCGGCGGTAAGCCTGCCCGAGGCCACCAGGTATTTCACCTGGTTGACGATCTGCAAGTAGATCGGCACGCCGTCATGGACAGAAATGTGGATTTGCACGGGAGTTTCCACCGCTGCTCGGGAACGCGACAAACGAGCATTACTTGTATTAGTTCAATAATACAAGATTCCGCCGAGGGCGTCAACAGGGGCAATCGATTTTCGACGAGCCGAGCCGTCAAGAGGCCAGGCCGAGGTTGACTACTTGCATCCCGTCGGCTACAATGGGATTGCCCGAGGTTTGGGCCTTAACCCGGAAAGCTTGTCATGAGCACTGTAGCGCACTTTAGCCTGGCCCAATACGAGTTGATCGTCCAGAGCGGCGCGTTCGACGGCAAGCACCGTCAGCGGGTGGAATTCATCCGGGGGGAGATCCGGCAAATGACACCGATCGGCACCAAACACGCGGCGGTGGTTGACCGCCTCACTCGGCTGAGCATCGACCTTTTGCCGGCCGATCGGGCCGTGGTCCGAATTCAAGGTACCCTCAGAGCGGCGGTCGTGCAGAGCGCACCGGAACCGGACGTTCTCTGGTTGGCCCCGAAAGACTACTTCCAAGGCCATCCCGAACCGGAGGACGTGTTGCTGTTGGTCGAGGTCGGCGAAAGCAGCCTGGCCGGCGACACGGGCGAGAAGGCCCTGCTCTACGCCGAAGCGGGCATTGCGGAGTACTGGGTCGTCGACCTCGTAGCCGATTGCGTCGAAGTCTTCCGCGAGCCGACGGCCACCGGCTACGCCAGTCGCCGGACCTGCCGCGGCGATGAAGAAATCCGCCCGTTGGCTTTCCCCGACGTGTTTCTCCGGCCCTCCAGCTTTTTCAAGCCATCGTCCTGAACCCTTTCCCAACAAAGACTCTCTTGATTGCAGCGATCCTTCCGACCTATACTTCAGACACAGTTAGTCCCCGTCTGGAAATGTTCGCGGCGTCCTTTGTATCGACGCCTGACCTGACGGGGAAATGGAGAATGCAGGCAGCTTGGAGAATATGCTAAGAGTCACTTTGCCCGACGGGAGCATTCTGGAATTCTCGCGTCGCGTTCGACCGATCGACGTCGCCGCCGAAATTGGGGCCGGTTTGGCCAAGGCCACGCTGGCGGCCGAAGTCGACGGCCAACTGGTGGGCGCCGATTTGCCGTTGCCGGAAGACGGTGAGGTCTCGCTTCGGCTGATCACCAAGAGGGATCCCGAGGCCTTGGACGTGATGCGTCATTCGGCCGCCCACGTGATGGCCCGGGCGGTGATGCGGCTGTTCGAGGGGGTCGAGTTGGCCTTCGGACCGACCCGGGATGACCGCTTCTACTACGACTTCCAACTCGAGCATCCGATCAGCGAAGAGGATTTCCCCAAGATCGAGGCCGAGATGGCCAAGATCATCAAGCTAGACGAGCCGTTCGAACGGGTCGAAATGGACCGCCCGGAGGCCCTTCAGTTCTGCAAGGACCTCGGCCAAACGCTCAAGGTGGAACACCTCGAAGAGGGCCTCGCCGACGAGCAGTCGGTCTCGTTCTACCGTCAGGGGGAGTTCATCGACCTTTGCCGCGGGCCGCACCTGCCGCGGCCGGGCGCGATTGCCGCGGTGAAGCTGCTGTCGGTAGCCGGGGCCTATTGGAAAAACGACGCCTCGCGGCAACAGCTTCAGCGGCTCTGGGCGACGGCCTTCTTCAGCAAGCAGGACTTGAAGCAGTATCTCAAACGGCTGGAAGAAGCCCGGCGGCGGGACCACCGCGTGTTGGGAAAACGGCTGGAGCTGTTCTTGATCGATCCGGTGGTCGGCTCCGGACTGGTGACGTGGCTGCCCAAGGGGGCCGTCATCCGCCGCGAACTGGAGAATTTCATTTACGCCGAGCTGATCAAACGGGGATATCAGCCGGTTTACAGCCCCGTGATCGGCAACATCCATCTGTACGAGACCTCGGGACACTATCCCTACTACGCCGACGACCAGTTTCCGCCGATTGAAATGCAGGACGGCGAGCGCTACCTGTTGCGGCCGATGAACTGTCCGCACCATATCCGGATCTATCAGTTCAAGCCGCGAAGCTACCGCGATCTGCCGTTGCGGATCGCCGAGTTCGGCACGGTACACCGCTTCGAGCAGTCGGGCGAGCTCAGCGGGATGATCCGGGTTCGCGGCTTCACCCAGGACGATGCCCATATCTTCTGCACCGAAGAGCAGGTGGCCGACGAGTTCCGCGGCTGTATCGAGATGACCCAACTGGTGCTTCAGACGCTGGGGATCGACGATTACCGGGTACGACTGGGATTTCGCGACCCGGACGCCTCGAAGTACGTCGGCCATGCCGAGACCTGGGACCGGGCCGAGGCGGCCCTGAAAAAGGTGTGCCAGGAGATCGCCTTGCCCAGTCTGACGATCGAGCCGGGTGAGGCCGCCTTTTACGGGCCGAAGGCCGATTTTATCATCCGCGATTGTATCGGCCGCGAGTGGCAGTTGGGAACGGTTCAGCTCGATTACAACCTCCCCAGCCCGGAGCGATTCGGCTTGCAATACATCGGGGCCGACAATCGGCCCCACCAGCCGGTGATGATCCACCGCGCGCCGTTCGGGTCGTTGGAACGGTTCGTCGGCGTGCTGATCGAACACTTCGCCGGCGCCTTTCCGCTGTGGCTGGCCCCCCAACAGGTCCGGGTGTTGGTCGTCAGCCAGAAGTTCGAGCCGTACGCACGCGGCGTGCAGCAGCAGTTGAGCGATGCCGGCCTGCGCGTAAGCGGCGACTATCGGCCAGAAAAGATCGGGGCCAAGATCCGCGACGCCCAGCTCGAATTGATCCCCTACATGTTCGTCATCGGCGGGCGGGAGGCCGAGCAGGCAACCGTGGCCGTTCGCCACCGCCGCCAAGGCGACCTGGGCGCGATGCCGCTTCCCCAGGCGATCGAAAAGTTAAAGGAGGAGATCGAGGCCAAGACAGTACGATAGGTCCCCGAGCCGAGACTTGGCAGAGTGTGGGCGGATAGTAGTCATCTCGCTCCGCGAGATGAGCTTCATCCCACGGAGCTTCATCCCACGGAGCTTCATCTCGCGGAGCGAGATGGCTACTATGGTTGTCGCCCTGTCGCGTCAACGGGTCAGGATGCACCGTCCGTCGGGGGGGGGCGTCCTGGACGGGAAATTCCCTCGAACCGGGAAACTTTTGCTGACCTGTGGTTGACTTGGCGAGATGGTTGAGGAATACTCTTTGATATCAACCTCGGGCCGCGTGTGAGAGCTTCCGTTTCGGCGGCGGCCGGCCCTGAAGAACATGTCTTTGCTGGAGGGTTTATGGGTAAGTGGAGGACTTTGGCTTCTGAGCCGAACAAGCAGCGGATCAACGAACAGATCCGCGTGACGCCGGTCCGGGTCATCGACGACGACGGGTCGCAGTTGGGCATCCTGGCGACCGACGAGGCGATGCAGCAGGCCCAGCTTGCCGGCCTGGACCTGGTCGAAGTCGCGCCGACTGAACAGCCGCCCGTCTGCCGGATCATGGATTACGGCAAGTACAAGTACCAGCAGAAAAAGCGGCAGCACAAGGGCCACACCCACCAGACCAAGATCAAGGAGATTCGCGTTCGGCCGAAGACGGGCGTACACGACATCACCGTGAAGGTCAACCGGGCCCGAGAGTTCCTTGCCAACAAGGACAAAGTCACGATCCCGGTGATCTTCCGCGGCCGCGAGCTGGCCCACGTC
>SDBV01009715.1_pt1 | contig 12735 bp, 11 predicted proteins | sample 2277081 | NCBI WGS metagenome assembly SDBV01 (sample SAMN10402039, study PRJNA504765) | marine sediment metagenome | isolation source: marine sediment core GS10_PC15, 223 cmbsf | place: Arctic Ocean: Southern Knipovich Ridge | collected 2010
ACCCTTATGGGACGAGCACCGGTTCATATAGGGCGGATGGCGCCGAGACGCTCTACTGGGCCCTCGTCGGCGCCGATGGAATAGGATCCCCGGGGTTCAAGACGCCCCTCCATCGAGGGTCGGGCGGGTATTATCAGCTCAACGGGAGTGAACCAGAGCACGCACGGAGCGGGCCGTTCCTCGATCCCGGCAAGGCCGATATCGCGTCGTACGACCTCAACACTCCGATTGCCAACCGCGTCGCCGACAAGGTCATTAAGGATGCTTTCGGCATGCCCGTCCTGTACTTCAGGGCCAATCCCCGCGCCCAGGATAAGTGGCAGATCTACGACCGCGACGACAATGACGAGTTCGCGCATCCGGACGACCACGAGTTGGGCAAGGATAGAAACAAGACCGTTAACGGGAACGTCGACCTTACCGAGAACTTCGAGCTCTATACGTGGAACTGGAAGATCGATACGTACGGCGTGTACCGCCCATACAACAACGATACGTTCCTGCTGATCTCCGCAGGCAACGATAAGGAGTACGGGACTCCGGACGACGTGACGAACTTCTCGCTGAACTCGGAACTGAACTTCCAGTGATCCGGAGGCAACCTCCCATGTATTACATCACTCACCACAGGCGTTCCACCCGCGCGCGGCCGGCGTTCACCCTGATCGAACTCATGGTCGTGATGATGATCATCGGGATTCTGGCGACCATGCTGATCCCGGCCGCAACACCCCCCCGGGGACGCAGCCCCGGGGCGTTTGGCGAATGTGCCAACGCTGTTGACAATCGCAAGGCGGTTTATAGTTGCCACGGCCGGCGGATCGCGCGGGTCAACATGCGGGAGGCCGCCTCGTCGCCGATGATCTCTTCCTTGATCGGGTCCCAGGTGATCTTCCGGCCGCTGCGGATGGCGATGTCCGAAATGTGGCTGATGATGTCGCTGTGTACGGCGTCGTCGATGTGGCTGACCGGCGTCTGGCGGGTGCCGACGCACTCGATGAAGTTCCGTTCCTGGCCTTGGCTGACCGGCAGACGGACGTCGTCGGGCCCCAAGACCGACGATTGCAGCGACGGAGGATCGCACATCATCGAGGCGTAATACACGGCCACCCAACCCTCCGTGCCGATCAGTTGGGCGTAGTTGCCCAGCCGGGCCAACCGCGGCTCCTCCTGCTTCGGCACGCCGGTGGCCCAGTACGACATCTTCACGCCGCCGGAGAACCGGATGCTGACGTCCCAGTTGCGTACGGCGTCGTTGGCTCCTGCGGGGTCGATCGCGCCGGTTCCCTCCACTTCCCAGGTGCCGGCCAGGTGGGTGTCGAAGGACCATTGCAGCAGGTCCAGCGGATGGGCCCCCCAGCCGGCGATGAAGCCCAGGGCGTAGTCGTAGACGTGAAACCAACGGTTGCCGTTGTCCGGACAGCCCGAGTAAGGCCGCCAAAGCGCCGGACCGAGCCACAGGTCGTACTCCAACTCCTTCGGCACGGGCTTGGCTGTGCGCGACCCGCCGGGGACGCTATTGGGGGCCTTGACGCGAATCTCGCGAATCTCGCCGATCTTTCCGTTGCGGACCAACTCGGCCCCCAGGCGACAGGCGGCGCTGGCCCGGGCTTCCGTGCCATACTGGAACACGCGGTCGTACCGGTGGATCATCTCCCGGCACCTCAGGTCCTCGGCGACGCTCACTCCCAACGGCTTTTCCGTGCAGACGTCCTTGCCCGCTCGGGCCGCCGCGATGGTCATTGGCACGTGCCAATGGTCGGGCGAGGCGATGCCCACCGCATCGATATCGTCGCGGGCCAGCAGGTCGCGGAAATCGACGTACATCTTGCAATCGGCGTTTTTGTAATGGGCGTCCACCACGCCCTTGGCTCGTTGGCGGACCGGTTTCCAGACGTCGCAGACGGCCACCACTTGGGCCTGCGGGCAGGAGAGTTGCTCGCGGATGTTCAACAAGCCTCGCGGTCCGGTGCCGAGATAGCCGGTCGTGATCCGTTGGCTGGCCGGCGGCCGGCCTTCGCCGCCTAAGGCGGTCGAGGTAATCACGTACGGGGCCGCCGCGATGCCACCTGCAACGGCCGCGGCCCGTTTGAGGAATCGTCGCCGGTGGTGACGGTTGTCGATGGACTGGTTCATGACTGATTTTCCTTTGGGCGCGCGTCGCTTGTTTAGGACTCGTATGGGGGATTACTTCCCGAATTCGGCGCGTACGGTAGCCATCTCGCTCCGCGAGATGTGGCCGTCGGAACCCCAGACTGTTCCAGGCTACATCTCGCGGAGCGAGATGGCTACTATACGGAGGCAATTCCCATACGAGTCCTTAGCCGGCGGCCGCGCCGGTGGATCACACCGCGTGGCCGCGGCGGCTAAACGGTTTTTCCTGTCGATATCACGTGATCTTGTTTACACTTTCCACGGCTGGCGCATCGCCCGCTGGGTCATCCGGTTCGCTTCGTCGTCGCCGACGAACTGCTCGGCGACCGGGTCCCACTTCAACGGCCGCTGTAGTTCCATGGCGATGTTGGCCAGATGACATAGGGTGGCGCTGCGGTGGCCGACTTCCGCCGGTACGTTGAGCCCCTTGGCGCTTCGTTTGCGGATACAATCCAACCAGATTCCCATATGGCTGCCCGCCTGGTCCGGCGGAGCCAGGTGGATTTCGTTGGGGCCGATTCGGGAGGTCAACAGCGACTCGGGCTGGGCCGACATCCCGTCGCGTCCGACGAAGATCCAGCCCTCCGAGCCTTGAAATCGCACGCCCCCGCTGTCCGATCCGTCGGTGTGGCTGCGCAACTCGAGTTTCACGCCGTCGGCGTAGAGGAAATCGACGTTGAGGTCGTAGAACGTGTCGTGGATCCCCGAGGCGTTGCGCTTGCCGTGTCCGGCCACTTCCACCGGCCCGGAGTCGTCCGCCCCGATGCCCCATTGGGCGATGTCCAAGTGGTGGGCTCCCCAGTTGGTCAGATCGCCGCCGGAAAAGTCGCTGACGAAACGGAACTTGTAGTGCACTCGGTCGGGATGGTACCGCGAGAACGGCGCCGGTCCCAGCCACATCTCGTAGTCCAACTCCGGCGGCACCCGGCGCGGCACCCAAGGATTGTTGTTGCCGCTGCGCCCGATGATCTCCACCCGGGCGCTCTGCAACTGGCCGATGCGGCCGTTGTGAACGAACTCGCAGGCCCGGGTGAAGTTCACGTACTCGGGCGAGCGCTGCTGGCTGCCGACCTGGAGAATCGCTCCGTAGCGCCGGGCCACGTCGGCCAGGACCCGGCCTTCGCGGATCGTTCGCGAGAGAGGCTTCTCGACGTAAACCGCCTTGCCGGCTTTGACCGCGGCGATGGCGATGGGGACGTGCCAATGGTCGGGCGTGGCGACGACCACGGCGTCGATATCGTCGCGGGCCAGCACCTCGCGAAAATCGCCGTACTCCGCGCAGCTCCGGTTTCCGGCCCTCTTGTCGATCGCCTGCTTGGCCTGCGCTCGCTTATTGGCGTCCACGTCGCAAATGGCCACCACCTGGTCTCCGCCGGCCATGATCTGCTGGCCCCGGCCGCCGGAGCCGATCAGCGCCGTGGTAATCCGCTGGCTGGCCGGCCGCAGGCCCTGGGCGCCCAACGCGGCGGACGTGATCACGTAGGGCGCCGCGGCCGCGGCACCGGCCCTTTTGAGAAACTCGCGCCGGGTCGAACGCGTCGGTCTCGGTTTCATCTGATATCCCTTTCTCTTCTTTCAGAACAGCCGCTTGCGGCTTCGCATCTTCTCTTCTCTGGCAGAACTGACTTCGTCGGCGATGGTTCTTCCTTTCCAGGCCCCATTCTACCCGGCACACGCAACGGACTGCAACCTTGCCCGGGATGCCCGGCGGGGGGTGTGCAAATCGCGATTTGCGTACCGTAGGCTGGGTCGAGCGGCGCGTCACTGGAAATCTCTGCTATGGTAGGCGATTGGACTTGCGATTGCAGTATGAACTTCGGCAATCCGAGCGAGGCCCACCTTCCCCGGGCCTGATGCCGAGAAAGGTGGGCCTCGCTCGACGAAATGCGCTGCTGACGTTCTCTTCGGCACAATGCAATCCGTCTACTCCCAGTCTTCCTATTAGCCCCGCTCGACCCAGCCTACGAGCAATCTGCAAAGCGCGATATGCACCCGGCAGCGGTCAATCCCGCCGTTGAGCCGGGCCCGAGGTCCGTCGCGTGGCCCGGCCGGAATTTGACACCTGTACTGAGCCGCTTTATACTCGGTTCTGCACCAAACCGGCAAGGGAGCCAGCATGAGACCAGCACCAACCACACGACGCAATTTGATCGGGGCATTGGGCCTGTGCGCTGTGGCCCTTTCAATTCCATCGTGGGCAGCCGCCGCCGCCGGACCTGAAACCTCGGCCGCCGCCCGCAAGCCGAACGTCCTGCTGGTGCTGGCCGACGACATGGGCTTTTCCGACGCCGGCTGTTATGGCGGCGAGGTTCGCACGCCGAACCTGGATACCTTGGCGGCGGGCGGCATCCGTTTCCCCCAGCACTACTCCACCGGACGCTGCTGGCCCTCACGCGCCTGCATCCTGAGCGGCTACTATGCCCAGCAGATTCGCCGCGACCGTCTGGAAGGCATCAAGATGGGGAACCGGCCTCCTTGGGCTCCTCTGCTGCCGGTCCTGCTCGGGCCGCTGGGCTACCACTGCTATCACACCGGAAAATGGCACATCGACGGTGATCCGCTGGATAACGGTTTCCAACGCTCGTGGGGGCGGCACCGGGGCGGCTGCGACTGGGACCGCTTCTTTTCATCCGGGATCTGGGAGGAAGACGGCGTCAAGGCCCCGGTTGCCCAGGGCGAGCCCTACTACTCGACCGTGGCGATTGCCGACCACGCGATCCGCTGCCTCGAGCTGCACCAGAAGCATCATGGCAATGCCCCGTTCTTCCAGTACGTGGCCTTCTACTCCCCGCACTTCCCGCTGCACGCCCTGCAACGGGACATCGACGCCTATCGAGACGCCTATCTCGAAGGGTGGGACGTCATCCGCAAGCGGCGCTGGCAACGCATGAAACAGATGGGGATCGTCAAATGTCCCTTGTCGGATCGCGAAGAGAGCATTATTCCAAGCTGGAACTTCAAGCCCCAGCGACTCGAAGAACAGATCGGGCCGGGTGAAGCGCCCTTTGCGGTGGCATGGGACACGCTTACCGACCAACAGAAAAAGTTCCAGGCCGGGAAGATGGCGATCCATGCGGCCATGATCACCCGCATGGACGCGGAGATCGGACGGATCGTTCGACAGCTCCAGAAAATGGGCGCCTACGAGAATACCTTGATCCTGTTCGCCTCCGACAACGGGGCCAGCGCCGAACAGATCATCCGTGGCGACAAGCACGATAAATCGGCGCCTCCCGGCTCCGGCAAGAGCTACCTGTGTCTGGGGCCGGGCTGGTCGACGGCCGCCAACACGCCTTGGCGGCTGCACAAGCACTGGAATCATGAGGGCGGGATCTCATCGCCGCTGATCGCCCACTGGCCCCAAGGCATCACGGCCAAGGGCCAGCTTCGGCACGATCCATCGCACTTCATCGACATCGCTCCCACGATCCTGGAACTGGCCGGCGGCAAGTGGCCCCAGACGTACCACGGGGTGCCGATGCCCGAACATCCGGGCAAGAGCCTGACGCCGGCATTTGCCAAAAACGGCTCGGTCAAGCACGACGCGCTCTGGTGGTGCCACGGCGGCAACCAAGCTATCCGCATCGGCGATTGGAAACTGACCATGAGGGTCGGCAACCAAGGCAAATGGGAACTGTACAACCTCGACGTCGACCGTTCAGAAACGAACGACCTGTCGACCGCACATCCCGACAAGGCAAGAGAACTGGCCGAGAAATGGGAGGCTATCGCAGACGGTTTCCGCAATGATCTGGGGGTAGGTCAGGGCTCGCCCTGACAACGCCATGTCGGATTATTCACAAGCCGTTCGTAGTGACCGCATTCATGCGGCCCTGGTAATCTGGGCCCGATGAATCGGGCCACTACAAACCCTTATGAATTATCCGGGCTGTGCCGTCGTTCTGGAAGCTGTCAGGGCAAGCCCTGACCTACTGACCGGAAGCATGGTATCACGCCACCCGAATTACCCGCTCCCCCCGTCTCGTAGCTTGATTGACGTACTTCTTTCCAAGTGGTAAAATCAACGGCAGTTGTCTGCGGCCTGACGGCGGGTTTCTCGTATTTCGCTTTCGCGAATCCTTTTAGAGAGGAGGGTCCTATGTCCAGGACACTGTCGCTGTGTGCCGCTGCGCTGGGTGCGGTCTTAGCCGCCGGGCTGCCACAATGCCCGGGGGCCGAAACGCTGCCGGCCGAGATGAAGATCGAGCAGGCGCTGGCCAGCCCGACCAAGTTGGAATTCCACAATATGCCGCTGGAGGACGTGACCGACTTCCTGAAGGATTACCACCGGATCGAGATCCAATTCGACGACAAGGCGTTAGAAGACATCGGCGTCGGGGAAGACGCGCCGATCACCGTGAACCTGGAGGGCCTTTCGCTGCGATCGGCCTTGGAGTTGATGCTCAGCGATTGGGAGCTGACCTACGTCGTGCAGCATGAGGTGCTCCTGATCACTACGGAGGAAGAGGCCGCCGGCCAACGGTACATGACCACCAAGCTCTATCCGGTGGCCGACTTGCTTGCCCGTTATCATCCCCAGCCGGGCGAGCGGGGAGGGGGACCTGCCGACTTCGACAGCATCCTCGAGGTGATCAAGTCGACCATCGCGCCGACCAGTTGGGACGAGGTGGGCGGCCCGGGCTCGATTCGCAGCGGGACGTTTAACAACCTGGAGACCCTGATTGTCTTGCAGACCTACCACGTCCACCGCAAGATCGCCGCCCTGCTGAGAGAATTGCGCAGCGCGGCCGGACGGATCGAACCGACAGCCAGCAGCAAGCGACCCGCAGACACGCCGGTGTACTGGCCCCGCACCGCCGCCGTCAAGAAGATCGAAGAGGCACTGAAATCGCCCACCATCTTTGAGTTCATCGACGCCCCGTTAGAGGACGTGGTCGAGTTTTTGAGAGATCAGCATCACATCGAAATCCAGATCGACACCAAGGCCCTGACCGATGTGGGCCTAGGAACCGACTTGCCGATTACGAAAAACGTTAAGGGGATTTCGTTAGGGGCGGCCCTCCGATTGGTGCTGCGCGAGCACCACCTGACCTACCTGATAGACAACGAAGTGCTCCTGATCACCACGATCGAAACGAACCACATGGTCCGGACGAGGCTCTATCCGGTGGCCGACCTAGTCGCTCCCGGCAGCCAGCGGGGACCAAACGCGGCCGGCGGCGATACGCTGGTTCGAGTGATCACCTCGATCGTCGGGCCGATCAACTGGGAAGACGTCGGCGGCCCGGGCTCGATTGCGGCGGTTTCCTTCGGCGGCGTGCCGACGCTGGTGGTGTCACAGACCGACTACGTCCACAACGAAATCGCCGCATGGCTGGCCGAGTTCCGCAAGGTGGCCGCCGCCGGACGGTAGGCGACCGGCAAAAGACAGGGAACCTACTCCGGTCCCCATTACAAGAAACGAGCACACGCGAACGCCCGCCGACTGCGCTCGGCGGAGGGTGCCCATTGTTCATCGGCCGTGCAATCTCACGTGCGCAACTGCCATCGTTTCGGGTCGCGCCGTCCATGGAACACACCCACTACGACGATCGTGTCTGCTTCGACAAAATAGAATATCCCGTAGGGAAAACGTCGGATCAATCCTCGGCGGAGATGCTTGTAGACGATTGGGTAGATCGCGGGGTTGCGACGCACCTTATCCAGCGCCTCTTCGAAACAGAGGAGGAAATCGTCGCCCAACCCTTGGCGTTGTTGTTCGTACCAGCGACGCGTCTCGTCCAGATCGGCCTCGGCTTCCGGACGAATCGACACGAGGGGCTTCATTTCTTGCCCTGCAGACGAGCCTTCACGTCTTCCCACGACGCGCCTTCCGTCGGGGATTGACGATACGCCTCGACCCGACGGTCCAATTCCTCTTGTTGCGCCCGCGTGACCGGTAACGACGCCTGCTCCGCGGCGATGCTATCCCAGATCTGCTGAACCAGAAGCACGCGCTCCGCCAGGCTAAGCTGCCCGATGTCCACGGGCTGCGATAAAGGATCCATAGCATTTCCTCCCAACTACCGTTAACCCCGAACGGCATTATCTATTGTACTTCCTCTGCGGGCCCGGTCAATCGCGGGTGGCCCAGCCGTTTTTCCGGTGTGTACTTTGCCATCTTTTGGAGCGTTTTCGGAAAAACGTCTGGGCCACCCCTAAAGTTGTTTTCCGGCTAGCCCTTGTACTTCGCCCAATAGTCGGGCATCAACTCTTGGACCTTGGCTTCGAGTTCCTCGTCGCTGATGGCGGTCATGCGGCCTTGTTGTTCGTATTGGTCCATCACCCAGCGGGCCACCTTGTGGATCTTGATCTTGCTGATCCGCTGGTCGCCCTTGAGGCCGAAGAACTCGTTGACCCAATGGGCCACGCCGTCGGCGCCGCTCTTGTCGGTCAGGGCCACCCGGGGTGGACGCCCCAGCAGCTTCGTGGTGTCGAAGATGTTGTAGATCCGCTCGTCCTGGCGCAGCCCGCCGGCGTGGATGCCCGCCCGGGTGGTGTTGAACGCCTTGCCCACCAGCGGATAATTGTCGGGAATCGGCAGACCGATCGAACGCATGTAGTCGGCAATCTCGGTGATCACCTCGGTGCGAACGCCGCACAGTTCGCCCTTCAAGGCAATGTACTCGATCACGGCGCCTTCCAGCGGCGGGTTACCGGTCCGCTCGCCGAAGCCGAACAGCGTTGCGTTCAGCGCGTCGCAGCCGTAGAGCCAGGCGGCCGCCCCGTTGGTGTGCACCTTGTGGAAGTCGTTGTGCCCGTGCCATTCCAGCCGCTCGCCGGGCACGCCCAGTTCCTGGTTGAGCTTGTAGATCAGCTTGGGGATGCTTCGCGGCAGCTCAACGCCCGGGAAGCTGACGCCGAAACCCATCGTGTCGCACAGCCGGACCTTGGCCTTCAATTCGTCGGGCACCTGCTCGCTCATCCGCATCAGCCGCTCGACGAACGGCAGCACGAACCCGTCGACGTCGGCCCGGGTGACGTCTTCCAGGTGGCAGCGGGGACGCACGCCGGCCTCGAAGGCGGCGTCGACCACTTCGCAATAGCTGTCCATGCACTCTTGGCGGCTCTTGAACTTCAGCTTCTGGAAGATGTGGTAGTCGGAGGAGCTGGTCAGCATGCCGCTTTCTTTCAGCCCGGCCTCCTTGACCAGCCGGAAGTCGGCCTTGACCGCCCGGATCCAGCCGGTGCACTCGGGATACTCATGTCCCAGCTCGCGGCACTTGTCGAGCGTGGCCCGATCGTTCTTGGTGTAGAGGAAGAACTCGGTCTGGCGGATCACGCCGCGGGGACCGCCCAGTTTCGCCAGCAGGTCGTAGATGTGGACCATCTGGTCGATGGTGTAGGGCGGCCGGGCCTGCTGGCCGTCGCGGAAGGTAGTGTCGGTGATCACAATATCGCGGGTCTTCAGCGCGGCGGGGTCGAACTCGACCGGTTGGCCGTCGATATGCTCGATCACCGGCCCGTCGAAACGGATCAGCGGCGGCAGGCCGTAGTCGAACGTTTCCTCCAGCAGGTTCGGCTCGGTGGCGTCGACCAGCGGATGGGAGTCGTGTGTTACAGACATGGAAGCTCCTTGGTTGTTTTGGCGTCAGCGGCGGGGGTTTTGTGCGAAGCCGCAAGTGTTTTGTGCGAAGCCGCAAGCGGCCGGTGCGAAGCCGCAAGCGTTACACTTGGACGCCTTGTTCCTGGCACGTGCGGGTGATGTACTCGACCGCGCTGCTGACGGTCTCCACGGACAACGCGGCGTCTTCGTCCATCTCGATGCCAAACTCCTCCTCGAACATGGCGACCAGCTCGATCGACTGCACGCTCTCGGCGCCGAGATCGACGGTGAAGGCATGCTCGGATTTGATCTCACTAGGGTCGAGTTGCAGGACGCGGGCGGTGACCGCCACGACTCGTTCTTCTACGGTAGCCATACAAACTATCTCCTATGCGCGTTGAGCAGCGGCCAGCGTGCGGCGGCCTCGCTTGATGGCCTCGTCCCGCACCGGCTTTGTCAAGTTGAAAATCTCGTTCCACATGGTCTGATCGTCCTCGGTCCACTGGCGTCCGCGACGGCCCATGGCGGTTTGCGCCGTTTCGTAGAGCTTCCGCTTTCCGAATCCCTTGGTGACCACGCCTTCGAGGAACCAGGCGAAAGAGGGGATAAACTTCGGCAGCGGCTTGCCGGTGGCGGCGATCAGGGTCATTGCCCCTACGTAGGACCCGGTGTTAAACAGCGTGCCGATGGAGGTCTTGGTGTGATCGCCGATCAGCGAGCCGACCTTGGTCGAGCCGGTGTCCACCGGACGCTTGCCGTCGAGCACCACCGAGACGCTGGAGTAATCGTTCTTCAGATCGCTGTTGGTGGTCAGCGCCCCGAGGTTGACCCACTCGCCCACGTAGGCGTGGCCCAGGAAGCCGTCGTGGTACTTGTTCGAGTAGCCTTGGATGATCGACTCCTCCACCTCGCCGCCGATGCGACAGACCGGTCCGATCGAGTTGCCTTCGCGGCACTTGGCGCCCAGGAGGATCGAGTTCTTGCCGATATAGCAGGGCCCTTCGATGCGGCTGAAGGGATGGATTTCGACGTCCTGGTCGATGTAGATCGGGCCTTCGGCGGCGTCGAGCACGACCATCGGATGGATCACCACGCCGGGGGCTACGTAGACGTCTTTCTCGCTGCCGCGGATCGCCCGGGGCTCTTCGATCGTGCCTTCGATGCCGCAGCGGCCGGCCGCGGCGAAGTCCTCGGTGAGTTGCCCGGGATTGGCCAGGATCAGGTCCCAGGTGTAGTTCCACACCGGCACCTCGGCTGCGGCCGCCGGCAACTTCGCCTTGGCCGAATCGAGCAGGGCGTCGATCGAGCCGGTATCGAGGTTCTCCAGATCGGCCTGCGCAATCCGGGCGTAGAGCAGGTCGCCGTCGGCATCGGTGGCCAACAGGCTGGGCCCGGTCGGCTGGACGTCGAAACCGGCCGCCTTGACGTGCCCGGCCACCAGCAGCAGGTCGTCGCCGGCGAGGGTCGCCGGGTCGTTGACCGGCCGGTCGGTGGCGGCCCGATAGACGTCGGCCATGTACGGCGGTACGAAACAGGCCACGTCCGACGGGCCGACCTTGTCGAGCATCTTCTGAAGCAGCGACGTCATGCCGCAGCGCAACTCCCAAATCGGCCGGCTCAGCGCCAGCGGGTAGAAGTTGATCCGCTTATCGTTCGGTTGATCGACCAGAATCAATCGCATCGCAGCTACCCTAGGTGTTCTCTCTTCGCCCCTCGCCCCTCGCCCCTACGGAGCGTCGACCATCTTATCCTGAATCCATTCATAGTAGTCGAGGTTGTCCAGCGAACTGGCCGCGTCGCGGTCGACGATGAACATCACGTCGCGGTGAAGCTGCAACGCGCTGGCGGTGATCATGCTGGTCACCGGCCCTTCGATCGCTCGGGCCACGGCCTCCGCCTTGTGCTTGCCGTGGGCCAGGAGGACGATTCGGCGGGCTTCGAGGATTGTGCCCACGCCCATGGTGATCGCGTAGACCGGCACTTCTCGGGGCGAGTCGAAGAACCGGGCGTTGTCGTCGATGGTCTGCTTGGCCAGGGTCTTGATGCGGGTCCGCGAGCCGAGCGAGCTGCTCGGTTCGTTGAAAGCGATATGCCCGTCGCTGCCGATCCCCAGAATCTGCAGATCGATCCCGCCGCACTCGACGATCCGCTGTTCGTACCACGCGCAGAACGCCTCGTAGTTGTCGGTGGTGCCGGAGGGAATGAAGATGTTCTGCTTGGCGATGTTGATATGTTTGAACAGGTTCTCGTGCATGAAGTAGTGGTAGCTCTGCGGATGCTTCTGCGTCAGGCCCGCGTACTCGTCGAGGTTGAAGGTCGTAACCTGGGAGAAGTTGAGCCCGCCTTCCCGATGCATCCGCACTAACTCCTGGTAGAGCCCCAGGGGGGTCGAGCCGGTGGCCAGTCCCAGCACGGCGTTGGGCTTGGAGTTGAGTGTCCTGGCAACCACCCGGGCGGCGGTCTGGCTCATCTCTTCCACCGTGTCCTTGACGATGATTTCCATGGGGTGGTCTCGCGTTTGGTTTGGGGTAGCAAAGCGATATGGCTAGAACCCCTGAGTATCCTGTCTGTCGGGCCGAGCGTCAACCACCCCGCGGCATTCTTCGGGAGCCCCCCCCGTGTGTGTGGCGTTAGGGCCGAGGGCTCTTCCGTTTCTAGGTGCAAACGTCGGCATTTCTTGTACGATGGCCCTCCGAGGCCGTCGGTTTTCCCGCGTTTCGACGGCCTCGGAGGGCCATCGTACACCTGGAAACGGAAGAGCCGGGCCGAGGATCGGCCGAGAGCACCGGGACCCTGTTAAGATAGGTGGTTTGCGACACTGAGCGACAACACCTCATCTGTTACGAAAACAGATCGCGTACGGGCTCAACGCACCGGGGATCGTCATTGGCGGGGCTATTGACCAAGGTGCTCACCGGATACGCCGTCATCTGGTCGCTCGGGTAAGGTCGCAACAGTGGCGCAAGGGGTTCGGGCTTTTCGATGGCCGGGTCGAGCCACCTCGGGTAATCGTCCACCGCCAGGATCACCGGCAT
>SDBV01009716.1_pt1 | contig 12733 bp, 8 predicted proteins | sample 2277081 | NCBI WGS metagenome assembly SDBV01 (sample SAMN10402039, study PRJNA504765) | marine sediment metagenome | isolation source: marine sediment core GS10_PC15, 223 cmbsf | place: Arctic Ocean: Southern Knipovich Ridge | collected 2010
GTTGGGCGCTGCTCCGGAAAGGCCTTATCATCCTGCGTATCATCCATGGAACTGGCGTGGCCGGTGGGATTTTGGGACTGGCGCCCTTGGGGACATGGCTTGCCATATCCTTGATATAGCCATGCGCTCTTTGAGACTGAATTATCCCACAGGAATTGAAGCCAGCACCACAATGTCGACGGAAGATTCTCCTCCGATGTCAGAAAAAATCACCTATTACTTTCCAAAACGTGAGGCCTACAGAAATGTAAACATGCCGGAAGTAAAGGTTACCTGGTATGATGGAGGCATTATGCCGGATCGCCCGGCTGAAATGGAAGACGGCGAAGAAATGGGCGATGGAGATGGAGGTGTATTGTTTGTAGGCACAAAAGGTAAAATCGTAACCGGTTGCTACGCTCGTAACCCAATCTATTTACCCAGAGATAAGTTCAAAAACTACACCCCTGAAGTTAAGGAAAGAATCGTACCTGAAGGAATTGATGGCCATGAAAAAGACTGGCTGAGAGCTTGCAAGGAGAAACCCGAAAATAGGGTAAAAACAAAATCGCATTTTGGTTACGCAGGACCTTTCAATGAAGTTGTTGTCATGGGGACAGTTGCTTCACGCCTTTCTGGTTTGAGGCGAGTGTTAAAATGGGATGGCGAGAATATGAAATTCACTAATATCGGCCCGGATGAAAAAACTCATTTTCTGAAGACGCTAAAAATAAACAATAAAAATGGTCAGCCTCGATTTAAGAAAGAATATATGGAGGTCAATGCATCGGAATTCGCGAAAGGATTAATAAAAAGGAAGCCCCGAAAAGGATGGGAATTAGATATTTAGTCTATTAGATCAAGTCATTCATTCATTAAGAGCCCGGTTCATTAACCGGGCTCTTATTTTGCATAAAGCTTTTTTTTACATCCACCTTTAGCTTCATAATTGTATCATAATAAAAAAGTAAATGTTCTTTGCATTTGATTTAAAACTTGTTCCTGCAGTTCATAATTTTTGAGTAGATTTGGCTATTATTAAATGAATTGGAAATCCTATCGAAACATTACTTTTAGCAAAATTTAATGTTACTGAAGATGGAATTCAGCAAGGACTACAAAACCATCGCTGCAACATTTTTTAGCTTTGGCATTCGGTAATGGAATCGAATCATTTTTAGTCTTGTCTCAAAGTATTTAAGAAACCATGAAATCATTGAATCGGGTACTGATATTAGTGTTTTTTAACATAATGGTGGCTACAACAGTAATTTTGACTGCCGGACATAAAGCTACCGGCCCAACAAATTTGAGTGGTGCAGAAATATGGCGTTCAAAAAATTGTGCAGCTTGCCATTCAATCTTCGGCCTTGGAGGGCACATTGGCCCTGATTTAACGAATGCTTATGGCAGCAAAGAACCGGATTATTTAGACTATGTGCTTAAAGACGGCATTCGTAAAATGCCAAATTTTGAGCTCTCTGAAGCTGAACGCACAGAGTTAATCCACTATTTGAAACATATTAATAGCTTGGGAGAATATCCTTTGAAAAGTCTAACCGCAGAACCATTTGGAAATTACAATGACTGAGAATAATGTACAAGCAAAAAAGGCCAGTCTGCCTTTTTTCATATTAGCAGCACTTGCCTTCATCCTGGCAAGTATCGCAGGCGTATTGGCAAGTTTTGAAATTGCAATTCCTGATCTGAAATATTCTCTTTTTCCATTTGAAAAATTAAGGCCCTTACATACTTTTTTCCCAATTGTTGGTGTGTTGGCGGGATCATATGGCTGGATGGTTTCCGTATCTATTAAAAAAGAAAAGAAAAATACCCTCACCCTCTCCAAGTTAAGTTTTCTGGCCTTGCTATTGTTCTTTGTGGCAGCCGGAGCAAGTCTGCTTGTTGGTAAATTTTCGGGCCGGGAATATTTTTCATGGCCTCCTATTTATTCTATTCCGCTCATTCTATCCGTAGTTATATCCTGTTTTCTATTTTTTAACAATTTCAAATCTTTGGCTAAAAAATCTCCTGAAGGATCATGGCTTGTAGGTTTTGGAATTATTTTCATATTAATCGGTCTGTCAGAATCTTTAGGCTGGCTAATTCCATCAATAGGAAATAATTTTGTAAAAGACTTAACGCTCCAGTGGCATGGCATAGATACTTTTTTTGCCGGATTAAATGCCTTATTATATGGCGTTGGCGTTTTTGTGTTGCAGAAAGACCCAAAGCCACTTCGGAAAAGTTGGTTGTATGTGATTGCAATATCCAGCTTGTTATTCACATTTGGTCACCATCACTATGTTTCTCCTCAGCCTCATTTTTTAAAAATTCTGGCATTCATCGCCAGCATGATTGCCATGTTTTCATTCATAAAACATTTCAAGGCGTTTAGAAAAAGACAAAAGGAAAAGAAAGGCTCAAGGACAGTAATGGAAACATTGTTTCGGGGAGTAGAATTGTGGACGGTAGTGTCATTTGGAACCGGTATATTATTTGCGATTCCTCAAATCAACCTGATTGTCCATGGCACCTATTTAATTGTAATGCACGCCATGGGATCGATGATTGGTGTGCAATTGCTTTTAGTTTTTGTTGGAGGGTTTCACATTTTTGATGTAGTAAATCAAAAATCTGCTTACAGAATCAAACTCGGAGTCAAGCTGCTAAATTATACCTTGATTTCAATATGTATACTCATGAGCGCTGTTGGATTCATTAAAGGGATTATGCGGCCTGACCATTTTTTTCTTGAGTTCAATAATAGCATGCACTATTTCCTATATATTTTGCCGGCGCTTGGCGCTATCCTATTGATTTCTATATCACTCCTGAGTGTCGAATTGATTAGGTCCTGCGCTCAGGACAATAAAAATATGGTGAAAATCTAATGGGCACCTCTATTAATTCGTTTTGGAATACCAACGCAGGTATTTTTTTCAGAAACAAGACGTCAAAAACGGAGTTTAGCATCGCTAAATGAGTATTTTGATAACACTGTAGCTGGAAAAAAGGACAAGTTGGGAAACAAAATAGAATTATTAGAGATGCCCTAATATCTATCAGAATAATTCAGGGTTAAATCAATAGTGTGCTTCAAACACATCTAACTAGTGTCGGCAAGAAAACTCACTATAGCGTCATTGCAAGCGCAGCGCGGTAATCTCATATTGTTAATTACCAAGCAAAGCAGATTGCTTCGTTCCTCGCAATGACGGGAAATTAAGAGTTTTCTTGCCGGCACTTATAAAATAAAATGTGCCCGTAACAGGAAGCAGTAATAGCAGAGCAGAGTGGGCAGATTAACTATCGATACAAAAAAAATGGTTCTATACTTTCATCACAAAAGCATAGAACCTCTAATTAGTTAGTTTATTATTCCTATTGCAGCACCCCGAACACTTTAAGTTTCAACTCATTTAATTCATCTTTAAAATGATCTAATGAATTGAATAAGTGTTCTTTTTTATTCTGGAATTGTTCCGCTTTTTTGTTGAATAGATCTTTGTAGTAATCGATTCCTTCCAATAAATTTTTATGGAAAGTATTGATATATTTTTCATCCTTCCCGGTTAATGGAATTGCCATTTCTTCAATCTTATTCTTCAGATAATCAACATAAAGGCCAAGCTCTTTGATGAATAAATTAGGTCTATCAGTACGCTCAATTATATTTATTTTTCCATAAATGTGGCTTACCATTTCTTTCAAAGACACTTTTTTAGAGAAGTAGGCCAAATTTGGTCCGGGGCAAATTGAAACACCTGTACTATCCTTTTTATTTCCTATTTTATTTTTGAGAAGCACACCAGCGCCAAGACCAGTACAAATACATGATTTTTCTACAATTTTTAAAAACGCCTCCTGATACTTTTCATCATCTTCTACATGGAGATCTTTGAGCTCTTTAAGTTTCAAAAATTGATACTGACGAGATGCAACACAAATAGCCTTATCTCCATACTCTTTGTTGATCTCTATATACTTTTTCGGACATGCACTTCCCGGTCTGTTCTTATCAATGTTCATTTGCTTTTCAACATCCTTAGTATTTCCGCGCAAGCTATTGAAAGGCACCCCTAATGGCGAAATTCCGCTCCGATACAAATCATTCTCTTTGGCATCTGAAAGCAACCCAAGTGTATAATTATCAACACTTGTCACTTCAGGCACAAGCAAAAATGGTGTCGCCCAGCCAACTGAATCAATATCATAGTAATCCATTAGAAATTCTTGCTCGTCAGAAGTACCAACACCACCCTGTGCTGTAATTTTTATATCCAAAGGTTTCGTGGGAACCGGCTTTCCTTTTGCTTCCAAAGCTGCCGCTAATATATTATGAACAGTTTCTGCCAATAGAGTCCTATTCAATTTAAATTCTTCCAGGATGGGACCCATTAAGTTTCCATCAGTTGCAAAAGCATGGCCTCCGCAATTCAGCCCTGATTCAATGCGATATTCAGAAATCCATATCCCTTTTTTAGCCAGAAACTTTCCCTGAATTAACGCTGATCTGTAATCGCTGACTTTAAGGATTATTTTTTTATTTAACTCTCCTTTTTCATTAGGATAGAAATCTTCAAATTTTTCTATGTAGCTATACAAGCGGGGATTCATCCCCGCAGAAAGGATCAATCCTGAATTTAATTCACTCTCTGCAAATCCCCTTAATGAGGCGTGCGCATCATTGTATTCCTGAGGCAATTTTTCTTTACCCTTGTAGTTTTCACCATCCAGTTTGGTCATGATGTTTACCTCAATCGAACCAAGTGGCAAGTGCTGATGCAACCATTTTTGAAGTTCCTTCAGGTTGTTATGTTGGATAAAATGATTGAAGCGTTGCTTGATCTCGGAAACATCTGGTAGCATTTCCATATATTTCTCAAGCTCACCACTTTTTTGGTTTATGGAGTTTTTTAACTCTTCGAATTTATTTGTTACGATCTCATTGATCAGATTAAGATAAGCTGTGATTCTTTTTGCTCTGAAATCCTCAATTTTTTCTGAAATCGCTTGAAAGGGGAAATCAAATTTTTTGCAATAAAATTCCCTCATCTTTTCAATAAGCATATCATCTACCAATGAAATAGCAGACGTTATTCCATATTGAGCTACTTTTACAGGTGTATCGATTGTAAATCCTGTTCCCATAACGGGGATATGAAAATTATGTGCGTATGTCATAATATTATATTTTCTTCCTAGCATTTTGAATCTTCAAAATTAGTTGATTTTTTTTACAAAAGGTAATTTTATTAGGGTTATGAAAAAAGCAGCATCATTATTTCCGGAATGGCATGTAATATTCTCCTAACTTTTACTATAATTTCCAATTAACGCTTAATCTAATAATTTTTGACCTGATTCATTATTTATGAGGCAACTGTTTTTATTAAGGCAATTGATGCGTAATTTGTACATACATTTTTTTAACCTTATTTTTTGTGAATTCTTCTAAATTTAATTCAAAGTACATATTTTCCATATCCCTAATTTCTGCACTTGGAGGTCTATTGTTCGGCTATGATTGGGTAGTGATCGGGGGGGCAAAACCGTTCTATGAAACATATTTTGCAATCTCATCTTTGCCTTCTGTCCAGGGATGGGTAATGAGTTGTGCCCTGATTGGTTGTTTGCTTGGCGCCATACTATCCGGATTTTTAAGTGATAAATATGGCAGAAAACGGCTTTTGATCCTGACTGCATTTATATTTATTATCTCAGCAATTGGTACCGGCGCTGCACACTCAATCAATACCTTTGTTTTCTACCGGATATTTGGAGGTATCGCTATTGGGCTGGCATCCAACCTTTCTCCGATGTACATCGCTGAAGTTTCACCGGCAAAATTCAGAGGTAAGTTTGTGTCGCTCAATCAACTTACCATTGTGATAGGAATATTGGCTGCCCAGGTAATTAATCTACTCATCGCTGATAACGTACCCTCAAACAGTACTGATGATATGATTTTGAATTCATGGAATGGCCAATGGGGCTGGCGGTGGATGTTTTGGGCAGAAAATATTCCTGCCCTCGCCTTTTTCATGTTGATGTTTGTTGTCCCGGAAAGTCCGCGATGGTTGATCAAGAGACGAAATGTGGAAAAAGCAACTAATATTTTAAGTAAGATAGGAGGCGCTAAATATGGAAAAGAAGAACTTGAAAATATTGAATTGTCACTATCGGTAAAAAAAACAAGGGCATCATTACGCAACTTATTTGCCCCGGAATTAAGAGGGGTGTTGGTGATTGGAATTGTTTTGGCAGTCTTTCAGCAATGGTGTGGGATAAATGTAATTTTTAATTATGCTGAAGAGGTATTTGCTGCGGCCGGTTATGGGGTTTCAGACATACTATTCAACATTGTGATCACTGGTGGTGTAAACCTGATTTTTACTTTTATCGCCATCTACACCGTTGATCGCTGGGGCAGAAAAGCATTGATGCTAACCGGTGCGGGAGGTTTAGCAGGGATTTATTTGCTTATCGGTCTCGCCTATTATTATCAACTAAGCGGCTGGCCAATGTTGCTATTGGTCTTAATGGCAATAGCCTGCTATGCGATGTCATTGGCTCCGGTAACCTGGGTGATCTTATCAGAAATTTTTCCAAACAGAATTCGCGGCCGCGCTATGTCCGTGGCAACTGTGGCGCTTTGGTCGGCCTGTTTTATCTTGACATTCACTTTCCCATTATTGAATAATTGGCTTAATGCTTCAGGAACTTTCTGGCTATATGGCGCAATATGTATAGCAGGGTTTATTTTTATTTTTAAAAAATTACCGGAAACCAAAGGAAAATCGCTTGAAGAATTGGAAATTGAATTAATTAAAAAATAATCATCATGAGAATATCGGCGCTTTTTATCTTTATATCAATCTGCTTTTCGTGTAGTCAACAAGAAGCAGTTACCAGATTAGACCTCTCAGGAGAATGGCTATTTCAGATTGATTCACTAGATATTGGTATAAAAGATAGTTGGTACCATACTAATTTAACAGATAAGGTTAATTTACCCGGTTCCATGACGACGAATGGAAAGGGGTTTGAGATTACAGTCGATACGAAATGGACAGGAGGAATCGTCGATTCTTCATGGTATCATGATGAAAAATATGCCAGGTACCGAAAACCTGGGAATGTAAAAATTCCGTTCTGGTTGCAACCAACAAAATATTATGCTGGAGCTGCCTGGTATCAGAAAACAGTAGAGATCCCTGTAGATTGGAAGGATAAGTATATTGAATTGTATCTCGAACGATGTCATTGGGAGACACGCGTGTGGGTGGATGATCAGGAAGTTGGCAGTCAAAACAGCCTCGCTACTGCTCATATTTATGATCTGACCAAGTATTTAGGCATCGGGATTCACACCATTTCCATTCTTGTCGACAATCGGATAAAGGACATTGATCCGGGCATCAACTCGCACAGCATCGCAGACCACACCCAATCCAATTGGAATGGGATTACAGGAAAAATAGAGCTTTCAGCAAAATCAAAAATTCAGCTTGACGATATTTGTATTTTCCCCAACGTAGTCAAAGGCAAGGTTGCTGTAAGAGGAATAGTATCCAATTTTACTGAAAACGAAAGTGATGGCACCCTGACCATTTCGACAGTACTAAACAGCCCCGGAGCTGATCCTCCAAAAGTACATATCGATCAAAAAATCAAAATCGGCAGAGAAAACACTGAGATCGAATACGACTTTTCATTGGGCGATGAGCTGGGAATCTGGGATGAGTTTTATCCGAATCTCTATACCATGAAAATCGAGCTGAAAACTGCATCAGGATTGTACGAAAAAGAAGTCAATTTTGGCATGCGGGATTTTAAAGTTGATGGAACCAGGTTCGCGATCAATGGTCGGCCTGTCTTTTTACGGGGCACATTGGAATGTGCTATTTTCCCAAAAACCGGTTATCCTCCTACTGATGCCGAAGAATGGAAAAGAATAATCAACGTTATCAAATCACATGGGCTCAATCACATGAGATTTCATTCGTGGTGCCCTCCGGAGGCTGCTTTTATTGCTGCTGACGAACTCGGTTTTTACCTTCAGGTGGAGTGTTCTTCCTGGGCCAATCAATCAACAAGCTTGGGAGATGGATTGCCGATTGACCAATTTATTTATGATGAAAGCGAGCGTATCGTAAAAATGTATGGCAACCATCCATCGTTTGTGATGATGGCATATGGCAATGAACCGAGAGGAAATAATCAAATGAATTTTTTGGCAAATTTTGTTGATTACTGGAAAGAAAAGGACAAACGGAGAGTTTATACGGGGGGAGCCGGCTGGCCGATGCTCATGGAAAATGACTTTCATAATATACCCAGACCTAGAATCCAGGGATGGGGGCAGGGACTAAATAGCATTATCAACAGTGTTGCTCCAGCTACAGATTATGATTGGTCGGACAAAATTACGGGTATTGAAATTCCGGTGGTTAGCCATGAAATCGGACAGTGGTGCGTGTATCCGAATTTCAATGAAATCAAAAAATATGATGGCGTCCTGAAGGCCAAAAATTTCGAAATTTTTCAGGAGTCATTACAGGAAAGTGGAATGGGGCATTTGGCAGATAGTTTTCTGTTGGCCTCCGGCAAATTGCAGGCATTGTGCTACAAAGCTGATATTGAAGCAGCCTTGAGAACCCCTGGGTTTGCAGGCTTCCAATTGCTCGATCTACATGACTTTCCAGGACAAGGCACTGCCCTGGTTGGTGTTTTGGATCCCTTTTGGGAAGAAAAAGGGTATATAACTCCAGAAGCCTATAGCCGGTTTTGTAATTCAACTGTACCCTTGGCACGTATGGAAAAACGGATCTTTTATAACGATGAACACTTCGTCGTCCAGGTTGAAGTAGCACATTTTGGAGCAGATGAATTGCGGCAAGTAGTTCCAAGCTGGAGGATCTCAGATCAAAAAACAGGCAACTTGTACCATGGCATTTTTGACACACTGAATATTTCAATTGGAAATAATATTCCCATAGGAAATCTGAATATAGACCTGAGTGAAATAACTGAGCCAAAACAATTGTCCTTAACAGCAAATGTAGCTGGTTTCGAAAATAGTTGGGACTTTTGGGTATATCCCAAAAACCATGAGAAGATTGATGAAATCCTGGTTACAAAAAGCCTGGATCAAGGGGCAATTTCTAATCTCAACGATGGAGGATCTGTTTTATGGATTATCCCTGAATCTGTCAAAAGTAAAAATCTGAATGACGGCATTGGATTTTCAAGTATTTTCTGGAACACGGCCTGGACACATGGTCAAAAGCCGCATTCTTTAGGCATTTTATGCAATCCGGATCATCCTGCGCTAAGTGAATTCCCTACGGAGTATCACTCCAACTGGCAATGGTGGGATGCTATGACCTATTCCAATGCCATTATTTTAGATAATTTCCCAAAAGATATCAAGCCAATAGTTCGTGTAATCGATGACTGGTTTCAAAACAGATCGCAGGCTTTGATTATTGAAGTGAAGGCAGGAAAAGGCAAACTTATGATCAGTGGAATTGATTTCTTTAAAAATATCGAAAACCGACCGGAAGGGAAGCAGTTGTTGTATAGTTTGAAAAAATATATGGCAAGTGACCGTTTTGATCCGAAGATTGAGATGGATGCTGAGGAATTAAAAAGCCTACTCTAAAAGGTTGTCGAGAGAATTAATTTAGTAACTGAAGTAATACCTGAGTTCGATTAATAATTTTTTGTTATTACACTCCAAATCAATATTCTGCGTCATTGCGAAAAATTTTAGGCGCTAAAATTTTTCGCAATCTCATTCTATAGGGGGAGATTGCCACGAAAACTCCATTGCTTTCAGTTTTCTCGCAGTGACATGGATTTTATTAATCGAACTCAGGTTAATACGGATTTTTTTTAGCTAGAATAGGTATGGTTGAATCAGCTTCTTCGTCATTCCATTTTCCACATAAATTGCGTTAACTCCAAGCTGTCCTACCTCGTCAATATTCCGGAATTCATCATCAAAAAATACCATATCTTCATAATGAATTTTGGTTTTTTGCTGTAAAAATTTGAAGTGATTTAGTTTACTGCCGGGGTAAATCTCAAAATGATTAAAAAACTTTTGGATGTCAAAAAGTCGCATGAGTTCATCAGCCCATTCCGGCGCAAAGGTTCTGGAAGCTACACCAAGTTGCACTTGCTGTTTTTGTAGTTCCTCAAGGATAGAAAATACCTCCGGATAAAGTTTGATTTTTCTATTGTCCGTATCACGGATCAATTCATTCTGCCTTGTAAAAGGTGGAGAAGTATGGTCACACCAGGTGCCTCCACAGTCCCAAAGCGTAAAATCAAGGTCAAAAACAATTAGCATAAATAATTTTGGTTTAACAACTGACAATTTTCGGGCATCAAAATACAAATAAATGTCAAGGATTGAAATCTCAATTTGCCATCCGAGGATGGCAGGTGAGTTTGTTATTTGGTATTTGATCCAAAAGGCCCTTACGATGATGATAAACAATTATAGTGTTTATTTTTTATTTGGAAAGTAAAATCAGTTAATTAGGCCATATTTTAAACACATACTTATCCCGACAATCTGAAATGAAATTGCCAAAAAGAGCTCGTGACATTTCTCCGTTTATTGTGATGGAAGTGCTTGAAAAGGCCAGAGAAATGGAAGCAAATGACATTGATGTAATTCATCTTGAAGTTGGAGAACCGGATTTTGATGTTCCGGAATCTGTTAAAATTGCCTCCAACGTGGCCACAAGAACCGGTCATACGCATTATACCCATAGTCTTGGCGATCCTGAATTGAGAAGTGCGATCAGCCTCAGTTTTCAAAAAAAGTACGGAGTGGATGTTGATCCGGGAAGAATTATCATTACTTCGGGATCATCTCCTGCCATCCATTTGATTTTGTCTGTTCTGATGGAAAGAGAACAGGAAGTAATTATTCCTGATCCTGGATATGCTTGTTACCCAAATTTCATAAAGCTGTTAGAAGGAATTCCTGTCCCCGTAAAATGCGAAGAAGAAAATAGCTTTCAATACGATCCACAGAAGGTTAAGGAAAAGATCACCAATAATACCGCTGCCATATTTCTCAATTCGCCTTCCAATCCTACCGGACATATTTGTAGCGCTGAAAACATGAAGGCCCTGGCAGATCTTGACCGATGGATTATATCCGATGAAATTTATCATGGACTGGTTTATGAAAAAAAAGAGCATTCCATTCTGGAGTTTACAAAGAAAGCATTTGTGACAAATGGATTTTCCAAGCTTTACGCCATGACAGGCATGCGGATTGGTTATTTGATAGCGCCTGAAGAATATGTCCGGCCAATTCAAAAAATTCAACAAAATTTGTTCATATGCGCCAGCTCTGTTGCGCAGAGAGCTGCAATCAAAGCCCTGGAAGATTACCATGGAGAAGTAGGGATTATGAAAGAAACCTATGCGAGAAGAAGAAGGGTAATGGTAGATCGATTAAAATCAATGGGATTTGGAATATCCTCAGAACCGGAAGGCGCATTTTATATCTTTGCCAACGCTAAAAAATTCACAGATGATTCTTACAAACTGGCTTTTGATATTCTTGAACATGCGCATGTAGGCGTCACTCCGGGAATTGACTTCGGCGCAAACGGTGAGGGATACCTCAGATTTTCATATGCAAATTCCCTTGTACGCATTAAGGAAGGGCTGGATCGAATCGAGCAATACTTGAATAATAAATAGTAAAATGAATGTCCCACTTTGGGAATATGCTCTTTCTGCCCAATCAGTAAGGGATATTTTAATAATTATGATACCTTAAGGCGCTAACCTTAAAAACTTATACTTGTATTACATCAAATAAACCTGCTTTGATTTCAATATTAGAATCTTTCGAGCTTAATACGGACCAATGGTTTTGGATTATACTATGCGCTCTGTTTGTGGGGATGGCCAAAACAGGGGTTGCCGGAATTGGGATGTTAATTGTGCCCATATTAGCAACAATTTTTGGAGGCAAAACGAGTGCAGGGATTTTACTGCCCATGTTGAGCATGGCCGATATTTTCGCCGTTTCCTATTATCACCGACATGCAGAATGGAAATTTATATGGAAACTCATGCCCAGTACTGTAGTTGGTGTACTCATTGGTTTGTTTGTTGGGAATATCGTTAATGACGATCAATTTAAGTTTATTATGGGTATTGTCATTATTGCCGGATTAGCCATTATGGTCTGGAGGGAACGAAAAAATTCGGGAACTGCCATTCCTCATAATTGGCTTTTTGCTTCTGTTGCAGGACTTCTTGGTGGATTTTCTACAATGATAGGTAATGCCGCAGGGCCTGTGTTGGCTGTTTATTTATTATCCATGATGCTTCCAAAGAATAGCTTCATCGGAACTGGAGCATGGTTTTTTTTAATTATTAACTTGTTCAAAATACCATTTCACATTACCATATGGAAAACAATTGATATCAACACGTTTGCATTGGACCTGGCCATGTTTCCAGCCATCATGATTGGCGCTTTTCTTGGATTTAAATTGGTAAAATACATTCCCGAAAAGCCCTATAGAATATTTATTATTGTGACAAGCGCTCTTGCTGCAATTATGTTATTCTTTTAAAAGTATATAGGTATAGGCGTTTAGGTAGCAATTTCTTATTTTTACATTATGGCTGACAGGCATATATTTAGAGGATTAAACTCAATAAAGTTTAATCAACGTTTTAAACAGGAGGAAGATTGTTTAAG
>SDBV01009717.1_pt1 | contig 12731 bp, 6 predicted proteins | sample 2277081 | NCBI WGS metagenome assembly SDBV01 (sample SAMN10402039, study PRJNA504765) | marine sediment metagenome | isolation source: marine sediment core GS10_PC15, 223 cmbsf | place: Arctic Ocean: Southern Knipovich Ridge | collected 2010
TTTTACTTTTAGCGGAATGTTCATTTGTACAGAATTTGGTGGATGTGATTGTAACGGAACGCCAATTAGCTTTGGAGAGACCTGTAATCTTGATGTTAGTGGTTTTGATGTAACATTAATAACGCCGGATAGTTGTGAAATATTATTAGTTCCAAATGGAGTAGCTACAGGAACTGAATATGCAGATGTTTGCTTTATTCCATCAGGAGGCGCAGATATTAATAGCGGGGGTTTCCCTTCGCCAGGCAACTGGGACCCCAGTGAACCTTTTGACAATCTTGTGGGTTGTGATGCAAATGGAGTCTGGACCTTAAATTTCAATGCACCTGGAGGACTGGGATTTGGTATGGGAATACTTACCGGCTGGTCTATTACATTTGATCATCCTGAAATTGCTTATCTTGCCACTTTTGACTGGTTGCCTACTACTGATATGGCAAATGAAACTACTTTAAACCCTACTGTCTGTCCATCAGGAACCGGAAACTATGTATATACATTAACAGCTTATGATTCTGCCGGCTGTTCTTCACAACAAGATGTTGTAACTGTAAATGTTATTGACTGTGGTCCTTGCACAATGACTGCTTCTATTACATCAGGCACAGATGTGCTCTGCTATGGTGATTGTGATGGTTCTGCTACTGTTTCTCCTGTTGGTGGAAATTCACCATATACTTATGTTTGGGATGATTCTTTATCACAAACAACAGCAACTGCAATTAATTTATGTGCAGGTACATATAATGTTACAGTTACCGATTCAGACACCTGTACTGCTACTGCTTTTGTAACTATTACAGAACCACCATTATTAACCATAATTATTACTGGTAATGCTCCGTCTGATAGTATATCTTGTGATGGTAGTGCTACTGTTGTACCTTCAGGTGGTATACCACCATATTGGTATTTTTGGTCAATTGGTGATACATCGCAAACTATTACAAATTTATGTCAGGGAACATATTGCGTAACAGTTACAGATGCAAATTTCTGTACAGCAAGCGACTGTATATTATTAAATGATTCTACTGTACAGCCTCTTATTGCAAATATTACAGGAACAAATGTATTATGTAATGGTGATACAACCGGCACTGCAGACTTAACCGTAACAAACGGCACACCACCATACACATACAACTGGTCAAATAGCGAAACTACTGAAGATATAGTCAATTTAGTAGCTGGTATATATTGTGTTACTGTTACAGATTCTATTTTAAATACTGCTACAGCTTGTGTAACTATTACAGAACCACCTGTACTAACATCAACAGGTACTACAACCGATGAAACTTCACCCGGTGCCTGTGATGGAACTATTGACCTGACACCTTCTGGTGGCACTGGAATTTATACTTTCATCTGGAGCAATAGCGAAACAACTGAAGATATATCAGAATTATGCTCTGACACTTATACAGTTACAATTACAGATGCTAATGGTTGTACAACAACAAATATCTTTACAATTTCTTCTGGTTCTTGTAATGCTGATTTTACAATAACACCTGAATATTGTCAAAACTGTTTTTCGTTTATTGATAATTCAACATCAACAAGTAATATTGTAAGCTGGTTTTGGGATTTTGACGATGGTAATACATCAATTTTGCAAAATCCTATACATACTTATACCGATTCGGGTTATTATTATGTTTGTTTAACAATTATTACCGATGATACATGTACAGATACTCATTGCGATAGTGTATATGTGCAATATAATATTAATATCTATTTATTATCAGGAAATGTATTTGCAGGAATGGATTTGTTAAGCAGTGGAACTGCAGAATTGTATTATTCGGACTCATCAGCAAATGCAGTTTATACAACTGATGTTACAAATGGCAGTTACTATTTTTCATCAGTTGCTGGTGGTAATTATAAATTACTTGCAATACCAGATTATCCTGAATCTGATAATTATTCATCAACTTATTTTGGTAATGTAATTGCTTTTAATGACGCTTATAGTATCCCTTTATTTGCCAACACGTATAGTGTGGATATTCATTTACAGGAAAGCTCAGGTATCTTTGATTTGAATTCATCAAATTCAATTAAAATATTCCCAAACCCTGTCATTGATGTGCTGTTCGTAGTATTTGCTACGGACTTAGAGAACTCTGTGGTTCCTTTCACTATATTTAATTATCAAGGACAAAGAGTAGAATATGGTATTATAAAAAATAATTCAATTAAAGTAAATAAACTTGAAGATGGAATTTATTTTATATCATTTATTAAAGATGCTCATTATTATACTTCTAAATTCATAAAAATAAATTAATATAAAATAAAAGAAACAGTTCACAATACAAGTTCAAAGCAAGCCCTGAAGGGCGAAATAACTTTTACCTCATTTACTTCAGAAAGACTTACCGAAAATGCAGTATAGCCATTCTGCCAATAAAATTTTTAAATTTTGCAATTTTTTTAATTTAAACTATTATATTTGTATGTTAATATATAAAGTAAGTGTGTCCTGACACTGATAAATAAATCACACGAACCGGGATATTATCATACTGTATGGTATGGACAGGATGACAATGGAAAAAAGTTGCCGGCAGGTGTCTATTTCTGCATTATAAATATAGATGAATATAAATCAATAAAGAAAGTAACAATTATACGGTAATTCAAATAAAGGCTAAGGCTGAGGCTAAGGCTAAGGAAAATATATATATAATTGAGTCAACTATAAAAAGTCAATAAAATAAAAATGCTACTAAACCCCGCACATAAACCCCATAGGCTCTTGTTTTTGAACCAACAGGTTAAATTATGTGCGGGATTTGTGGCAAAAACTACTTTTTAGAGGAGACTCAATAATAATTACGAAAAATGAAAGATTATTTTTTACCTTTACAAAAAAGAAAAAAAAGTCTGTAAAGAATCTTGCAAGTAGCATACTCAAGGAAAAATTCGTCTCTGCTTTATAATGTATCAGTTTAACTAAATTTTTGATTTTTGAATGACAAAAGAATTAGATTTAGTTTATTGCAAATTTTTTATACTTTTATATTTAATTACATTTGAACTCTTTTAGAAAAACCAATTATGGCAAAGTATCTTTTCGAAGGTGGATTTAAAAATAAGTCAGGTAATTTAATAGTTAAGTTACTACTTATTCATTTTGAGGACGAAAATAATATTCATTTCATTTATTCTCCTCACCTGGACTTAACAGGATATGGAAACAATTTAGATGAAGCAAAAAAGTCCTTTGAAATTGTTTTTGAAGATTTTATTGATTATACCCTTAAAAAGAGAACTTTAGGCAAAGTATTAACTGATTTAGGTTGGGAATTAAAAGGAACCATTAAAAGACCAAAAAGAGTTTTAGCCCCAAGCATAACTTCTATAATAAAGGAAAATGATTACGTTTCAGAAATATTTGATAAATATCCAGTAAATACTTATCATCAAGAAGTTGGAATACCAGCTTACGCATAAAATTCTGTTGAATGTCAACAAAGAAGTTATCTAATATTCCATTAAAGGATTTTCGTAACTTTCTTTCAAATCAGGGGTTAAATAATATTAATAATTTTACATAATAGAAAGACTCTAATTATGGCAGACAAAGATAACATTAAAGAAACGCACAATTATTACCCGGATATCCCTATGAAGAACGAGCCGTTTATGTTGCGTGGCTCAAATTCACTGGACTGGGGGATAAAAAACCGGTTGTCAAATATATTTAATCCGGATAGCGGTCGTACGGTGATGCTTGCCGTTGATCACGGGTATTTTCTCGGTCCTACTGCGGGACTGGAGCGGATAGACATAACCATTGTGCCGCTTCTCCCTTATGCCGATACTCTGATGTGCACCCGCGGCATATTGCGTTCAACTATACCTCCAACTTTCACAAAAGGAATAGTCCTGAGAGCAAGCGGTGGTCCGAGTATTCTTAAAGAACTCTCAAATGAGGAGATAGCCGTTGATATAGAAGATGCCATCCGTCTAAACGTAGCTGCCCTTGCAGTTCAGGTGTATATTGGAGGTGAATATGAAACCAAATCCATACACAATATGACACGGCTGGTGGATATGGGAAACCGGTATGGCATACCTGTCCTCGGTGTTACGGCAGTAGGTAAGGATATGGCACGGGACGCCAAATATATGCGTTTGGCAACAAGAATATGTGCTGAACTTGGTGCGTCTTATGTTAAGACCTATTATGTTGACGAGGGATTTGAAACAGTAACGGCATCCTGCCCTGTCCCCATCGTTATTGCCGGCGGAAAGAAGCTTCCTGAATTAGATGCACTGAAGATGGCTTACAATGCAATTCAGCAGGGAGCGGCAGGCGTGGATATGGGACGAAATATATTTCAATCCGAAGCTCCCATAGCGATGCTCCAGGCAGTGCGAAAAATCGTTCATGAGAACATGACACCTGAAGAAGCTTATCAGGAATATCAATCATTAAAAACTTAAAAATCTAAACATCAAAATCCCAAGACCCAAATTCCAAGTCCCAAGCCCCAAGTCTCAAGCTCCAAGAGTGTTTTGAATTTGGGTCTTGGAATTTGGGACTTGGAGCTTTATAGTATGAACTTAACTTTTCCGCCTATGGCGGAATAGACAAACGCTAATTAGTTAGTTTGTAAAAATAGAAATTTTCAAAGTGCAAAATGCAAAGATATGAAGAATAGATGGTCAAAAGCAAAAGAATCTGAATTTATTGACAAATACGGAAAACAATGGGGAGAGGATTTGGCTTTACGTACTTACACGAGCAGGTTGCTCGGAGCTGAAAAGGAACTCGTGCTTTATGGCGGAGGGAACACATCTGTCAAGGGTTCATTAACTAATATTATTGGTAAACATTTACTCTCTATCTTCGTAAAAGCATCGGGACATGATCTGGCAAACATTGAACCAGAAGGACATCCTGGACTGGACCTTGAATACCTGCAGCAGTTACAACCTCTGCCAAAACTTCACGACGAAACCATGGTTAATGAGCTGCGAACGCATCTGTTCAACTCACAAGCAGCGACACCATCCATAGAAGCACTGTTGCACACCTTTATCCCACAAAAGTACATTGACCACACTCATGCTGACGCTATATCAGCATTAACCAATCAGCCAGATGGAGAAAAAATCATCAGGGAAGCATTAGGAAGTGATGTTATCGTTCTAAAATATGTCAAACCCGGATTTGGGCTTGCAAAAGCCGCTTCTGAAGCATTTGAAGACTCACCAACGAGTAAGGGCATGGTCCTGATGAAACATGGATTGCTCACGTGGGGTAGTACGGCTCGTGAATCTTATGAGAGGACAATTGAACTCGTTACAAGAGCCGAAGAATATCTTGCCCGGAAAGCGAAGAACCCGCTAAAAGCGAGTGTTACCACATCTCTTTCGACAGCAAGGGAAAGATATCTGAAGGTCGCACCAATCCTCAGGGGATTGCTTTCTATCCCAACGAAAAATGCTGACCATCCATATCAACGTTTTATTCTTCAACCACTGATAACGGGCGATGTACTCAACCTTGTTGATTCGGACAGTGGAAAGGAAATTGCATTAACACCACCTTTGACCTCTGATCATTTGCTCAGAATCAAGCCGCTTCCCCTCTGGATTGACGACCTGCAATATGATGATGACAAAAAAGTTAGGGAGCAAATATCCACTGCAATCAATAAATATGCGAAGCAATACGATGCGTATATTGAGAAGTATTCCCAAAAAATGAAAACCGGACTAAAGCGTTTTGACTCTATGCCGCGGGTCATCCTCATGCCGGGATTAGGGGCAATATGTGCAGGTAAGAATATTGTGGAAGCTGCAATAGTGAGAGATATTACCACCCATACTCTTGCAGTTAAGACAAAAGTCGCTGCAATGGGAAAGTATGAAGGATTAAGTGAAGAACATCTCTTTGATATGGAATATTTCTGCCTTCAACATGCAAAGCTTGAGCGGAAAGATGAACTTCCTTTACAACGCTCGGTAGCTCTTATTACCGGTGCAGCAGGGGCGATAGGGAATGGAATTTGCCAGGAACTGCTTGAAAAGGGATGTCATGTGGCTGCTACGGATTTGCCCGGTGATAACCTCAACTCACTTGTAAATGAATTGAAACCAAAATATAAAGAACGAATTATCGCTGTTCCTCTTGATGTAACTGAACCGAAGTCAGTTGCTAATGGTTTTGAGCAGATTATTCAAACCTGGGGTGGCATTGACCTGATAGTGGTGAATGCCGGCATGGCTCACGTATCATCACTTGCAGATATGGAGTCCGATGATTTTCGAAAATTAGAAAGGGTAAATGTTGAAGGGACACTTAACGTCCTTTCCGCGGCTTCACGGCATTTTAAGGTTCAGGGAACAGGAGGCGATATTATCCTGATATCTACCAAGAATGTTTTTGCACCGGGTGCAAAATTCGGAGCATACAGCGCTACAAAGGCAGCGGCACACCAGCTTGCCCGTATAGCCAGCCTGGAACTTGCAGAACTCGGTGTTCGTGTCAATATGGTAGCCCCTGATGGAGTGTTTGCACATGGCAAGCGTAAATCAGGACTATGGGCAGAAGTAGGACCAAACCGTATGCAGGCAAGAGGTCTTGATGAGAAAGGACTTGAGGAATATTATCAAAATCGTAATCTGCTCAAAGCAAAAATAACTGCAACACACGTTGCAAAAGCAGTATTATACTTTGCAACCCGTCAGACACCGACAACAGGTGCAACCATCCCGGTTGACGGCGGTCTTCCGGATGCAACTCCAAGATAGGCTTTATCTGAAAATTCAAATTCCTGAAATCCAATTGATTTAAGAACAAGGATTACTCACAATATTATTTGTTTTCAAAGGTGTTCGTGAGATCGCTTCGCTAAGTTAACGATTTACGATTTTAGAAGTAGAGACCTTTGCAAAACCTGTAAAATGTCATTCTGAACGGAGTGAAGAATCTTTTTATTTCATTGGTTATCAACATTATAAGATTTTTCATTTCACTCAAAATGACAGCTAAAAGTTAGTTTTGCAAAGGACTCAAGTATTTTATAATCAGACACTTCGTAAACCCCGCACATAAATTATGTGCGGGGTAAATCAAAAATCGTTAATCATCAATCGTTAATCAAAATATTTGAAAGATGTATTACCTCAAAATGATGATTATTTGTAATAAAATGAGGTATTTATCATATTGAATAATGTTGAAATTGTTTGATAATCAACAATTTAATAATTATCAGGAAGGCCCGATTTAGCTTGTTGCCTACTGCCTACTGCTAACTGCCACCTTCATTTCCCCTGGTTTAATTATCCCTTTCTCAGTAATAATCCCGGTAATATACTTAGCAGGTGTTATATTAAATGCAGGGTTTATTGCTTTTGAGCCGGGCGAGCATACTAATATTTTTTCCAACCGCCCGTCTTTAGTGCTTCCTGTTTGATATAAAACTTCATCTTCGCTTCTTTGTTCAATTGTTATATCCTTACCTGATTTACAATTCAAATCAATGGTTGATGTCGGTGCAGCAACATAAAAAGGAATACCAAATTCTTTTGCAACAATGGCTTTTTCAAAGGTTCCAATTTTATTGGCAACGTCGCCATTTTGTGCAATTCTATCGGCTCCAACGAGCATAATATCTATTTTTCCCTCTGACATCAGGTAAGCACCCGCATTATCGGGTACAATAACATGAGGTATTTTTTCATTATTAAGTTCCCAGGCAGTAAGTCTTGCTCCCTGACTTCTCGGTCGTGTTTCATCAACATAAACAAAAACTTTTTTCCCGCATTTATGAGCAAAATATATTGGCGACAGAGCAGTTCCATAATCAACAAATGCAAGCCAGCCCGCATTACAATGAGTTTCTATATTAAACCCGTCTTTAATTAATTTGTTTCCATATTCACCTATTTTTCTGGAATTTTCAGCATCTTCATCTGCAATATTTTGTGCTTCTGTTACTGCGACTTCTTGTGATTTGCGGATATTATCCGGAAAGTTTTTACAAGCAGTAAAAACTCTATTAACAGCATAAAATAAATTCTGTGCAGTTGGTCGGGTTGCTTCTATATTTTTTTTTGCTTTTTCAATAAAATACCTGAAATTCTTTTTCGGAGCTTCCAAAAATGCCTGTGCCATAGCAAACCCCGCTGCTGCTCCTATTGCACCTGCTCCCCTTATCATCATTGTTTTAATTGCATTGCAGGTATCACTATAATTTTTTGCCTGATAAATTTTAAATTCAAAAGGTAATAGATTTTGCTCTATTAAAAATACAGATGTGCCTTCCATCCATACTGTTCTGTAATCTTTGCCTTTAACTTTCATGATTTATTGTGTCGGAATTTATATGTTATTTCTCGCAAAGGCGCAAAGGGCGCAAAGTTTTATTTTAATTAATCATAGCGTTCTTTGCGTGCTTGGCGTCTTTGCGAGAGGCATTTTTAATCATTTTGCAAAGTTATGTTCTAATTCGCTTAAAATCAATTTTCTTAGCATATTTAATGCTGTTATTGATGCCTGCTGAATATTTATTGACAGACTATGCTAAAGCTACGTCTGTTAAAAAATATCTATTGTATATTCGCTAATTGTATATCCATCAATATCTAATTCTTGTATAACTTACCCGCCTGCCAACCTGTCCAGTACCAAAGGTCGGGAAACGTTGTAGCGGGCAGGTACATAATCAGAGAAATAAATCAGGATTTATCTTGTAAACAACAGCTCACGGTATTTAGGTAGGGGCCAGATTTCATCATCAACAATTAGCTCTAATTTATCAATATGCGAACGGATTACATCAAGATATGGTTTTACCTGAAGTGAATATTCAACTGCCTTGTCTCTTATATTTTCAATTTTATTAGCATTTTTTCTTGCACTTACCATTTTTTCAGCTTTTAATTTAATAAAAGAGATATGTTCTGAGATTTCTTTTATAGTTTGAATTTGATATTGTGTTAACTTATCGGTCTCATTATCACTAATAATTTCCTTAATGCCTTTAACATTATCAATAAGGGTATTCTGGTAATTTATAGCAGTAGGAATAATATGATTAACAGCCAGATCGCCAAGCACTGTTGCTTCTATTTGTATTTTTTCAGCAAAAATTTCCAAACGTATATCATATCTTGCATATAGTTCTCTTTCGGAAAGTATGTTATTGCAGGAAAATAATTTTTTAGATTTTTCACTGATAAATGCTTTAAGAGCTTCAGGAATATCGGAAATATTTGACAGACCTCTTTTTTTGGCTTCTTTAATCCATTCCTGACTATAGTTGTTGCCTTCAAATCTTATATTTTTTGAGTCAATAATGTAATTTCTCAATACCTGCAGAATTGCATCATCTTTTTTCATCTTTTTTTCAATTAATTCCTGAACTTCATTTTTAAATTGCATTAATTGATTTGCAAGAGCAGTATTTAACACAATCATAGAAGATGCACAATTTGCTGAAGAGCCAACTGCTCTAAATTCAAAGCGATTACCTGTAAATGCGAAAGGCGAAGTTCTGTTTCTATCAGTATTGTCGCGTAAGATTTCAGGAATTTTTCCAATATCAATTTTTAATTCGGCTTTTTCGTCGGATGACATTTTATTGCCCTTAACTTTTTGTTCAATTTCATTAAACATTTTAGAAACCAGTGTACCGAGAAACACAGAAATAATAGAAGGAGGAGCTTCGTGTGCTCCAAGTCTATGTTCATTTCCCGGTGTAGCAATACTTGCGAGCAGTAAATCGGAATGTTCATAAACAGCTTTAACAGTGTTAATCAAAAAAGTTAAAAACTGCAAGTTTGATTCATGGGTTTTTCCCGGTGAGAACAGATTAATACCGGTATTAGTTGTAAGCGACCAGTTACAGTGCTTACCCGAGCCATTCACACCTTTATAAGGTTTCTCGTGAAACAGCACCCTGAATCTATGACGACGAGCCACTTTACGCATAACATCCATCAGCAGCTGGTTATGGTCAACGGCAATATTAGTTTCTTCATAAACAGGAGCGCATTCAAATTGATTGGGAGCTACTTCATTGTGTCTGGTTTTAACAGGGATACCAAGTTTATATGCTTCGGTTTCAAAATCGTGCATAAAAGCAGATACTCTTTCAGGAATAGAGCCGAAGTAATGAGCATCTAACTGCTGGTCTTTAGCTGAAGCATGTCCCATCAATGTTCTATCGGTTAATGACAGATCGGGACGGGCATTGTAAAGTGTTTCGTCAACTAAAAAATATTCCTGTTCCCAGCCCAGGTTAGAATTTACTTTATTAACATTTGTATCAAAATAATTACAAACCTTAACAGCTGCTTTATCTAATGCGGACAACGATTTTAGCAGAGGTGTTTTATAATCAAGTGCTTCGCCTGTGTAAGATACAAAGATAGTAGGGATACATAGAGTTTTGCCCACGATAAAAGCAGGAGAAGATGGGTCCCAGGCAGTATATCCACGGGCTTCAAAAGTGTTTCTTAATCCTCCGGATGGGAAGCTTGATGCATCAGGTTCTTGCTGAACTAACAATTCTCCGTTAAAATTTTCAAATACACCACCGTTTTCTGCCGGCTGGAAGAAGGCATCATGCTTTTCAGCAGTTGCACCGTTCAAAGGATGGAACCAGTGAGTATAATGAGTAGCTCCTTTATCAATTGCCCAGGCTTTCATACCGGATGCTACCTGATCGGCAATTTTTCTATCAATTCTTGTCCCTTTATCAATTGCAACAATTACATTTATATAAGCTTCTTCTGAAAGGTATTGCTGCATTTTTACAGGGTCAAAGACATTAACCGCAAAATATTCCGAAGTTTTAACAGAAGGCAGCTCAACTTTCAAGGGCTGCCGGGAAAAGACTTCTTCTAATGCTTTAAATCTATTTTTAGCCATTTTTATTATAATTGTATAGAAATTTCAATGTTATTTCTCGCAAAGGTCGCAAAGTTTATAAATTAAATGTCTCACGCAAAGGCGCAAAGGTCGCAAAGTTTATATACTATTTATTACTCTTATTTTTTTTTTGCGTTCTTTGCGTCTTTGCAAGATAAATTTTGCGAGAGACATTTTTAATCAAATTACGAAGTTATGTCCTTAATTTGTCGGCACAAAATTAATGTTTATCAATCAAACCTATAAATAATTTATTAACAAATAATTAACATTTTTTTTAATTTTTGTTTTATTATTAAAATTGTTATTTTTACTTTATAAAATTAATTGGGATTTTTACCCTGAGAGATTTATTTTTATCTAACAGGGTGATATAACCCCCTTAAAAATTTATATCCAAAATATTATACTTTTATACTAATTGGTTTCTATGAAAATTATTAATACAGAACTTACAGTTCATCGTAATGAAAAAAGAATAAAGCTAATTTTTTCTTATGATAAAGAATTGATACAAAAAATAAGAAGGTTGCCCAATTGCAAATGGAGTCAAACTATGAAGTGTTGGCATATTCCTTATAGTGATGATTATTTTGAGTACCTTAATAAACAGTTTGATGGAGAAATACAATTTATTGAGAAACAAGAAATAAATAAGAATTTTTCAAAGGATAAGAAAAATATACCAAAAAAGTATGGATTAAAACAAGAGGTAAAAGATTCAATAAACGAATACTATAAATATTTAAAAAGACAAAGATATGCCGAAAGCACAGTAAAGACATACATATCAATGATAATTAAGTTTTTTGAGTTTATAAAGAAAGAACCGGACAAAATTTGTAATGATGATATTAAACTATATAATGATGATTTTATTTTAAAAAATAATTTTTCAGCAACATATCAAAATCAATTTATTAATGCACTTAAAAAATATTACGAAAAGATAGAAAATAAAAATTTACAGGTTGGAGAATTAGAACGACCGAGAAAATCAAGAAAATTACCCAAAGTAATTTCAAAAGAAGATGTGAAAAAATTGTTAGATTCTGTTAAAAATATTAAGCATAAAACTATATTAAGTTTAATTTATTCAGCCGGTTTAAGAAGAGGTGAAGTATTAAATTTAAAGATAAATGACATAGATTCAAACAGAATGATAATAACAATTAGAGATGCCAAAGGGAAAAAAGATAGGATTGTTGGATTATCAAAAAAAATATTATCATTGCTTAAAATTTATTATAAAATGTACAAACCTAAAAAATATTTATTTGAAGGACAGAACAGGAGTAAATATTCAGGGGCGAGTATTGGAAAGATATTTAATAATGCTAAAAATAATGCAGGTATTAATATAGAAGGCGGTGTACATATATTAAGACACTGTTATGCCACTCATCTGCATGAAGCTGGATACGATATAAGATTAATACAAGAATTGTTAGGCCATAAAAGTAGTAAAACAACAGAGATATATACACATGTAAGTACAAAAAGTATAAAGAATGTAAAAAGTCCATTTGATGATTGAGAATTATAATTTAAATTAATAATAATTTTTTATAAAACAATTAAATATTATATTTGAAAAAATATAAATGATACTTTTATATATCCCAAAAGTATTATTTAGCATAAGATGTTGGATATAAATGATACTTTTGCAGTAAAAAAGTATCAGTATAAACGAGTTACCGCTAATGCCAAGAGAAAACTATTCTAATAAAAACCTTCCCTAATGATTTGGAATTTGTTACCTAATTAGCTAACTTTGTAACGTGGAAGAAAAATTTATCAGAAACATATTTTATTA
>SDBV01009718.1_pt1 | contig 12731 bp, 24 predicted proteins | sample 2277081 | NCBI WGS metagenome assembly SDBV01 (sample SAMN10402039, study PRJNA504765) | marine sediment metagenome | isolation source: marine sediment core GS10_PC15, 223 cmbsf | place: Arctic Ocean: Southern Knipovich Ridge | collected 2010
TAAGTAATGCTTGTCCTATTTCGCCTGATGAGCCAATAATCAAATGTTTCATAATTATTCTTCAATCCCAATTTTAGCGTTAGGTCTTTTACTTTCTCTTTTGAAATCCTCAACAAAGATTTGTAAATCTTTGTCTAAGTCATCAATATCTTGAGTGATGTAATATCTATAAACAGAGCCTATTTTAACTTCTGCAATTCCAGCCCTTTCAAGACCTATTCTATTTATTTTATAGCAACCTTTTTTGTCTATATAAATCAGAAACGGAGGAATATCTTTAGTAACAAAACTTCCACCACCAACTAATGAAAAAGCTCCTATGGTAGTAAATTGATGTGTTGCAGAATTAAGTCCTACAAAAGCAAAGGAATGCACTTTTGTATGACCTCCAAGAGTAGTCTTAGCCAAAACCACATCATCTCCAACGTGGCAATCATGTCCAATATGTGAATGGGCAGTTATAAAACAGTTGTTTCCTATGGTTGTTGCCTCATCCGAATAGGAAGCATTAATAGTTATTAACTCTCTAATAATGTTATTATTACCAATTATTACTTTTCCTTCTATATCATTAATGTAATAATTTTTGTGTTCTGCTGGAGTTCCTATAACAGTATAAGCTCCAACTTTATTCTTTTCGCCTATGATTACCTTACCATGAAAATAAGCTAATTTATGTATTTCATTCATTTCCATAATCCTCCAACTTAATTAAATCCAATCTTATAGCTTGTTCTTCCGTAAATTCAATCTCTGTGCCTAAATCCATCCCTTCCCTAAGAGAATAGGGATTATAACCTGTAATATCACAAGATTTATCCCAAATTCCTTTATCAACCAATTCTTTTGCTGTTACAATTATTCTCATTTCCATAATCCTCCAGGTAAATTATTATCCATAAGATTTTTTTCATAATCAAAATTTTTCATATTCTCTTTAAAGTTCTCTTGGATATTAGTTGGATCACATCTATACCCAAATTCTTTATTATTATATGGATCTATCAGTCTTTTACCTATTGAACAGGGTTGAACCTTTGCATAAACATACTCAAAGGGTTTCATACCAAAGGTAGCTGATAACTTTTCATATTGAGAAGGTAAATAGATTAAGCCGACATGATATTTACTTATTTCTTGTTTAAGTAATCCATAACTAACGAAAGGCTTAACTGTAAAATTAGAAAGCTCTACTTCTAATTGCTTAAACAAATTCCACATAAATTTATTATGAGAATTAACGAGATACAAGGTTAAAGTTGTATCAGGATTAAGTTTTAATATTTCTTTAATTGTTGGGAAGTAATTTCTATAACCTGTATTATAAAATCCACCAATAACAACAACACTAAATTTATTGGTTTTCTTAGAGAAAATCTTTGGTATTGTTCTTCTTGCTACTCTTGGATAAACAGTTGCATAGTTTTCAGTAAGTCCATAGGTTAATTTTGCTAATTCTAATTCTTTGTTTGATCCAAAAGTAACAAAATTACTGTTCTCTATAAGAAATTTTTCGGAAGCTAATTGTTTCTCTAAGGCCTTTTCTCTCAAAAGTATTAAATCTTCAATATCTACCCAAAGATTATTAAGAGATTTCAATTGTCTTGGGAAACGCATACAATAGGAAGAAAGATAAATCCAATCATATTCCTTTAAGTCTTTTTTGAATTTAGAAAATGATGCTATTTTATTAAAAGGTAAAGTTGGATCGTTTTCAATAACATGCTTTGTTATTTCTGATTCTCCTTTAGCATTCTTCAATATATGTTTTGCCATCCATTTTAGTTTAGGATAATAAAATTTAGATCCTAAAAAATCATATCCATTACTAGGATATAGATGAGCAAAATCACAATCAACCTCATACTTATCAGTTAAAGCACAAGCCAAATGATATTGTTTTACACTTAGGTAGCCACGAATAAATAATATCCTCATTTTCTTATCATCTTCCATTTATACTTTAAAAGAAATTTTTATGTTTAACATCTGTTTTTATTTCAGTAATAACTTTATTTTGTTGAGAAAAGAAACAATAGGGACATTTAGAGGTATCAAACGAATATAGTTCTTTCTCATAAATCTCTTTTACTTCAGTCCAATGGCAAACTCTCCAATCTTCAGAGAAGTAGCCTGTAAATAATGAATTAGTTGAACACTGATAGACATAACCATCAGAATTAACAAAGGGTTTAATATATTTCCAATAACATTCTTCTGGTGTTTCAATATCTTTAACCTGGAGCAACATTTTAGGATAGGATTCTAAAAGCTTGGGAGCAATTTGTTTTGTCCATTGAATATCCTCAATATTATAACAATTTGGAACTACTCTGATATATTTAGCTTCTAAATAATCAGCAACTAAATCGACTCTCTTTAAGAAATCATCTTGCAAAGTTTTAGGAGTAAAGACAAAACTACATCCTGTAAATTCTGGAAATCTTGTTGTATCTAAAGAAAAATAATCTGCATCTTGATTAAATTCTAATCCGCTTAAACTAATTCGCATCCAAGTTAATTTTTTTAAAGCATTTTCTTCAACACGATCTAACAATAATCCATTAGTAATCATTCCAACGTCAAGACCTTTTTCATCTTTTGCGTAATGAATGGTTTCTTCTAAATGTGGATAAACTATTGGATCTCCACCACCTGTTAATTCTAAGGATTTTATTCCTAAATCTACATAAGTATCAATAATTCCTTTAACTTCACTAAATTTAAGAACATTTTTTCCTCTTTTTTGAGTAGAACACCATTCACATTCAAGATTACACGCATCAGTTGGAGCAAGATGAATAGTAATAGGTCTTATTTTACCTTTCTTTATCTCTGGAAATCTTTCTGAGTGTTCGTACATCCTAACAGTAGTAGAGGCAATTTGTTTTATTTTCAGCTTCTTTTTAGGGATTTTTCTTCCCGTTTCGACATTTAAATTTTCTAACATTTTTCAAAAACTCCAGCGAATACTCCTTCGCTATCGTGGATAGTTAGCGTATTAAATTTTTTAATGAGATTAAAATTATATAGATAAAACAAATTTATCCACCATTCTTTTGTGTGGCATTGAACATGGGTAATATCATTCCTACTAACAGCAAAAACAAAGGGATCACCTTCTATTTTTGAGACAGGTATCCTCACAACAATTTTTTTAGCATTAGTAATTTTCAGAAAATTTCTTATTTCTTTAACTGAAGGAATATGCTCTAAAACATCCAAAAGAAATAAAAAATCAAGGTCTCTCGTAAGAAGATTAACATTATAATATTCTAAAATATCTCCTAACAGATAAGTCTTTTTTCCATAATCAATTGACCAATAAGATATATCTGTCCCCTTCAAATTAAAAAACCCATATATCTTGAATTGCAACAATAATCCCCCAGTTGCACAACCAAAATCTAATATTTGATCCGAAAGGTTAATTTCTAATTCTGTTATTAGATCCCTGGCTAATTGGTCAAACTCTTTTTTGCGATAATCAGCATAATTGCTAGTCTTAGAATTAATAAAATAATCTTCTTCAAACGATGTTATTTTAATCCCTCCAATTCTTCTTCTAACTTATCAAAACGTGTATTTAACCTATCAAATTCTCTGAATACTTCTTTCCATATAGGCATTTCTCTTTGGGCTTTATGCTCTGTTGGTACACCGCCAGATTCATTTCTAAATTCCCATCTTCCTGCAAAAGTAGCTAAAGGAATATAACCCGATAGGAAAATCAAAGCAAACATATAAATATTTTCAAATATATCAAGTTGATTAAAAGCTAATTGATACCAAATAATAACTGTATTTCCTAACCACATTGGAAAAATTAACCATTGGTTATGTCCTCGCATGAAATACATTTTCCATGTCATAAGTCTTACAAAATTCATTTAATCACTAATATTTTCTTTCAATCCATATAAAAAGGCTGGAATCATAATAGGAAAAGTTAAGAATATAATCCTTGCTAAATGGATCGCAATTATCATATATAATAGAATTGGGAGATAAGAAATTGATGCTTTCCTTAAAAAGACATCTTTTCTAATATAGAATACTCCAATCCAAGTTGTTAAATAAGTTTGTCCAATAAATAATATTATTGCGAGTATTCCTAATTCAATATAAAATGGAATTACTATTGTTGTAATCCTAACAAGATCAAAACCGACCATGAATCGTATTAAGAAAAATTCAAAGAGAACCATTCCATAAACTATTATTGCTATAATCTTCCTTCCACGATAAAACAAAACAAAAGTAATTCCTAATAAAAGAATGCTTTCGTGATTCAATACTCCTATCATTAAAACAATAGGTATGAATTGTTCTTTTTTAATTCTAAGCAAATAGAATATTAAAGCGAAAAACAAATAGTTTAAGGCATCTACCATTGGCAAAAAACTATTATAGAATATTGAATGTGATACTACAAATAATATAACCCCTATTAATGATAATTCCTTTGAGAAATCAAAGGTTTGTAAATAAAAATAAAAAACAATACTTGCAATAAAAATAAAGAGTAAATTTATTAAATAAAATCCTAAAATGGTGTCAAACGGTAAGACCATTACAAGCATAGGTGTCAAAATTCGATATTTGAAAGGAGCAGAAGCATTTGAAGTAATTCCTTCTTCAGCAACCATTAAATATTGAAGATAATCACTTTCAGGTAAATAACTCCCAAAATCCCCCGAAATTATTGCCCATGAATATTTTGATACGGTAAATATGATGGAAGCTATAACCATTAAAACAAATAAATTAAATCTTTTCTTAGTTATCAAATTACTTAACTACCACTTCTAATTGTAACAATAACAGGTTTTCTCTCCAATCTTTTTACTTCATATTCAACAGGGATTTCTTCTTCATCTTCTCCACCCGAATCTTCTATCTTTTCTACCTGATTAAACCAAAGATAAATAACAGTAAATATTGGAATACTAAACTCTATTATTGTATAAGTCAAAGTTTTTCTCCAAAAATCTTGAAATCCCTCAATAAGGACTTCTTCCACTCCATAAACAATAATTAATCCAACCATCATAAGAATAAGAACGCCGAGTCGAAACAGGAGACTTGAAAGGACAACAAAATAAACAAAATAATAAATATACCCGCTCTTTGTTTTGTTCCAAACAAATAATCCATGAATACTTCTTCTGAATTTTAAAAAGATCACTAAATTTAATAAGAAGATTGGTAGAATCCAAACAATTGATCTAGAGACAAGAGATTCATCCAAAATTTTTCTTACACTAGTACTAATAAAGAGAGCTGGTATAAAAATCAGTATTGTAAGTAACACAAATTCATAAGCATAACAATAATATTTCTTTAATCGTTTTATTAAATCTAAATTCATTATTTTTTACAACTCCAAATAATTCAATATTCCAAGCAGATACAACAAACAGAATAAGACTATTATTAATACCATTAATGTAATAATAAAATCAGTTAATTTTTTCATGAATATTCTTCTTTTTTACTTACTCCATTATTTTTATTTTCTTCAACTTCTTCCAAACTTATTTTACCATATTTTTCTTCATATTTTTTAATAATATTTGTTAAATCTCTATGCAAAGCTTTAGCAAGAGCAGGAGTAAAAACCAAATCTTCTTGATCTTCTTCTTCTCCTAACTGTAAAGTAAAAATCCATTTTCCATGTGCTACAGAAAATCCATCAATATATTTTTTCATTATTAATCACTAATTAATTATAATTATTAATTGCTAAATTAATTAATTTTCTGTCTTTCCAGATCAGATTGATTGCTTCTATAAGACTACTAGTATGAGTCCTTTCTTTGTTCTTCCACATAACGAAATCAAAAGGATTCTCTGCGTTCTCAGTAAAAGCAGCATGAATTGTCCCTATTTGTGGTAATGATAGTTTTCCAATATTAAATTTTTTCCAACATTGATTCTGAAAAGAGGATTTCATCAATGTTAAAAGAAATTCCTCACAATCCTTTTTTGATTTCAATACATTCAATTTAAGTAACATAAGTTTCACCTGGCAAAATCAATATGATGATAACATAGCTTTTAATTTCCAATCTTTGAGCTTTTCAACATATCTAATCCTACGAAATCCTTTCATTTGTATTTTTTCCTTAATCCATGTCCACGTATTGAATTTCATAACATAATTACCCTTCCATATTCTATCTGTCGAATCACAAACCATATACCCTTCTGGAAGTTCCTCAACACAAAGAACTTTTGAAAAACCTGTTATAAGACCATTTTCAATAAAAAATACTTTATCTCCTTTCTTTACTTTAGGATTGAAGCTATAAGTTCTAAACCAATATGATTCAGGATCGTCGGCTACTTCTTCACATGCTTCTTCTCTGGAAATCTTTGACTCCGATTTTGGAGTTGTCAATATTATATCCATTTTTTCTTCACCTAGCAGTTTTTTTAATGAATATATTTTCTTTTACAATAGAACTAACTATAAATGTGCTTAATAGAGTAAATATTAAAAGAACCATTTCGTAATTGTAAACTAACTTATTTTCTGAATTCTGATAGGCAAAATAAGGACTATTAGTTAGGATGAATAGAATTAAGGTAATAAATCCTGAAATTATAAAAATCATAAATCCCCAAAAATAAGTAATAATTAATGAATAGAAATAATGAATGTATTTATTATTTAATAGATTTTTATAATGTGTTTCCGCTAATAAGATGAAAAAACAACTTATTGCTGTTCCTAAGAAAAAAGTATTGAGGAAAAGAAAACTAAAAATTTTTCTTGGATTCCAAAAATCGTTTAGTAAGACTGGTAATTGTGCTAATACTAATAACCAGAGAAGAATACCTAAAATCATTCCTAAAATAAGCAAACCGAATAGGATTGCTTTACCGATTTGTTTTTTATCATTTATCATAATATTTCCACTTCTTAGTAATTTTACATAATTTTTTAGAAAATTCAGATCCCCAATTTCAGTTTTTTCTCTCGGTTATTTTGAGTTTTAATTATTAAAAATAAAATAGTAACCAAAATTGCAGTTAATAAGAAGAATATTGAAAATGCGAAGTTTTCATTAATTATCATTTCGTTTTCATTATTTATAGTAGCAAAAAAAGCATCCTTAGTAAATATGAAAAGAATTGCTCCTGAAACTGTAATTATGTACACTATTAAAATAAAAAGTCCTGCTGTAATATGCGAATAAGCCAAAACATTAGCCAATAAATTATCATCATATTTTTTAAAGAATATTTTTCCTTTATTCGTTGCGTTTAAGGATATTGCCACGATAGTTATTCCCAACCAAAGAGTAACTATAACATTTCCCCATTTTTCTTGTAATAAGGAAGTAGAAAATAGAGTCTGAATACTATTTAAAGAATAGAGGATAAATACAATTCCTATTAAAGAATAGAGAGCAATGCTAGAGTAAAGAATAATCTTTACTATAATTAATTTTATTTTCATCTTTTTCACCTGAATTTTAATATCAATTTTTTAGCTTTTCAATATTTTATATAATAAATAGGGTATTTTTATAGAATAGTTCTACAAAAATACTATATCTAATAATAGTCCTATTTTTGAATAAAATTTTTAAAGTCATCGTTCTATCATGTTACCATAGGTTGTAGCAATAAAAGTCAATAAAAAACAATTTAAAAAGGAAAAAAAGGTAAAAAAGGTAAGAAAAATGGGAAATAGAAAAATAAATAATCTCACTGATGTAGATACTAAATTAGATCAATTAGAAACTGATATGTACTTGATAAAAAGTCCATTATCAGTTGAGAAGCTAACAGATAGAATAAAATCTTTAAAGAAAGAAATAAAATCCTATCTTGAGAGTGATATTGAACGTGCAAAGCAAGAAGCAGTAATTCATACAATAGGATCATTAATAGATGAGTTAAATCGTTTCGTTAAGGGAAGTGTCAATATAGAATTGTCCAAATTATTTTCTGAAGGTCAGCAATTAAGCGAATTTGCGGATACAAATTTTTCCTATCTTCTTAAGACATTTGAAAATCTTTATTACAAACGTATAGATCAATTTAGTACAGATGACCTTTTAAATAGTATGGATATGCTTAAATTAATAGTTGGGGATAAAACATACCGAATTATTCTTAATGAAAAGAATCCTGATTTATTATCGGGTATTATTGAAAATAATAAGGAACTAGGTCCACAGAAACATTATATGATTTACGATCAATTGAAAAATAATCCTAGGGATATTAGAGAATTAATTCCAATTTCAAAAAAGGATACTAATTATCGTGCTGATTATCTAATATTTGATGAAGAATGTCTTTCATTAGAATTAACGGAAACTGAATTAGTAGAGGAATCTACCGAAGTTAATAATCTTCTTAGGTTTTATAAAAACAAACACATTGTTCCTAATGATATTGTAGAGAAAATTGAGGATGAATTACTCATTTTTTCTTCTTATGATATTTTTAAGGATAAAACAACAAACACAGGTCTTTCAGAAAGTCCAAGACAAAAACTAATTTATACACGCCATGATTCTCAGTTCTATCTTATTGTTTATACTGACCAAAAGCCTGTATGGTATCTTCTCGAATTAGATTAGCAGTCTCCAAGGACCAAATTATATTTCTTTATTAATAATTAATATTTTCTGAGGAAAGATTCCAGGATGTTTTCCTGATTTCCCTCAAATAAAAAAGGTGAAAATATTATGATTGATATAAATATTTATGAAAAAGACGGAAAGGATCTTGTTGATTTGATTGGATTAGAAGGGATGGAAGTCCACGAAATCTTAGAAAAATTAGCTTTCAGCTTAAAAAGGAAACATGAACGGAACATTAAATTTGGTGATCTTAATACTAAGAAATTATCAATATATCCACTTGTTACAGGTCTAAGACCTTATTTTAGCAAAAATTATGGTCTTAGTACTTACGTTGATGAACTTCTTGAAACAATTGATGAAGAATTAGAAAATGAAAATCGTAGATTAAGACAATTAAACGAAGAAGGAAAGACCAGCAAGATAACAACGGAAAAGGATGGATCAGTCCAAATTTCAAAGTCAGTTCTTTATACTAGTTTTCTAAAAGGAAAAGAGGTAAAGAAAGGACAAATGGCAATTGAAGAATATAAAAAGAATCACGATAGCAAGTGTCAAAATGGGAAATGTCCAAAATACGGTGAAAAAGTAGAAATATTCCAAAATAAGCATGAGGATGATTGTTTCTGTTGTGTAACATGCAAAAGAGCTGTCGATCAATTAAGGATTTATGACTTTGATCCTGAAATCAATGAATATTTTGAAGCAATAAAAGAAGGACTACCCTATTTTAGGGACTGTAATGAATGTAAAAATTGGGTTATTGTGCATTTATCAGACAAAAATCAATTATATTGTATGACCTGTAGCAGTCCCTTCCCAAAAAAAATAAACACCCAAATATCGGCAATCATTCTAGATGATTCGACTTTAGAAGAAAAAATTAGTGCACTCATTAAATTAGGTATAGGACACAGAAAAACGTATAACTTATTAGTTGAATCGGGATATACTTCTCTCATTATTGTTGATTATATTCAACAGATATTCTTATCTGATTTAAAATTAGTTTTAAACAAAAGACTACTTCCCTCAAGAAAAGAAATATTAGCAATAATTGAAAAGAAATACCAAAATCCTATTGATATTACTGATTGGTTTGTTGATGAAAAATGACAAAATGTAAATGTGGAAGCTGTACAGAACACTTGTTCGTGCCTGAATATTATAAGAAAACAAAAGAAGGACTATATTGTAATGAATGCGGACATTTAGTTCAAAAAATGGATCATACTTCTGGATATTTTGAGTTTGAGCTACCTATGACTATAAATCTCTCCAAATTGTATGCTACTTTGGATCAGAAAAATCAATATAAATTGATTGACCAAATGATTAAGGATACAGAATATACTAATATTCTTTTCAATAAAGGAGAAAGCATGAAAGAATTAAGACAATATACTATTAAAATAGAAGAATCTCTTCTTTCGGATCTTATTTATGGTCAAATCACTCCCAAAATACTTACTGAATATGCAATGAGAGAGCTGGATGGAGAAATGTATGATGAGTTCCTGGAATGGATTATTAATTTAAATACAGAATACTATGGGAAATTATGTGAAACTTTTCCAGATCAGTATAAAATGGGGATGAAATGATGGATTGGTTCTTAGAAATGATGGATTGGTTCTTAGTATTGTTTTTTGGATTACTTGGAGCTTATTTTGGCTTATTTATGTTTGACAATCCTGATGGAACATATAATAAACATACCAGAATAATAGGTTCAGTATTTATGTTTATAACGGGTAGTTTATCAGCAATTTTAGGAATAGCATTTAGTAGAGCATTATTTTCGACGTGATTTAAGAATGGCTTACATTATTTATAAATGCAAAACAAGATTTTGTAGAGAAACTCTTTATACTAAAGATCATGCGTTACAACATTATATGGGATCTCTAAGCAAAAGAGAAGCACTTGGTAAAGGCAAAATTCATTTTGATTATGAAATGACATTTGTTTTTGAAGAAAAAGATATTTTGAAAGCCAGACCAGATTTTTTCGATGATAAAATTGAAGAAAAAGCTAAAATAAAATGTCCATTTTGCAATGGTGAACTTAAAATTATTAATTATGCTTTTACTGATGAAAAAGACCTAATTGACCTTAATCAATGCGAATTATGTGATAAATTCATACAACTAACAATAATGGATGAAGATGACGAATGAGTTTTATTATTAATCATAATGCAGTTTATGCTATTGAATTTAAGTTAAAAGAAGAAGATCCAATGAGAGAGGCGTTATTAGTCAATTTAGGAGATTCTCCATACCAATTGATGGAAAAAAATGAATTTTGATACCACAATTACAGAAAAAATTGGTGAAACAATTGTTGATTTGTATTTTAAAAATAAAAAGAATTTATGTTTTATATTTGATACATTGAGTTGTTTTTCGATTTTAGAACATTTCTTTAAATATAAGATTCTGTTTGTTAGTAGTAAATCAAAAACAATGACTTTATATTTTACGGAGGATGAATTAAAACCATTAACTACAATCTTAAAGAAAAATAAACCATTATTTGACCAAATTCCAAAAATAGATAAGATTCAACTAAGAATCTTGAAAGATCCCATATATATATTTAAGTAAAAGGTGAATTAAATGAATTTTACAATAGAATCCAAAAGCCAAAATCGGTTATTAAATGCTGTTGATAATTTTAACACCTGGCTCGGAAAAATTTTTCCAGATGATAAAATATTCAGTCTTAATGAGATGAGAGAACTACGATCTTATGCTAAAACTCAAGAAATGACTATCCATGAGTATTATCGTAGATTCAGGAAAACCATTCGTTCCAAAAGGGTTAGGTGGGCTTAATGTGTAATTGTGTATTATGTAACAAACTCGAAACAAAAAATAATCCTTTTGTGCCTTTAACTTTTGAAAATCAAAGTGATGAAGCTCAAAAACCGATACATTTCAATTGTTTTCCTAACTATCTTCGGATGCTTAAACAAGCTGAAAAAGAGGGGATTTATTATTTTACTGTTCATATCTATAATGACTTATCAATGGAAGAAGGACCAGAAGAAGATTTCATAACTACTTATGAAAATAAGATCAAAGATGAAATTTATTACGAAGCTGAGGTCATTGAATTTCTTAATATGTTTAAACGTGGTAAACGCTATTATACTCTTACTAAAAAGGATCAGGCACGATTTGATGCTTTAAAAAAGAAAATGGGATGATAATAACTTATGCAAGACGAACTTAATGATTTGCTTTACATAATAACAATAGGATTAGGATTTATTTTTCTAATAATAATGTTGATAACAATTTCCTGGGCTATTGGTGAGGTAATAACGGAGCGATTTTTATAATGAGTAGTGAAATAGTATCAATAGATATGGAATGTGAAAGATTTGGTTGTAAACGATCTGGAAAAACATATTCGGATAGAATACAACTAGTATTATGTCAAGAAGATTTTGAAGAATTTTCCGAATGGTTAGATAGTAATGAATCTCTAAGGGAAGAACTTACTGATTTAGCACTCCAGGGGACTTTAAGTTTTGGAGAGAAGGTTAAACAGGGATATTTAGAAAAAATCTTAGCAAAATTAATAGGGAAAACAGTAGCAGACTTAGTACAATCTGCTGTTGAAGCTGGATACACAGGGTATCAGAAAGGGGAAGAAGAAACCAATCCACCTGAATTTCGACATCTAAAAGAAAAATGTCAAAATTGTGGCTTAGAAAACACTATCAAAATCAGTTCTAACGCATTATTTTGGAAATGTGCTAACTGCAAAGTAAGAAATTATCTGAGTAGATTATAAAATGACTTATAAAAAATGTCCTCACTGTAAAATCGAGATTTCAAGTAGAGACGCTGTCTTGTCTCAATTTAATCAATGGATTATCGATCAAGAATATAATAGCATGGGTGAAGAATTTCCTTATATTTGTAATCATTGTGGGAAAGAAATAATAATTAAATTTGAATTACAACCTTATTTTTATATAAATAAATAAATGGAAGAAGAAAAATGACGTTTGGATATAGAATTAGAGCATTGAATATGCACTTATTAGGCGGAAACGTCTTTGAAACTAATAAAGGATTTAGATTATTTTCAGAGCTTAAAGACGCAGAG
>SDBV01009719.1_pt1 | contig 12730 bp, 6 predicted proteins | sample 2277081 | NCBI WGS metagenome assembly SDBV01 (sample SAMN10402039, study PRJNA504765) | marine sediment metagenome | isolation source: marine sediment core GS10_PC15, 223 cmbsf | place: Arctic Ocean: Southern Knipovich Ridge | collected 2010
ATAAACCCCATTTTCATAAACCCCATTTTCATAAACCCCATTTTCATAAACCCCATTTTCATAAACCCCATTTTCATAAACACAGCGCAATGGTCCTGATAATTGTGCTGGTGGCCGTTGCGGCCCTAAGCTTGGGCGCGCTGGCGTTTTCGGCGTTGATGGTTAGCGAACGGGAAGTCGTGCATTTGACGGGCCGACAGATTCAGGCAACGGCCCTGGCCGAATCGGGAATCGAAATGGCACGTCTGTTCCTGAGCGAGCAGCCCGACGTTCAATATTCGCACGGCGAGTGGCACGAAGACCTCGAAAGTTTTCGGGGTGTTTTGGTTCTCGACGACGAGACACCGCAAGGACGGGGGCGGTTCGCGATTATTGCCCCCGTCGAGGATCAGACTCTCGGCGGCGTACGTTTTGGACTGGAGTGCGAATCATCGAAGCTTAACCTCAACACTCTGTTGCAGGGCAAGGGTCTCAAGGGCAAAAGTCTCAAGGGCAAAAGGCTCAGGAGCAAAAGGCTCAAGGGCAAGGAGCTACAGGGCAAAGTCGACGAGCATCCCCATCGCAGTCGGCTCATGTCGCTGCCCGGCATGAGCGAAGAAATCGCCGACTGTATCCTCGACTGGCTCGATGACGACGACGAGCCCCGCGAGTTCGGCGCGGAGGCGGAGTATTACGAATCGCTCGATCCGCCTTATCAGCCCACAAACGGTCCCATGCGATGTTTGCAAGAACTGTTGTTGGTGCGGGGGATCACCCGCGAGCACCTTTACGGAGCCGATAGGAATCGAAACGGCATGCTCGACGACAACGAATCGGACGCGGCCGCCACTGCGGAAATCGTGGAAATCGACGCCACCGACAGTATCAGCCTCCGCGGCTGGTCTGCCTATCTGACGCTGTTCAGTCGCGAAAATGTCGCCCAACCGGACGGTAGCCAAATGATCGATCTCAACCAAGACGACGCCCAGCGGCTCTACGCGGAATTGGAGGAGGTCTTCGACAGCGAATGGGCCACGTTCATCGTCGGCTACCGCCAGCAAGGACAGACCTCTAGCAGAGATGGCTCGAAATCTTCCCCGGAAAATAATGGCCCCCACGGCGACGACTCCAACGGAAAGTCTGGAAACGATGAGGACAATTCGGCCGATTCCTCGGATTCCCAAAAAGAAGATGAAGATGAAGATAAAGATGATGAGGAAGAGGAAGAGGAAGAGGAAGAGGAAATTAAACTACAAGCACATGCCGCGGGCCAACTGGATCTGACAAAGCCGCTGGGCCAGAAGCTCGACAGCGTATTGGCATTGATCGGGAGTGAGATCAAAGTCAAGTACAAGGGCAGCAAAAAGTCGACCGTGGTCATGCCCCTGTTCCCCAATAATTCCGATGCAATGCGAGAGTATTTGCCGCAACTGATGGATCACGTTACTACCGGAGGCAAGAAATCCTTCAACGGGCGGGTTAACGTCAATCTCGCGTCGGCGGCCGTTTTGGCGGGCGTGCCCGGCCTCGATGCCGACTTGGCCGAGGATATTGTGGTCCATCGGCCGACCGACCCCATGTCCATCGATACCCACCAGCGCCATCCCACATGGCTGCTGATCGACGGCCTGGTGTCGCTTGAGACGATGAAGGCATTGTTGCCCTACCTAACGACGGGCGGCAGCGTTTACAAAGTGCAATCTGTTGGTTTTTTTGACAAAGGTGGTCTGATTGTGCGGCTCGAGGCCGTCATCGACGCTACCGAGTCGCCGCCGAGCATGCTATCATTGAAGAACCTGACGCCGCTGGGGCTCGGCTTCGATCCGCTGGAATTGGGCGCCGAGAAGTAGAGAAGTAGAGGACAGAGGATAGACTGTTAGCGGCGACGCTTGCCGTCGCGTTCGTCCAACGCGGGGACAAGCCCCGCCGCTAACATTTGCGCTAAGTCCGACAGACTGCTAACAAGTTCGGCATCCGGAATTACACCCCTTAAACTCCCTGAAGAATACAAAAATGCCTCGAATATTGGCCATCGAACTTATCGGCGCCGAAGCTCGCGCGCTGCTACTGTCCGCCTCCGAGTCGCGCATCACGATTGAGAAGTCCTTGACTATTGGGCTGGTGTCTGCTGAGGAAAAGAACGCCGAGGACGCCGGCGAGAAACCCCAGGCGCGCTTGGAGCAAACCGTCGTCGATGCCCTGTCCAAAAACGACATCTCGCGTGTGGAGACGATTGCCGTAGTAGGGCGGGCGGACGTTGAGCTACGGTTGTTGAATGTCCCCAAGGCGCCCGATGCCGAACTGCCCGATATTGTCCGGTTTCAGGCCGCGCGGGAGCTGCCGGGCATTGACGAGAAAACGCCGTTGGACTACCTGCCCTTGGCCGAAACCGCAGCGGGAGAACAGACGCAGCGTGTTCTGGCCGCCGTGCTCAAGTCCGGAGTGATCGACCGTCTGAAAAAGATTTGCCACGATGCGAAGCTGACGCTGAGCCGGATCGTGTTGCGGCCCGCGGCAACCGCCTCGCTCATGTTGCGCCAGAACCCGGAGCTTGGCGACGGGTGTTGCCTTTTGGTGGAGATGCTCGGCCAGCAGGTAGAGTTCGCCGCCGTGCACCGGGGGCAAGTGGTCTTCTTAAGACACATGCTATTGTCGGGCAACCCCATGCTGTCTTCCCCAGCGGCGGAAAGCCTTTTCGCCGAGATTCGCCGAACTCGCATTATCGTGGCCAACCAGGAGAATGTAGAGACCCTCGAGCCGGTTGTCCTTGTGGGCAACAGCCCGGACCATGGCCGTTTTGCCGAGCGACTGGCAGCCGAGACCGTGGCCGACACCCGGCTAATCGATCCTTTGCCCCAGTCCCTGGTTGCCGATCCCGCAAACGCCGTCTCGGCGGACCAGAGCGGCTACTGCGCGGGTTTGCTCGGCGCGGTGGCCGACGAAGTGGCGGGAAGGCCGCACGCTTTCGATTTTTTGCACCCGCGACGCCCTCCCCAGCCGCCCAGCCGTCGTAATACTTATGTTTTGGCCGCACTGGTCGCGGCCTCTGTCGTGCTTGCCATCATTGTATTAAACTGGCTGCAAACCGCTCAACTCAAGGCCGATATCCTCCGCCTGGAGCAAGAAGCAGTTGCCTTGGAACCCCAGGTCGAAAAGTCGAAAAAGCTGGTCTCCGACGCGGGTGAAGTCGAGGACTGGCTTAAGAACGAGGTTGTGTGGCTGGAAGAACTCGCTTGGCTCTCCCAGCGGTTCCCAGAGGCGAAGGACGTCATGCTCACGAGCTTCAGCGCCATCAGCAACAGCAGCCGCCGTGAAATGCGGCTCAATGGTTTTGTCCGTAACGCCGACATCGTAAGCGCGTTGCCCAGCGGCCTGCATGACTCGACGCATAAGGTTGTCAATGAGAAAAGGAACGAAAACCGCTCCCAAAAAGGTTACGAAATTCAGTACAGCTCTTCCGTGCGGATTTCATCGCCCAAATAAGCATCATGATACTGAAAAAACGCGAAAGAATCCTGGTCCTGGTAATTGTGTCGCTGCTGATGGTCGTGGTGCTGCAACAGGCGTATTCGAAATTGCATGGCTCGCACGGTAGGTTGAAAACCCAACGCACAAATGCGGCCGCCGAACTAGAGCGGATGAATACACGTCTGAAAAATGCGGAAATGGCCTCGCAGCGACTGCATAAATGGCAACAGCGATCTTTGCCTTCCGATACTCATACCGCGCAGTCGCTCTACCAGAACTGGCTGTTTCAATTGGCCGACGACCCCGAGTTTTCGGATATCAATATCGAGGCCTTGCCGGGACGACGCCGCGGCGACGTTTGCTACGCCCTGAAATTCACCTTTAATGCAAAAACTACGCTCGATGGACTCACAAAATTCCTCCACCGCTTCTACAGCGCAGATCATCTCCACCAGATATTCAGCCTTACGGTGACACCCAAAGGCAAGGGCAAGCCGCTGGACGTTCGCATGACTATTGAGGCCCTGTCGCTATCGGATGCAAAATTCAAGGATGAATTATCCACGGCCGCTTCCCAGAGAAAGTTGGCCGCGCTGGCCGACTATGTGGATAAGATCGGCGGACGCAATCTGTTTGCGGCATATCAACCACCTGCTCCACCCTCGAAGACTCCGCCCCCGAAAGATCCCAAACCAAAACCCAAACCGCAATCCGATCAAATCAAGTCGACCGAACTGACCGGAGTGACTTCCACCGGCGACCGTCTGCAAGCGTGGATTCTCGTCAAAACTACCGGCGACCACCACGAATTGCACGAGGGCGATACGTTTGATATCGACGGAACGAAGTGCAAAGTGCTGCGGATCGGACCGCGCTATGCCGAGATAGAGATCGATGGAAAGCGTTTCCGGGTTTCCCTGGGACAGAATCTGAGCGAAGCCGAAGATCTGTCCGAGAGCAAATAACCCTCCAGAGGCATTGGCCAGGCTTTCCAGATACCACCGTTGCACTCGCGTAAATCAGCAATGTACTTCTTCGTATCGGCCTCCTTGCCAATGTGCCGATGAACAAAACCGTGCAATCGCAGGCGATACCCCCAAAATAGGTGAATTTAGTTGCTTTTCTTGTGGAAAGTTGCCATAATTCCGATTAAGATGGTAATATGGGTCATGACTTGGCGTGGGAGTTCGTGAGGCCAGAAAACGAGAGCTGGAAAGGGAATCAATAATGCGGGTGTGTACAATTTTTTTTGCAGTCGCCTTTATGTTGATATTGGCATCGGGTCCGGGAAGCGGCACCGCCTTGGGAATGCCGGGGACAAAAGAGTTGGTAACGCCGCACAACGCAATAGCGGTTCCTGTCAAAAAACCGGGCGAGGATCCCAGAAGCGCCCGTGGGCCTCACAGTCACAGTATTAATAGGGACGCCCAAAAAGGCTCATCGGGCGACAAATCCGCCAAAGGCAAATCAGCCGACAAGAAGGACAAAAAGAAGGACGAAAAGAAGGACGAAAAGAAAGACGGGGCGGCCGGAGAAGTCAAGCGTCCGGACGAACCGTCCAGCCCGCCCGATCCGGAGGAGTTGAAGGTTCAGCCCGACAAGAACAACAAAATCAAAGTGAATTTCAAGGGGCAGCCCTGGCCGGCCGTGCTGGAGTGGCTGGCGGACATTTCGAACATGGACTTCGTCTGGCAAGAAGCGCCAGACGGATTTCTGAATCTGACAACCCGGCGCAGCTATACGGTCGATGAAATCCGCGACCGGATCAATCAGCGGTTGTTGGTTCGTGGATACACGCTGCTGGGCCACGACGAGGAACTCTCTCTGGTGAAAATCGAGAAGCTCGATCCCAGCCTGGTGCCGCGGATCGCGCCGCATGATCTGGCCAAGATCCAACCGCACGAGTTTGTGAAAGTCTCGTTCGTCTTGGACCACCTGCTGGCCGAGAAGATGGTCGAGGAACTCAACCCCATGAAAAGCCCAAACGGCAAGCTGATCCCCATGCTGGCGACAAACCGCATCGAGGCCATGGACGCGGTCGTCAACCTCCGCGAGATCCACGCCTTGCTCGACCGCGAACAATCGGGCGACGAAAGGCAACTTCAGCCTAAGTGGTTCAAATTGAAACACCGTCGCGCTTCCGAAGTCGTGCCCCAACTGAAGACCCTTTTGGGTATAGGGTCAAAGAAGCCGTCGGTCCCCATAACGGCTAAGCAGAGACAGCAGGCACAGCAACGAGCGGTGAAGCGGGCCAAAAAAAAAGGCAAAGCGAGAGAACCGCCCAAGCCGCCCACCGAGATTTATCTCTTGGCCGATGATCGCAACAACTTCATTCTCGCCCAAGCCCCGCCCGACAAAATGGCCATTATCGCCCGGGCAATCAAGATGATCGACCTCCCACTTGCCCGCGCTGCCTCGCTACAGGCAACGCTGGGACGCATGCAAATCTATCATCTCTCGACGATGGATCCCCAGCCGCTGGTGAAGACGCTCAACGCAATCGGCAACCTCGATCTGGACACGCGACTGGAAGTCGACCAGGCCAACAAGACGATAATCGCCTATGCCACCTTGGCCGACCACGTGACCATCCGCGCGCTGGTCGATAAGCTCGACGGCTCCGGGCGGGAGTTCTGGGTCAGAAACTTGCGACACCTAGAGGCCGATTATGTGGCCGGCACGATTCAGCATATGATTTTTGGAGGCGAAGAAGAGCAGAAATCGGACCGTTTTCGTGTAGATGCCGACGTGGAGAATAACCGGCTGCTGCTTTGGGCCAACAAAGTCGAGCTTGAAGAAGTAGATAAGTTTCTGGTTAAGCTGGGAGAAACTCCGCCGGGAAGCGGCAGCCCCGAAACGCTCCGAGTGCTCGATATCTATAGTGAAGAGGAAGCGGCCGAGTTGATTAGGCGGCTTCGTGGGAATTGGCGCGGTGAGAACCGGCTGAAGATCTACACGGCCCCAACCAAGGTAAAGGAACCCAAAGTAAAAGAACCAGAGGCGAAAGAGACTCTCAACAAGAGAGTGCGACAAACGTCACAACCAAAAATCCTGCTGGCCCAATTCAGTCCGGATTCTCCCGCCGACAAGCCGCGGGAAGAAAACCCGTCTGCGAAGCCGCAAGCGGCCACCGCGCCGGCGATCATAATTACGCGTAATGCGGAAGGACGGATAGTTATTACCTCGGAAGACACGGACGCATTGGACCGCTTGGAGTTGTTGATCGAAAAGCTGGCCCCACCCCGCAAGGATTATCACATATTCCTCCTAAAACACGCCTATGCATATTACGTTGCTTTAACCCTGAAAACCTTTTTCAAGGAAGAGAGCGAAGAGAAGGAAAAACCTCGGCGTCCATACTGGTATTACGATTATGGATCCTCCGAAAAAACCAAGGAGCGCGCACGTCTATCGCGGCGGCGTCCGCTAAGGTTCATCGTCGAGACGGAAAACAACTCGATCTTGGTTCAGGGAGCCGACGCGGAACAATTGCGACAGATCAAGGAGTTGGTCGATTTCTACGACCAGAGTGAGACGCTCGACGAGGAACTCAAGCGAAAAACAGAAACCATCCCCATCCGCTACTCCAAGGCTAGTGAAATCGCCAAGTCGGTCAAGGAAGTCTACCGCGATGTGTTGAGTTCCAAAGACAAGGCCTTCGCCGGCGAGAAAAAGGGTGAGACTACCCGATATTTCTTCGACTACGCGCCGAGCGACGATGGCAATCAGATAACGAAGGCGCCTAGATTCAAAGGACTGCTTTCGATCGGGGTCGACAATATTTCCAACACTCTGATACTCTCGGCGCCCGCTTGGCTGTTCGACCAGGTTAAAGAGATGATCCAGAAGCTCGACCGCGCGGCCTTGTCGACGGCCAGCATGAAATTGGTGCGGATCGGCGAGAACATCAACCCCAAAGACTTGGAAATGTTGCTCAAGGCAGTGACCGCCGGAACTTATACAAGCACTAAGCCGGCGGAGAAAAAAACCTCCTCGCAAGCCCCCGGCGCTTCCGCAAACTAACCTCTTTGCGAAGTGCGCCGCAAATACGCCACCACGCACCGATCGGGGGACCGGTTTTGGCTTTAGGCGTCGGTCGCTCCAGAGCAGTTCTGCCTGAGGACGCCAAGGCCTACTTCAATGCACTCCTTGGAGCTATGCGGCAACGCTCTAATTAAACCAGACGGCTCGCCGTTTGAGCCGGATCTTTTCCGCGATGTATCGGTTATGCCGATTTTTCGGCTGCTGTAAAACCAAAACCGCTACGATAACTCATTCAGTGCGGTATTCGCACAAGAAAGAATCGTAACTTTCCTAGGACCCTTTAAAAACACGATATCCATCCGAGTGATTGCGGGTCTAACGAAACGCGGGCAACACACAAGGGGCCTAAACCGGCAACACCTTCCAGGCGTTGCCACAGTTCAAGAAAGCCGGTAAAAGGATGCGGCCATATAAGCCCAGCCGCCGAAGTCCTGTTGTCCCTCGGATAGCGGTGATAGTAGCGATAACCGCGGCCACGACGCCGGTTGCGTTATCGTTGATCGGTTTCGATGCGCCTTGGGCAGCGGTTGCGTCTCTTGTGGCCGTGCTTGTCTCGCTGCTAATCCTTTTGTGTTGGAACTTATCAGTCCAACGCGAACTGCGGCTGCTGGGTTCTCGATTTCATGCCGTATCGGAAACGGGCAAGGAGTATGTTTGGGAAACCGACTGCGCGGGGCGTTTCGTTTTTCTCACAAAACGGGCCGAACACCTTTTCGGTCTAAAACTCGAGGAACTTCTGGGCCAGAGCCTCCACGAATTTATGCCCGAGGACGAGACCGTGAAAATGCGCCGCTGGTCTTCGAGCCTGTTGAACGATCCCAAGTCCTTTTCCGAAGTCGAATTCCGCATCATACATCCCTATAGCGGCATACGCTGGCAGCAAATCAGCGGTGAGCCGATCCTCGATAGGTCCGGAAAGTTGATTGGATTCCGCGGGATAGGCGTGGACATTACCGACCACAAACTGGTCGAACGCGCCCAGCAGGAAAATCTCGAACTGTTTCAGACCCTCTTGGACACAATACCCAACGCCATTTTCTACAAGGATCTCCAAGGACGCTATCTGGGATGCAACGAGACGCTCACCCGATGGCTGGGTCGCAGCCGCGAGCATATCATGGGCCGAACCGACCACCAGCTTTACCCCACGGATTTGGCCGACACTTATCGAAAATACGACCAGCAGCTTCTGCTCGATCCGGGCCGGCAACGCTACGAGTCGGAATTCGGCGCTGTTGGCGGCGCCCGTCGCAATGTACTTGTACACACTGCAACATTCCGCAAAGCCCTGGGCCATGTATCGGGCCTGGTCAGCGTGGTGACCGATATCACTGATCGCAAGAAAGGCGAGCGCGATCTTCTGGAGGCCAAGCGCGTGGCCGAAACGGCCAGCCTGACCAAGGATGAATTCATCGCCAACATGAGCCATGAATTCCGTACGCCCTTGACCGCCATTCTTGGTTTCGCCGACGTTCTGCTGAAGAACCTTAACGATTCGGAAAACTTCCACGCCGCAAAAACGATTAAGCGAAACGGTTCACGTCTGCTTGAAATTGTCGACGATATCCTCGATCTCACCAAAATTCAGGCCGGCAAACTACGCGTCCAGCGCCTCCCCTGTTCGCCCTTGAAAATTATCGCCGACCTCTTGTCGTCGATAAGTATCCGCGCCGAAGCAAAGGGGCTACCGTTTAGCGTTCGGCAAGAGGGGCCGCTCCCGGAAGTAATCCTCACCGATATGAGCCGCCTCCGCCAGATCCTCGTCAATCTGATCGGCAATGCAATTAAGTTCACGGAAACCGGGCGGGTCGACGTCGTGGTCCGATTCCTTAAAAGCTCCAACCACAGCGAAACCGACAAGCTGCAGTTCGAGATTATCGACACCGGCATAGGCATGTCCAGCGAACAAATGGAAAAAATGTTCGAACCGTTCACTCAGGTAGATTCGTCGGCCACGCGCAGACACGGCGGGACCGGACTGGGCCTGATTATCAGCCTTCGGCTCGCGCAAATCCTCGGCGGCAACGTTACCGTCACCAGCTCCTTGGGCAACGGGTGCAGATTCCGCGTAACCATCGAAACCGGCACGATCGACGACGTGCGGATGATCGAACCGCAGCAGGTGACCGACGAAAATATCGAAGAGCCCGAAAATAACGACCGCGATGCCCACACCTCGATAAAACTCGATTGCCGCATCTTGCTGGTCGAAGACGGACCCGATAATCAACGGCTCATTTCTTTCCTGCTTAGCCAGGCCGGGGCCACCGTGGAAATAGCCCCCAACGGCCTCGAGGGCTTGAAGTTGGCCATGCCCCTGTTGAACACATCGGAGATGGACTTGCCCGATGAAGATAATCCCCAGCAAGACTCGCCTCAAGAGCAATTATCCGCCTCGGGCGCGAATCCGGGCGAACCGTTCGACATCATCCTGATGGACATGCAAATGCCCGTCATGGGCGGTGAACAAGCCACGCAACACCTCCGCCACGCCAACTACAGGGGACCGATTATCGCTATCTCCGCGCATAGCACGGACAATGCCGTGGAAGCCGCCCTGGAGGCCGGCTGCGACGACTTCCTCAGCAAACCGATCGACCGCAACAGGCTGCTCAACTCCGTAGCCCACCATCTTGCCTGTCGAGCCGTCGGTCAAAGATAGAACAGTGGTTTGAGGTTTGAGGTTTCAGGTTTGAATGGCACTGATATTTGGCTTTTGAGCATGAAATACTAACCCCCAGCAGAGGTTCTGCGGATAATTTAGTGGGTGTTTTAGAGGACAGAGGACAGATGTTAGCGGCGGGGCTTGTCCCCGCGTTGCATGGTTAGCCCAGCCGCTTGCGGCGGTTTTCGGGTGCAAAAAGAATAAGCGGCACACGAACTTCTGGAACTTTGAGCTTTAGCCCACTGCCCAAAGCCCACGGCCTCGACCGCCGCAAGCCGCCGGGCAAAACAAAAGATCTACCGGCCCACCTTCCGCAAGGCCTTCGAGAGCAAGGTTCTGCCGTTGCCGTCGTTGCTGGGATTTCCTCGCTCTTGCTTTAAGGTGGTCACCATGGGGCGGTCGTCCGCGTTTTCATTCGACGGTATGAGCGTTTCCTCGGCGAACCTTGGCGAGTGGCCGTCGAATGGCAATTCGGCCTCGGCTTCTTCGTCTGCTCTTTCCGAGCCGTCTGTTTGCACGGCTGCCTGGTTATCAACCCCTAGCAAAAGTACGCCGAAACCGGCCAAAAGGCCGCCGAAAATTCCCATCAGGGCGATCGTGGCTCGCCCCGGCCCCACCGGCCGCGAACCCGTGTCGGGACTGCCGATCCGCGAGATCAGGCTGACGGCATCGGCACTGGCCTTGCTGGCCCTTGCCTGCGAAAGGTTTCGCTCGGACTGTTCGAGCAGTTCCGAGCGGTGCGTGGTCTCGGCCACGAGGTTCGAGTAAACGGCACGCACCTCGGCCAGTTTCACGAGACGCCCTTCGATGCTATCGAGTCGTTCGTTCAGCAAAGCGATACGATCCGTGTCCATGTGGATTTCGGAGACCAGACCGCGAATTGCTATGGCCAATTCGTTGTGCAGGTGTCGGCCGATTTCCTTTTCCGCGTCGACGGCCGACATTACGGCCGGATGCGAATCCAGCATGTTGCCGCGCAGCTTGGCAGTTTCCAACTGAGCATCGACCAGACCGTCCTTCAGCCGTCTGAGCGACTGCTGGGTTTCGAACAAGCGGTTGGGAGCCGCCATCAGCCGCCCGGGGTCTTTTTGGGCAGCCTTGATGACCTCCAGCAGTTCTTCGTTGGCTTTTTTGGTTGTTCTGGCCACTCGCAATTCGGTTCGAATATCCGAACTGGTCCGCCGTAGCGAACTTTCGCCCGACGTGCTGCCGCTGAGTACGCGAAGCTCGACGAGGTCGCTTCCTGCATTGCGTTCGATTTTGGTAAGCTTGGCCGTCGAATGTTCCAGGTCGGCGCGGGCCAGCATCGTGGCTTTAATGAGTTCGGATTCCATGCTGCGTGCCTTGGTGTCGCGGATCGCCTTCAAGTGGTTTTGCAGATGACTACACACGGCCTCGGTCAAAGCCACGGCCCGCTGCCGATCTTTATCCTTGACCGTAAGGTAGAAAATCTCCGTGGTGCCGAACTCGGCCCCCCGAGGGGGCGTAACCGCAATCGACTTGCGGAAGGTGTCGATGTCGTCGTCGGTCGGCCATTGGGAATCCAACTCCTCATCGCGGGCCGGGCCCACCTCTTTCAAGGCGGACTGCAATACCGGGCGACTTCGGGCCACTTCAAGTATGGTCTCCTGGAGAATTTTCATCTGATCGGCAGAGTTGAACCGGCCAGGGCCGTCGCTGTTGGCCACGGCCTCGTTACGCACGATCAGGGCTTGCGAAGCCGCCCAGGTATTCGGGCGGACCACGGCGTAAAGCACGGCAACCACGCCTATTAATACCGCGGGGCCCAGCCAATGCCAGGGGTGAGTGCGAAGGATGTGAAGTAGATGAACGCCGCTCAATGTGTTTCGATAATCAATGCTCATTGTGCTGCTCCTGGAAACAAGTGTTGCGATTGTGCCAATTGTAGAGATACTCGGTTTTGTTCGGCTTGGTACCAGTAAGTTACTCGCTGGGTACCGTCGCCATGCAGGGGTTACTACTGCAAACCGGATGCCAACACCATCGCGGCCCGTCCCAGGAGAACTACAAAGTCAAAAAATGGTAGGGCGAAGCTCCTGCTGAGCCGAATATTGCGAGGTATTTATCCTCACTTCCCGGCTCAGCGGGAGCTTCGCCCTACCGAAAAGGGATTTCCGGCCCGATTGATTATTGTCCCCCGCTCAAACGTGCCTAAATTGGGCCGGATGTTGATTAAACGCAACTTGGCGGGTGGGACTCAACAACGATTCTACCGTGAAATCACTACTCAAAACCCGCTCCCCGGCGGGCCCATTCGAAAAACCGCTTGCATTAGCCGGAATCTGACCGAGATTTTAATGTGGAGTAATATTGCCCAACATTTGTGGCACAGCCGCCCTCGGCTGTGATTCTGTAGTTTGCACATCAACAGCCGGGGGCGGCTATTCTACATTTGCACACAAAAGAAAATCTGCTCGAGAAACCGGCAAAATGCGTATCGTTCGTTTTTCAACCTTCGAAGAATTAACTCAATATTCCCAACAGTGGGACCGTATCTGCGGCACCGTGCCTTTTCGGAGTTGGGATTGGGCTTCCACCTGGTGGCAATACTAT
>SDBV01009720.1_pt1 | contig 12730 bp, 13 predicted proteins | sample 2277081 | NCBI WGS metagenome assembly SDBV01 (sample SAMN10402039, study PRJNA504765) | marine sediment metagenome | isolation source: marine sediment core GS10_PC15, 223 cmbsf | place: Arctic Ocean: Southern Knipovich Ridge | collected 2010
CAGGATTTCGTAGCCCATCCCAGTGCAGACGTAGTCCACACTCTTATCGGCCAGCACCACCTCAGGGTACAAGGTGACCAGGGGACCGAAGAATGCCCTGCCGACATTCGCCCAGGCGACAGGAATGCTTGGATAGACTGCCTTCAGCCAACGTGAGATAGCCAGCGCCCACGGGATCGACTTCACGTTCACCGAGACGACGGCCAGCTTTACGTCGCACGTGTCTACGAACTCGTCAACCATGAGTTCGTAGTCGTCGTCTGTCAGCAGGTCAACCATCTTCACGTCGATGCCATTCTGGTGCAACAACGTGGCCGTACGCAAGAGGCCGAGATTCAGGTTGATGGGCAGCGGCCCATCCTCGAACCAGCCATCCTTCGAGTTGATCAGCAGAACGCCGTGCTCGTATGTCACCTCAACCCCTCAAAACCATGACAAGAAATAGTCCTGCAAAATATGCGCCGATACCGCAAAGAGCCCCGCCACAACAGTAGAGAATAGGCTTATGTAGCCAACGTCCATTGCCCCTCCCAAACCGATGTACTCCCACAAAATGGTCCACGTCAACCAGTACGCCAAGTAGCCCACAGAGGCCGACAACCCAAAGTGGCACGACGCCCAGAACAATGCTTTCCACCATTTTACTCCGCTAATCACGAGACTCCCGCAATGCGCCCCCTGCCTCGACCGTCTGACCTCGTCATACCTCTATGACCTGTAAACCGCTCTGCGCCGATTCTGTGAGTTATCTAGGACTTTCACGCCTGTAGTGTGCCTGCGCGTCATTTCAACAGGGGAATCCCAAATCCAGAGCACAACCGGCATATGTCCACGCTCGCCTGGTCATGAGCGACCCGATGACGGAAAGCCCGGTATCGTGCTCCATTCCAGATATCCGCCAATTCCGTATCATGGAGGTTCCCCATCGGATGGTCTCCGTGAACATCCCGACAGCAAGGATAAACCATGCCATCGGCGGCTATCACCGTCGAGTAGTATATCCACGGACAACTGTTGTGGGGCCTCACCTTCGGAACCAGCCGCCCCTCCTCCAGCGCATCGAGGTCATAGAGCCAGTACCGGTAATCCGTCGGCAAGAACTCGACTGCCTGCTCCACCGTCCTCACGCACGGGCTGATCACCTCACCCTTCACTCCCAGGCGCTGGCAGAACGACAAGAATCTCTCCACCTCGTGTTCATTGTGCTGCATCACGATGAACCCGGCACTCACCTCGGTCTCTTTTGCCCAGGTGGCCGCCCCTATCAGGTTGTTGACTGTCCGATGCACATCGCCGCCCACGCGATAGGTCCGGTGGGTATCCACCATCATACCCCCAAGCTGAAAGCTCACTGCGTTAAACCCATCGAGCGACCGCACATCGACCTGCTCACCGTTGGTGCAGGTCTCAACCCATATACTCCGCCGCCTCGCCACACGAGCCATCTCGTAGGCGGCGGAGTTGATAAACGTCTCCCCCATCCAGTAGAGGAAGAGCGTATTCACGTCATCACCCAATCTCGCCAGCAAGACGGCGAACTCATCAGCGAGCATCCGTCGCCCTTCTCGTCGCAACTCTCTTGACCCGGTTTCACAGACCGGACAGCGGAGATGGCAGAAGTTGGTTGGCTCAATTGTCACATGAACCGGCTTCCCGAGCGCATGATCCGACCTGAAGAGAGCCGACGCCGACGATGCCAGCAACTCCCAATATCCCTGGCGGAAGGGTCGCTGCAAGACGGTGCCACCGATGATCCTCAAACCATCGGCGAACCTCGACGGCAACCAGCGTCCAGCTAACCCATTCAACCATCTCAAGATTCTCAGCACTCCACCCCTGCCGCTCCTGCCCGAAACGCCTCTGCCATACTCTTCATTTGCGCCTCCAGCAGCTTGACCCGTTCCTGAAGCCGCATGGTAATCTCTGGCCGGGGATTGCCCAGCCGTAGCTGGACACTGTGAAAGAAGTTACCAGCCGGATGCGTCTTGTCGCTCCCGGCCACCTCAATCTCTTCCAGCACCAGGATACCTTTGCCGGTCAAGACCCAGGACTCACCCGTCTCTTCATCGTTCTTCACGATGTGGCCGGGTACGCCGCTGAAGGCTCTCCCTGGCTTCAACACGTGCGCTCTCCAGATGATGATCTTGGCAATCTCTTCCGGCTCCCTGATGGATGCGCTGTTCCGACCGGTCAAGAAAGTGAAGGCACCGGGGTACGGCTGACCCACGGCCCGGATCAACAGGTCGATCTTCTTCGCTGGCTGACTCCAATCTATCAGTCCGTCCTGGGGAAGACGAGGGTACGAGTAGTGAGGCGTAGCCGTCTGCGGGGACCTCACAACACGCCCATCAGCAATCTGATCGAGAATGTTGGGCAGCACATCAATCGCATCCTCAAAGAGAGCGTCATGAACCTCCTGAATCGTCGCCGTCTCTTCAATTCGTGTCCACATCTCCCTGAGTACCGCCCCTGAATCCGCTTCCCCAGGCACTATCTCATGGATGGACACATAAGCCCGGTTGCTCCCGTCAAGCATCTGCCACACGGACGACGCGAAACCCCGGTACCGAGGGAGCGGTCCGCAATGGACATTGATGAACCCGTGTTTAGGAACCGATGTCACCCTCTCCCCAAAAAGGCGTCTCCAATACAGACTGATCCCGACCTCAGCCCCCGTCTGCTCAAGGAGTAATGCCATGTCGGCCTGGGACAGGAGATGCCGACAGATAATCCCCTTTTCCCGGCAGAGCTTCTCATACTCGACTCTCGGGTACCCTTCCGTGATCTCGGACTCCCCGACAACCACCAACACGACCTCGTGATGACTGGCGATCAGCGCCTTCAGGCCATCATAGCCCAGTTTTCTCGTGCCGAATACTGCAACCTTCATCGTCCAGTCCTCACCTGTAGTGCCGGAGATCGTTTCAAGGCAAAGTGGCTGGCTTCCATCACGGTGCCCTTCATCTTGTACCCACGGGCCAGTTCCTGGCCCACCTTCAGACCGGCGGCGTGAAGTTCTATGACGGGCCGAGGGCCGAGATAATCGAGCGCCACCGCCATGTGCCCAAGAGGTGTCTCCTCAGGAGGGTTCACCCTAATCCCTTCCTCTGCCAATCCCGCCTTGTCGATGTTGCCGATGATATGCACCACCGAAACTGACGGCTCTAACCGAGCCAAGGCAATCGGAGCCAGCAGCGGTCTCCGACTATTAGGCTCAACCACGACAATCACGTCAACCGAAGTACCAACCCGGTCGTCATCCAACACATCAGCCCCCAAGGCCAGAAACGCCTCCTCACCCTTCTGCCCATGATAGCCATCGCCAACAAACATGACACGGCACCGATTGACCTCGATCTCCATCTCCATCGCCAGCTTCACCGCAAGGTGGCCGATGTATCCAAAGGTATCCAGTTCCGGCACGGTCTCGTTCGTGCCCATCACCGGAATGTCGTGCCGCCTGAGGGCATCTATATCTACATCCTCCTCGCGGACCTCCCATGGCTCGCACATCAGGGAGACGACGGCCCCTTTCTTCATGCGCCGTGCAAACGAGTCGTTGATCGGGCGCACGAAGCCGAGGTTGGTCACAATGTCAGCTTCGCTAATCGCCCTCTCGAAGGTCGCGTCTACCACCTGGACGCCATCGACCCCAACCTCTTCACAGAGAACATCCGTCACCGTCTTGACCTCACAGGCCAGTCCGTGGCGAGAGTCCCTGGTCATGGCCCACACCTTGTCTGCGCCTGCCATCGCCGCCATGACCGCCGTCCAGGCATAGGCTCCTGTCGCCGCTTCTGTCAAGACAGTCATGCCCTTGAGGTCAAGGTGAAACTTGGCGATAGCCTCCCTGGCAATCCTCTCTTCTCTGGCCATCACCACCACTCTGGGACGTGATGAATCTTGAAAACGCTAAACCCCTCACCATTGTGGTACGCACGCAACGCCACCACATAGCCTTCAACCGGAACGGGAACCATCGTTAGAGGAGTCGTCGTAATCAACCCTGTTGCAAAAAACCCACCGCCGGGCCTGAATATAGCTACTCCCATCCTGTTGACCGACCGCCAGCCGTGGCCCTTATCCAAAGACAGATTAGCCACCACGAACCCGTTGCCTGCGGCTCCAAAGCTGATAACACTGCCGTTCGGGCCGACATTGAACGGCGTAAGGGTCTCAGACGCCCCCGAAGTATCGTTTCGTATCACAATGTCCGGCTCCGCCGTCAGCACATATTCGATGCGCCGGTAGTACCGCTTGACCGGATCATCGGTGATCGACGCCAAGTCGGACTCTGTGACGTACATGACACCGCTGTTGGCTCGATGGTAGTACTTCCCCGGTGGAAGGCTCAATATGTGACCGACCATCAAGCCACCCGAGATGTACTTCGCAGCCGCTCGGTCACTGTCAGACAACATCAGATGATCGAAGTCCTTCAGGTAGATGCGCTCCGTCACCGTAAAACTCCCATACCCTCCGGCAGGGGCCACAGCCACACGGATCAACTTCGGATCGCTCAAGGCAATCTGTAATCGATACCACCAGAGTTCCTCGTCGGGACGCCCGTAGTCCTCAGCGAGAGTGGTAGTGCGAGACTCCACCTCCACAACCCTCATCAAGAGGCCGGAGAAGTCCTGACGAACCCGCTCCATAGATTGTTCGACGCTCGTCTGCGCCGCCCTGGTCGGAACAGACGCTATCGCCGCATTCACTTGGGATGCCAGCAACCGCCATTGCTGGTTCTCGTAAGCCTTCCACTCAGCCAGCAAGTTGTTAATGTCAACGACCTTGCCCAACACCGCCGCCCTCTCCGCCGCCATCTCCACCGCCATCTCCACCGCCCGGTCTTCAACGGCCCGCAGCGCCGAGTTGCTGGTGCTGACCGCCCCGACGGCCACGAAGAAGACCACGATTATCGCCACCGCGCCGATCAGGCCACCCGTTCCGAAAGTCCGGTGACACCACGTCGCTGCCCTTGCTATCTTGTCAAGCCCTTCATTCATATCAAACTCCTTCCCTGTTTACTTTGATTGTCTCGAAAGCAACCATACTACTGTTTGGTTGAGCCTAGATAATATCAGTTATCTTCACGCGCCGGCTCCAGGTAGGGCTTCAAGTCAAGTTCCCATGCCAGATGGCCACCTCTCACCTTCTCAGTGAACGGGTGAACGTGACTCTCAACGTGAATGTCCCCGCTCTCCCCATTACAGCGCCCGACACAAGGCCGCAGGTAGACTGGTCGGACAAGCCGCGCCATAGCATCATCAGCCGTGATGTCGTCCGTGTCCATGCAGGCGTTCGCCCCATCAACAACGGCAACGGCAAAGTCGAATTGAGACAGCCATCGGCGCTGGCTACCCCACCATATCCACCCATCCCAACTCTTGATCAGACCATACTGTTCGATCTTCGTCTTTACCATCATCCAGCCTCCAGATAATGTACGTTATCTTCGCATCGCAAAACGAGCGTTATTTTGTTGCAGCCTTCGCCTTCTCATCGATCATGACCTGCATTTTCTTTACAATGCGGGGATCGGCGCAACCAAGAACAAAGTCGAACTCATCGATATTCATAGTCCCCAGACTACTGAGGAAGCACTCGATGACCTCATCAATAGACACGGCATCAGCCCGTTCCAGCCAAGGTGCTCCCTTGAACCACCAGAACTTCATCGTGGATACGAGGTGTCGCATCACCCCCACATCCTCAATCGCCAACAAGACAGCCTCCCAGGCATTGTGGGGGCTGACATACTTGAGATCAAGCCATGACCACGCCGAGAGGAACATACGCAAGGCCTCGACGGTTCCACCTTCACCCCGAGGGTAGTGAAACTTGGAGAAGAGGACTATGTGCCTTGATAACGGATACGTCGGTCGTGTCATTTCTTGAATACCTTCCTCAGCCACCACTCAAAGGAAAGGCACGACCAAATGAACAGCCGGTTGTTGGTCTTACCTTCATAGTGGGCAGCAATCCTTTTGTTGACATACTCGGGACGAAGATAGTCCCAGATCATCGCGCTGGCACCATCGACGAACAGTTCCCGGATATAGTCCATGCTATCGCCCCGGAACCATGCGCCGTCTGGGGCCGAAAACCCTTGCTTGTGCCGGGCCAGAATCCGGTCCGGTACTAGGCCTTCCATCGCCTGCCGGAGAATCATCTTGCCGCCCTCGGCAAGAAAGACACGTGACACGTCGTCCTCATCAACCTCGGGCTTCTCGGTTGATCCGAGCCGGTGAATCTTCATCTCGGGCGGTATCCGCATGGCAAAGTCCACGAGGTCGTTATCCATGAACGGGTACCTCGCCTCCAGGCCCATCGCCCCGCCAATCTTGTCAGCGATGACGAACAGACCGTGGAGGAATGTGCTGGCCTCCAAGCGCATCGATTGGTTCACGAAGCCAGCCATGTCCGTCGGCTCATGACCTGCCTGGCGGAGCTTGTCACGGAACACCTCGAACGTCTCGAAGTCCGCTATCTGGCTGTAGAAGTCCGGCTGGAAGAGAAGCCTCTTCTCATTGTCAGGTACCAATCGTTGCCAGTAGTTGTAGTATCCCCGCTCATACTCGCTAAGTGACGTTGCTCCAGCCCCGTGGTAGTAGCGCCAGGGGTAGCCACCGAACATCTCGTCACCACCACCACCCGACAGCGCCACCTTGACGAACTTGCTAGCAAGCCGAGCCGCATACCAGTCGGGATAGCACTGGCCCATGCGAGGCTCTTCCAGAGCGGCCATCAACTCGGGCAAGACCGCCTCCATATCGCCGGCGTGCAGGATCACCTCACTCTGAACGGTCTTCAGATGGTTCGCCATAAACTCGGCAGACTCGGTCTCATCGAAGCCTAACTCCATGCCGGTGGCCGTCGAGACATCGAAGCCGACGGTGAAGGTGTTCATCCTCTTGACCGTACGCGCAGCTATCGATGCTATGCTGCCGGAATCCATCCCTCCTGACAGGAAGCACCCGATGTCCGGCGTCAACTGTCGCTCCACCGCCTGCACCAGCAACCGCTGGACTTCCTCGGCAATCTCCCGTGGGTCTTGCCCCGCCAGGCTACTGCCAAAGTCATAGTCCCAGTACCGGACGACCTCGACCTTCTTGCCATTCTCGCTCCACTTGAGATAGCAGCCCGGCGGGAGGAGATGAACACCCTCGTAGAACGTCTGGCCATCAAGCATATTCTGGAAAGTGAAGTATTGAGCCAGGGCCTGGGCGTTGACGGTCGGCGTGGGGATCGGGGACCCGACACTGGTCGTCAGCACCCGCTCCATCCTCTCAGCCCAGACGACCGCACCAAGCTGCACCCTGTAGTACGCCGGCTTGATGCCGTACCGATCCCTGACAATGTACTTGACGCGCTTGTCTGAATCCCAGATGTCAAGGGCGAACATCCCGTTGAAGTCCTTGACGCAGTCGATGCCCTTTTCCCGATAGGCGTTCTCGACCGCCAGTCGCAGGTCGCCTTCCAGATTGTAGATGCGACTCCCCGGTCGAAGGTCAACGGCGATCATCTTTTTACTCCCCTGAAACTGACTCCGCTATCCTGGGCATCATCGTGAATGAGTGCAACATTGAGTTCGGCCAACCATCCCCAGACTTCCTGCGGAGTATGGCGGTGGGCATACTGCGGATGGTACCAGTCGAAGTTGACTGAGATGTTCTCCTCCAAGGTGAACTCGGGGTTCCAGAAGCACTTGAAGAGTCCCCAGTAGATGTCCCGCTGGAGGTCGAGGTCAACCTCGCTTACCGCCCGGCCAAACTCCGCACACGCCGCACTGAACGCCAAGCATTCATCATTCGTCATCGCCGTCGTGGTTGCCCGGATCAGATCGTCGGCAAACTCGCGGGCGTCGCCCTTCTTCTTATAGATGTATCCGGCGATCTCCCCGGCTGGCTTGACGTGCTCAAGGAGACGGGCCAACGATTCCTTGGTGTCCGGCGTGTGGTGAAGGACGAAGTCGCTCACGACAAAGTCGAAGTAGTCAGCCCTGAAGGGCAACCGGGTGATATCGGCTTGAATGATGTGTACATTCGGCAACTTCCCGACGTGCTGATAGGCGATGTCCACCGATGTTCCGAGGTCCACGCCGAAAACCGGCGTGTCCGCAAGACCAGCGTACCAAGCCACATCACGGCCAACGCCCATCCCGGCGTCGAGAACCCGGTTGCACGCTCTCAGGTACTTCCTCAAGTTCGCCTCGGTCTTCCAGCCGTACCGGTCGATGTACCACTTCCGGTGGAGCTTCCTCGTTCCATCCGTGAAGCCGTAATCAGGTACCGTTTCCCACTTCCGACTGAAGCTGTCAGCGGTCGCCTTCTGGACCTCGTCACCATCCTCGACCACCATGCGAGGGACACCCTTGATGATCGTGTAGACGTGGCTCTTCTGACACATCAGAAGACCGGTCGTGACCTCGCCATCCTCCTCGACGGGCTCAATCAAACCGAGTGTCCCCGCACACTGAGGACAGACCAGATGCTCGACAAGTTCCCGCTTCACACTTTCACCGCCTTGATCGACTCGATGACGTACTCCTGTTCTTCGTCCGGCATATGGGGGTAAAGCGGGATGGTCAATCCATGTTCATCAGCATAGGAAGTATTGGGGAAGTCCTCCCGGCGATAACCATACTTCTTAGCGTAGTAGCCCAGCCACGGAACAGCGTGTGTACCCTGGCGTGTCGCCACTCCCATCTCCTTCAACTGGGCCATCACCGACGCCCTGTCAACCTCGTGCATGGCGTCAGGATTATCAGGAATACCACCAACCAGACAGGCATAGGACTGGTAGGTATGGACGAAGCCGTCCGGCACCTTCGGCGTCATCAGCCACTCGACACCGGCGAGTTCCTCGTCATAGATAGCCGCCCGCCGCTGCTTCTCGGAGATGATCCATGGGAACTTCTTCATCTGTTCGACGCCGATGGCCGCCTGAATGTCCGTCATGCGGTAGTTGTAGCCGAGGACATTGACTTCAGGCATCAACGTCGCGCCGGCGTTGTGCCGCTCAAGGTTGGTCATCTCGAAACCGAAGTCCTTGAGCCGATGCACTTCCTTGGCAATTGGCGCATAGCTGGTAGTTACAGCACCGCCTTCACCTGTCGCTATCGGTTTCCGGGGATGAAAACTAAAACAACCCGCCTGCCCAATCGCGCCGGCTGGCGCTTTCACCACTTTGCCATCATCACCTCTAAGCGGGATAAGACTACCAAGGGCGCAGGCAGCATCCTCGACGAGTGCGGGCCAATTCCCCTGATGCTCCACCATCACGTCCATGATGCTCTGCATATCAGCACCGAGGCCGAAAAGGTGTACGGGCATGATGGACTTAGCAAGAGGATGCCTATCATAGACTTCCTCAAGATGTTCAGGGCTCATGTTGAAAGTCTCTGGTTCGATATCCACCGGTATCGGCGTCGCCCCACAGTACTCGATAGCGTTCCAGGAAGCCACGAACGTGAATGCCGGCACCAGCACCTCGTCCGACGGTTTGACTCCGACCGCCAGCAGCGCCATGTGCAGCGCCGTCGTGCAGGATGAACAGACCTCGGCGTAATCCGTACCGGCAACCGCCGCTATCATGCCCTCCAATTCCTCGACCTTCTTCCCCTGGATAAGCCAGCCGGACCGCAGAACGTCAATGACTGCCTGCTCTTCCTCTTCGCCAAGGTATGGCCTGATCATCGGTACCTGCATTATCGCGTCTCCTTCCCGAAAGTCTACTCTTCGCTGATTACAAGGGTGGAGGCTCGTCGTCTCCTGGCAATACACCGCCGCTAGCATGACGCCGTGCCACCAACTCCTCAACAACCTCGGGGAAGCCCTGCCGTAGCTTTTCCAAGTTGTCACTGTCCGCCTGCCGGATCGCGGCCTGTAGAACAGCGTAGAACGGCCAATCCTCGGCCTCGATCTTCATGCCGCACTCATAGTCGTTTAGTGACATCACTTCCCTCTCTCGAACAAGAATCCGGTACCCGCTTCGCCGCCTCCAGCGTACCACGACCCACAAGAGGAGCAGGTCTCATCGGTGAACTCCAGTGTCTGGTGCTGGCCCCGAAGATTCTCATAGGCAGCGCCGTTCCAGATACCCTCCAGAGTAGCACCGTCATTGAGCCCGACCGTTGATTTTAGAACCCCCAAGGGTTCCCCGTCCCAATCATGGTTGCACCGGCGGATCGAGCCGTCCCAGGACACGACCATCTGCTCCATCGGCTTGACGCAGGCCTTTCGTTGGCCCCGGCGTTCCCGAAGGCCTCCGAAGTCGCCGGCCTGAGAATGCTCCTCGTAGACTCTCACCCGGCAGACCTTTCCTTCCCAGAGTCGCTGGAGCTCCCTCACATCGGCAACAAGCGTGTCGCCTGTCGCCACCATCGAAACCTGAGTTATGAGCCGAGGGTTCTTCCGACCCCTCCGCAGAAACCGTGCAATCTTCCGTCGAACCTTCTCATAATCGGCACCGCCACGATGTTCGACAAACCGTCCCGGTGTGTCAATGCTGAAAGAGATGAAGTCTAGACCTAGAGGCACTATGTCTAGCACCGGCTCCGTCAGAAGCGTGGCATTTGTCGCCAATACGACCCTACAACCCTTGGCGTGAGCATAATAGACCATGTCCACTATACGAGGGTGCAATAAACTCTCCCCCCGGTGAAACAGGATGACCTCCGTCCCCCAGTACGTCTCAATCTCATCGATGACCTTCTTGAAGAGGTCGAACTCCATGTAGCCGCCCTCGCCTTCTAGAAAGCGCCGGGGGCACATCTCGCAACTGAGGTTGCACCGGTCGGTCGGTTCGATGATCACGCTGGCCGGAAAGATGGTTCTGTTCATGTCACCATTTCCCCTATTCCTTGCTCTAACTTCCACGCCGCCTTGAAACCCAGCCGCTCTCCCGCTAGTGTCGTGTCGGCGAGGCTATCCCGCACATCGCCGGGACGTGGGGCTACAAACTCACTGAGGGGTTCCGTTCCGACAGCCCGCCCTATGATCTCCAGCAACTCAAGCAGTGAGTGGCTCCTTCCCGTGCCGATGTTGAAGACACCCTGAGCCGTGCTCTCGCCAGCCAGCATCGTCGCTCTCACCACGTCCTTGACATACGTGAAGTCTCTCGTCTGGTGACCTCTACCGTGGATTGTCACCCTTTCATCAGCAATGACAGCCTTCACCCACTTCGGGATCACAGCGGCGTATTCGGACTCTGGGTCTTGACCGGGTCCGTAGACGTTGAAGTACCGCAGCGAGATCGTCTCCAGCCCCATCGACTGGAAGACTTGGCAATAGTGTTCTCCGGCCAGCTTCGAGACGGCGTATGGTGAGGCTGGGTACGTCGGCATATCCTCTTGTTTCGGTTGAGTTGGTGTGGCTCCATAGACACTGGAGGAGGAGGCGTAGACAACCCGGCGGACGCCGAACATCTTCGCGGCGGTCAGCACCTCCAGTGTGCCGGTGGCGTTGGCATTGTGGCTGGCCCACGGGTGTTCAATACTACGACTGACACTGGGGATCGCCGCCAGGTGGTAAATGGTGTCGATATCGGCCAAGACCTCGCGCCAACTGACCTCGCCCAAAGCCGCAGGCTTGACGATATCAAACCGGTAGAACTTGACCTTGCGGCCTTCGATGAAGGCCGACACCCAGGCATCCATAGTAGGCCCATTGTCCACCACGACGACATCGTAGTCTGCATCCGCAAGGGCCTCAACGAGATGGGTGCCGATAAAGCCACACCCGCCGGTGACCAGTACCTTAGTCTTTTCTAGTGACATAGCTCCCATCCCAATGGTACGTCATTCCGCATTCCTTGCAGGTCATGTTCCCTGTGATCTTCACCCTGATGTGAGCCGGCAACAAACCACCACACGCGCAGATAAATCCATGCAGCCTAGCGGGCACACCGGCGACGACCGTATACACCCGCACGTCATGGGTCACAACCGCTCCGGCCCCAACGAGCGCGTACTCTCCGATGGTCACCCCACAGAGAATGGTGGCGTTGGCACCGATGGTCGCCCCTCGCTTCACCAGCGTCGGGCGGTACTCATCCTTCCGCTCGACGAAGGCACGGGGGTTGATGACGTTGGTGAAGACACAGTGGGGGCCGAGGAAGACATCCTCCTCAATGGTCACCCCTTCGTAGACGGAGACGTTGTTCTGAATCTTGACGCCGTCGCCGACCTGAACGTTGTTACCGATGTAGACGCCCTGGCCGAGGACACAGTTCTTGCCGATGATGGCACTGCCGGAGACATGAACCCAGTGCCATATCCTAGTTCCTTCCCCGAGGGTTGCGCCGTCATCGACGACAGCCGACGAATGAATGGTCGCCATTGTCATGGTGCTATCCCTTGAACCAATGGGGCTCGGACTCGTCGGCATAGGTATCAGGCAGTTCCCCTGTTTCATGATACTCTGCGTACAGCTTCCTACCGAACTTGACACCACGCCGGAACCAAAATGCGAATCCACCGAGCCAGACCACCAGGAAAGCGACAGCCGCTGTTGCTCTCCCCCATTCTATCTGGCTTGACTCCACCTCAAACCGAGCAGCCTCCTCACCATTGATCTTGATTCCCTTGGGGACGGTGTTCCATTCAATGGTCACCACCTGGCCGGATGCCAGTTGGTACTCACGAACGAGTGGTTGCTCCTCATCCGTGACGTACATGACTGCGGCGAAGCCCGCCAGAATCAGCACGAACACCAACAGGCCCCAACCA
>SDBV01009721.1_pt1 | contig 12725 bp, 15 predicted proteins | sample 2277081 | NCBI WGS metagenome assembly SDBV01 (sample SAMN10402039, study PRJNA504765) | marine sediment metagenome | isolation source: marine sediment core GS10_PC15, 223 cmbsf | place: Arctic Ocean: Southern Knipovich Ridge | collected 2010
CCAAAGCTTTTGCGCCGTCGCACGACCCCCATTCATGGGGTCGCGCTCCTAGCTGCCGGGAGCGCTGGGGGTGCTACTCCGCGAAGCGCGACACGATGGATTTCGACCCAGCTTCTCGGCGCATCCAGCGGATCGCGCTGAGATCCCGAACCCCGCGACCCACCAACCTCATCTCCCGGCGAGCCGCTTGGCGTCCACCTTGAACATTCGGCCCGCGCCGGGCTGGTAGGTGAAGATCAGCGCTCTCCGCCGCTCCGTTGAATCGTTCGGCTCGGAGCCGTGCACGATGGACGGGCTGAAGAAGAGCAGGCTCCCCGCCGACAGGGCGACCGGCACCTGAAGCGACTCGTCGAAGTGTGCGGGATCCGTAAAGAGCGGGCCCAGCCGCCCGTCTCCCCCGAGGCCCGGCAACATCCCTGCGCGGTGGCTGCCCGGAATCACACGAAGGCAGCCGTTGATTTCCGTGGCGTCGTCGACGCTGAGCATTGCGTTGGGAAGCCGTTCCACGTCGGGATGGAAATGTGCCCAATAGGGAGAATCCTGGTGCCAGCGAAAGCGCGACCCCTCGCCGGGCCGCTTGAGGTTGAGCTTATCGGTGAACAGCGAGATCTCGGCTTCAGCCAGCAGACCGCGTATCGGATCCACCAGTCGCGGGTCGTCGATCAACCGATCGATGCGCCCATCGAGATGGTGGAACGGTTCGATGACCCGGACGGTCGTCGTTCCGGGCAGGTGTTCGAATTGGATCGTTGCGTCCAACGCCTCGCAGTAGACGTTCCCGTCGATCTGATAGGTTCGACCACCGGCGGCCGCCGCGCTGGCTCGAGCCGCGCAGCACTCGACGGCGTCTCGGATCTCATCGATCTCGCCCCCACCGAAGACGCCCTTGCGGATGAAAAAGCCGTCTTCCGCGTAGGCGCGCCTCTCGAGTGCACTCAGGCAGAAGGACGGACCGCTCATGCGCGCTCAGCCCAAGCCGCCGGCACCGTCAACTCGACGCGATTGCCCGCGCCCAGGGAACGGATCGCGATCTGGCCTCGGCGCGGCCGAACAATCGCATCGGCAACCGCGTGCAAGAGCGCACGGCCCCTGAGAGCGCCGCCAGCGACTTCTTCGAATTTACTCTCGTCATCGATGGTGAAAACGATCGATTCCGCTTGCGCAAAGGCGGCAACAGCGACCACCCCGGCCGGCTCCGACTCCTCCAGGGCCTGGTAAATCAAAGCCACGAGGATGTGGTGCAGCGGCTCAGGGTCGATAACAGCCATGGGAAGGCCGGCCGCCGATTCGAGATCGATCGCGACCCTCTCGTCACAACTCTCCTCGATGCCCCGGTGCACGCCATCGAGCACTTCGGTGGGATCGATATTCGGCGCGCTCTCTGGCACGGGCGACACCAGCGGTCGAACCTGGGCAAGCAGCGAACCCATCCGCGACGAAAGTTCTCCGATCGTCGCCGAGGTTTCCGAGAGCTCTGTCGCAGCCGCATCGGCATCGATCAAATGGGCGTGCAATCGCGTAGCGGCCAGCAGATTGCCGATCTCGTGACCCAGCGCGAGCACGAGATCCATCGACTCCAAATGCGCACTGACTTTATCCGCTGCCATGGCCGACGCCGACTCCGCGTGAGATCGATCCCGAGAACCCAGCCGACGAGATTCGGCCAGAGTCACGAGAATCGGTCGCGCTCGAAGCGCTCACACAAGTTATACTGGCTGACTGCCGCGATTGCGAGCAAATGCGCAACACTGCGCGTCTCATTTTGGTGGAATCGATTTGGCGAAATCAGGCATCGACGACCCCGAAGCAGCCACGATCGCGATTCTGCGGGGCTCTGAGTCCCAGATCATCGGAGGCGTCTCGGTGGTGTCGGAGGCGAGCGCTGCGATCTCACTCTCGCAGGGCGGGTTCAAAAAGCGCTATCCGCATACCGATCCCAACGAAGACGTGGCCGCATTCGCGGTTGGTGAGGCGGGTGTCCTGCTGGCAGTGGCGGACGGCCACAATGGCTGCGATGCCGCGGAATCAGCCATCGACGAACTCATGCTTCGGGCCGGCGCGCTCCTGACACGCGACGGGAACACGGTCGATGAATGGTGGCAGAAGAATATCCTGGAAACCATCGGCGCGATCCAGACGGCGCTGGTCTCGCGGGTCGCGCAGGGTGTTCGCGGCCATTCCCGAACCACACTCGCGCTGGCGCTGGTGCTACCGGGCGAGGACTTGCTCGCATTCGCGTCGCTCGGAGACAGCCACATCTTTCGCGTGTGCCCGAACGAAGTCGTGGACCTCGGATCCCACGCCGAGGGATTGCGTTGTTTTCTCGGCAATCCCTCCGATGATCTGGGCACCCTCACCCAAAACAGTGTCGCAGGAGTCGAATCGCTCGCCAATACGAGAGCCGTCATACTCGTCACCGACGGGATCTCCGAGCCCGGGATCGGCGTGGACGTGCCGGAATACACCGTCTCCGAGTGTGCGGTTGGCGCGGATCGATTCGCACCGGAACTGCGCCCACTGACACTGGCTCGAAACGTCGCCGAGGCCGCCCTCGCCGCCCATCAATACCATCGGGCCGGCGACAACATCGCCGCCGCCGTCACCTGCTTGAGTAGCGGGGACGTTGGTGAATATTCACCCCTCGCAGAACGACGCGAGGGGTGAATATTCACCAACGTCCCCGCTAGGCGTCCGCCGAGAGGAGTTCGACCACTCGTTGCGCGATCGCGGGCGCAGCCGTGAGGCCGGGCGATTCGATTCCGATCAGATTTACAAACGACGGGAAGTCGGCTTCCGACTCCTCGCGGACCACGAAATCGCGGAATGGCTCGCCGGAGCCGCAGAGCTTCGGGCGGACGCCCGCAAAATCTGGCGTCAGCATCGCGGCGTCCAGAGCGGGGAGATAGCGACGAACGGCTCGCGCAAAAGCCGCTCGTTTGCTCTCGTCGACCTCGTATCGAACCTCATCGACGTACTCGGCGTCGGGCCCCAGGCGCATGCGGCCCGCCAGATCGATCGTGACGTGAATCCCGAGGCCCGCATCGGCGGGTACGGGGTAGAGCAAGGTCGAAACCCGCAGCCCGCAAGCCGGCGGCAGCGCAAAATAGTCCCCCTTGCAAAGGCGGAGACGATAACCGCACGCGTCGAGATCAAAACCCACGCGCTCCGCCAACGCATCGCCCCCAAGCCCCGCCGCGTTGACCACGGCCGCGCAGTCGATCTCGGTCAGCGCTCCGGTCGCGTCGCGCGCGCGGATTCGGTAGCCCGACGAAGCGCGCTCGATCGCGACCACTTCCACACGCAGCGCGAGCAGCGCGCCAAACGACTCCGCTTCCGCGAGAAACGAGAGGCCGAGGGCGTGGGCGTCCACGATCCCTGTCTCGGGTGAGACGAGCGCTGCTTCGCAGCGGACGTGGGGTTCTCTTCGATTCACTTCTCGACGTCCGATGATTTCGAGACCCGTGACACCGTTGGCAAACCCGCGCTCGCAAAGAGCCTCCAGCGCGGCGACCTCGGAGGCCTCCGTCGCAACGATGAGTTTGCCGATCTTTCGGTGGGGGATGTTTCGCTCCGCGCAGCGCGCGTAGAGCATCTTCCGACCCGCGACGCAGAGCGTCGCCTTGAGCGAACCCGTCGGGTAGTAGATGCCGGCGTGAATCACCTCGCTGTTGCGGGAACTGGTCTCCTGCGCGATCGCCGGGTTGCGCTCGACGACAATCACGGAACGCCCACAGCGAGCCAACGCCGCCGCCGTCGCGAGGCCGATCACCCCGGCACCAATGACAACGACGTCCGCCTCGGTCGACACGGATGACGATCAGCCGAATCTCGGGCGGCCGCCGCCGTCCCATGCGGGCTCGTTCGGCTCCCTCAAAGGCGAAGACCGAATTCGCGCTTGTAGCGGGCGCGAAATTCGTCGAGGTCAAGCACGAGATTCTGGGTTCCCTCGACCTCCACCTGGTACGAGCCGAGCAGGCTTGCCATCCGGCCCGCAATCTCGAAGGAAAAGCCGCGCGCGCGCCCGGCCATCAGGCCCGCCCGGTAAGCGTCGCCGCAGCCGGTCGGATCGACGACCTTCGAGGCTGGCACCGGAGGGATCTCGATCTTCTCGCTTCCACTGTGGATCACCGAGCCTTTCACCCCCCGGGTGATGACGACGGCATCGCAGCGCGAAAAGAGTTCGTCCTCGCTGCAACCGATCTTTTCCAACGTGAGCGACCACTCGTAATCGTTCACGATGTAGAGAGCGGACCCGTCGATCAATTCGAGGAGCTCGTCGCGATCCAGAATCGGCAACCCGTGACTCGGATCGATGTAGGTTGGGATGCCGCGCGCTTTCAATTTGCGCCCGTGTTCGATCATCGCCCGCTTTCCGTTCGCGGTAACGATCGCAAGGGGAGTCTCTTGATGGACATCTTCAACCCGCGCCTCGTGGGCTCGCGCCATCGCACCCTCGTAAAACGCCCAGATCTGGCTGTGGTCGAGATCCGTGGTCACAAAGCCTTGAGCGGTGCGCACGTCGTCGAAGATCCGGATCCCGCCGCGGCTGATGCCGTGGCGATCCAACCAGTCCGCGTACGGACGGAAGTCGCTGCCCGCCGTCGCGAGGATCAGCGGATCTTCGCCGAGCATCTTCAAATAGAAGGCGATGTTCCCCGCCGTGCCACCAAAGTGCGTCTTCAGGCTCGTGATGTTGAACGAGACGTTCAGCGTGTGGAGCTTGTCGGGGAGAATGTGGTTCTTGAAATGGTCCGGAAAGACCATGATGTGATCGAGCGCAATCGCTCCAGATACGAGAATCGGCATGTTTCCTCCAGAGCGCGCAGTCTCGCGGCCTCCGCGCCGAGCGTCAATACCAGCAGCTGTTAGAATGCCGGCGATGCGCATCAGCGAGATCTACCGCCGCCGTCCCCGGGTCTTTTCGTTCGAGTTTTTCCCCCCGAAGAGCGACGAGGGCTTCCGATCGCTCTACCGAACGATCGAGAAGCTCAAGAGCCGGAGCCCGGATTTCGTGTCCGTGACCTGGGGCGCGGGCGGCTCGACCCGGCGCAAGACCGTTGATCTCGTGATCGAGATCCAACGCGAACTCGGCATCACGGCGATGTCACACCTGAGTTGCGTCGACTCGACGCAGGAGCAGATCGCGCAAGTGCTGGACAAGCTGGAAGCCGGCGGTGTCAAGAACGTCCTGGGGGTCACCGGCGATCGCCCGCCCGGCTACGAACCGCCGCCGGGTGCATTCAGCTACGCGAGCGAGCTGTCGAGCTTCATCGGCTCGCGCTGGAACATCGACGTCGTCGGCGCCTGCTACCCAGAGACGCACCCGCTCGCGCCGAGCCCCGAGGCCGACCTCGAGGACCTCGTCCGCAAGCTCAACACCGGCATGAAGGTCCTGATCACCCAGCTCTTCTTCGACAACAGCTCCTACTTCGGATTTGTCGAGCGGGCCCGTGCGGCGGGCATCGAGCAGCCGATCGTGCCCGGCATCATGCCGATCATCAGCGCCGCCAACTTCAAGCACGTCTCCGCGCTGTGCGGAGCGCGAGTGCCAGCGAAACTGGAGAGCCAGCTGCGCGAGGTGGCGGACGACGACGCGGAAACAATGGAAGTCGGCGTCGAGTGGGCGCTGCAGCAATGCGGCGAGCTCCTCAACCGCGGCGCTCCGGGAATCCACTTCTACACGATGAACAAATCACCCGCGACGCGGCGCATCTTCGACTCTTTGATGAACCAATGACAACACGTGCCCCCTTGCGCGTGGCGGTGCTGCTCTCCGGCGAGGGAACGAGTCTCGAAAATCTCTTCGAGCGGATCGAATCCGGCGCGCTCGACGCGCGAATTGTCGCGGTGATCAGCTCGAAAACGCGCGCGGGAGGACTCGAACGCGCGCGGCGGCGCGGCGTTCCCGCGCTCGCGGTGCCCCGCGAGCAGTATCCGAACGCCGGCGACTTCAACGACGCGATCCACGCGGAACTCGACCGGCACGAAGTCGACCTCGTGGCCTGCCTCGGTTTCCTCTCTCCGTTCGAAACCCGCGACCAGTTCGACGGGCGAGCGATCAACGTGCACCCGGCGCTGATTCCGGCGTTCTGCGGCAAGGGCTACTACGGCCGGCGCGTCCACGAGGCAGTTCTCGCGTCGGGCGCGACCGCAACGGGCGCGACCGTCCACTTCGTCGACGCGGAGTACGACTGCGGGCCGATCATCCTGCAAGAAGAGGTCGCGGTGCGCGCCGACGACACAGCAGCCAGCCTCGCGGAGCGAGTCCAGCTTGTAGAACGGCGTTTGGTTCCCAAGGCGATCCAACTCTTCGCCAACCGCCAACTCGCCATCGAAGGCCGAAAAGTCCGAATCCTCCCCCCTCCCTGACCCCCCAACCCCCACGCACTCCCAAGCGCCATCGAACATCGACCCACGCGGTTCACCCAGCAAAACCCAAGCAAACAGTGTCCCCGCAAAACGGAAACCCGCGTACGGGGCCGGCGGGGGGCGCGCAGCGAAATTCAGCGCAGCGCGCCCCCGGACCCACGCCCATCAACCGCGTAAGTGCCAAGTGACCATCCCCTCCAAGCAACCGCCACCTTGGCGCGAGCCATTCGCTGCGCGCCCCCCGCCGGCCCCGTGCGCGCACAAAAAATCCACAGAGACAAAGCCGAGTTACCCAAATGGCAAAGATTCTCATTGACGAAAAGCGAAAGTAAAGCGAATATAGGCACGTGTTCCGCCCCCCTTCGGACACCGACCCCTCCACGGCGGCCGCAGCGATCTCCACCACCGCGGCCGCCGTGGAGGGGTTACTGCGCGACCTCGGTTCCCAGCTGCGCCGAGGGGGCGCGCCCGCGGAGCCCACGGCCCGTCTTGCAACGGGCATTTCCGAAATCGATCGGCTGCTCGGAGGCGGCTTTCCGCGGGGCCGACTGAGCGAAATTGCCGGCGCGACCTCTTCGGGTCGCACTTCGCTGGCCCTGGCTCTGCTCGCCCGGTCCACCGGCGCGGGGGGAGTGACGGCGGTGGTCGACCGCGCGGACGCCTTCGACCCCAGCTCGGCCGACAGCGCGGGTGTGCTGCTCGACCGCGTGCTCTGGGTCCGCACACCGCGCACCCCGCAAGCCCTGCGCTGCACCGAACGGCTGCTGGAAGCCCACGGCTTCGCGCTCGTGCTGCTGGACCTCGCCATTCCGGACCTCCGCAGCGCCCCAGCCACCGCCCTACGGCTCGCGCGTAGGGCCGAGAGCACCGGAACCGCGCTGGTCGTCTTGACCCGAACCCGCGTACTGGGCACCGCGGCCGAGGTCGCCATCGAACTCGCGCCGGCGCGGACCCACTTCACCGGAACCCCCGCGCTGCTGGAGGGCTTGGACGTGCAGGTGAATCTCGTGCGCCACCGCAACGCTCCCGGCCCGTACCACGCGACCGTGCGTCTGCGGGCCACACAAGCCGCTTAGTGGATGTCGAGCGGCGCACCGCGCACGGCGTGTTTGCTGATTCCCAATCTGCCGCTCGCCGCGCAGCTGCGCGCGCAGCCCGAACTCGGCGGCGAGCCCCTGGTCGTGGCCGGCGGACCCGGTCCGCGCGCGGAAATCATCGCCGTCTCTGCGGAAGCCGCGCGCCGCGGCGTGCTCAGCCAGGCTTCCGTCGCCCACGCGCGATCTGTTTGCTCGGAGTTGAGCGTGCGCGTCGCATCATCCGCCCTGGAAACCGCCGCGCGCGCAGCCCTGCTCGACGCGGCGCTCGGTGTCTCGCCCCGCGCCACCGAGGCGCCGCGCAGCGCGGGCGTTTTTGCGGCGGAAGCCGCCGTCTACCTCGACGCCTCTGGAGTAGACACCCTGTTTCGCTCCGAGGCGGGCTTCGCAGCCGCGCTTACCGCACGCGCGCAACGCCTCGGACTCCCCGGCAACGTCGCCGTCGCCTCGTCGCGCCAGGTCGCCCACATCGCCGCCCGCCGCTTGTCGGGGCCGGGCGAGACTTTTCTGCTCGCAGCCGGTCGCGAAGCCGCCTTCCTCGCGCCACTGCCGATCGACATCCTCGATCCCGAAGACGCGCTGGCCGAGGCGCTGACCCGATTCGGTGTCTATACGGTGAGCGACCTGCTCGCCCTGCCCCGCCGCGCACTGCGCAGCCGGCTGGGACCGGAAGCCATCCGCCTGGTCGAACTCGCGCAGGGTCGCGGGGACGGCGCACCGCTGCCCGTGCCCAGCAGCACGCGGCTGCTCGAAGCCATCGACCTCGAGTTTCCGATCGATCGACTCGAGCCCCTCGCCTTCGCGATCCAGGGCCTGCTTTCGCGCTTGCTCGCGCGGCTCGAAGCGCGCCACTTCGCCTGCGGCGATCTCGCCCTCACCCTCCACCGGGAAGGCGGCGCGCGCGACGCGCGCCGGATCGGCGCCGCGGCCCCCACGCTCGACCTGCGGGTGTTGATGCGACTCGTCTGCAACGCGTTGGAATCCCACCCGCCGCATGGCACGGTCGAAAGCGTTGGGCTCGAGGCCGAAGGGCGTCCGATCCAGAGCGACCAACTCGATCTCTTTCGCCCCGCGGGCCCCGCCCCCGCCGTGCTCAGCCGCACCCTCGCCGAACTCGAAGCCCTCTGCGGCGACGGCCGCATCGGTTCACCCCGGGTTGCCGACCACAACCACCCCGGCGCGTTTCGAATGGCACCCTTCCAGCCCGGCAAGCTCGGCGCCGCCCACACACCGCGCCAGCCACCCGACCCGCTCGCCGGCAACCTCGCAATCCGCGCGCTGCGCCCGCCGCTGGATGCGAGCGTGCGCGTCTGCCAGGGATTGCCCGAGCACGTTCGCAGCGCGATCGCGAACGGCCGCGTGGTCCAGGTCGCGGGGCCCTGGCGCACGACGGGCAGCTGGTGGTCGCCGGAGGATCACTTCGCCTACGACAGCTTCGACGTGCAGACAGCCGATGGCACCGTCGCCCGCCTGCGCTTCGATCACCTGCGCAAGCGCTGGCAAATCGATGCGGTGTACGACTGACCGGGAATCGCGTCACGATCATCAAGAATCTGGCCTCGCACCTTGAAGATCGGTGATAGAATCAGCCGTGATGCGTGCAATGAGAAATCTACTCGTTGCGACCGCGCTGGTCCTTGGAGGGCCGCTGACCGTTCCCAGCTCACCGCATTCCGCCCGAGCCGATGACACCGCGCAGACTTCGCTCGAGTCCGGAACGCGAGCGAAACCCATCACACGAGTCAAGCCGCGTTACCCACGAAGTGAAGCACGAAAAGGCGTCGAGGGCTGGGTCCAAGTCAGTTTCGTAGTCAACCCGGATGGTAGCGTTGGTGAGACGCTCATCGAGGATTCGAGTGGACGGAAAACCTTCGAAAGCGAAACGATCAAGACCATTCGAAGGTGGCAGTATGAACCTGCCACGATGAATGGCGAAGCTATAGAACAATGCCATACCAAGGTTCTCATTACATTCGCGCTGGACCCGCCATCCGGTGGAGCCCGCGGAGCCAGGGGGAGTTTCAGAAAGCGATACAAGGATACGCTTCAACTATTGGAAAAAGGAAACCTCAACGAAGCGCGCACCAGTATCGACAAAATAGACGAGAAATTCGTGACAAATCTATACGAACGCTCACGCTTCTGGATTCTGAACTCGATGTTGCAAGAGAAAGAAGGCGACGGTCATGGACAACTAGAGAGCCTGCAGCGCAGCATCTCCGGAGGGGGCGAATACGTCGAACCGAAGGTCTATATCAGCTTGCTGTCGAAGATCTTCAATCTTGAGATGCAGTATCAGCACTACGCGGATGCGCTGGATACCATCGAAACGCTCAAAGCTCTGGATCTGGATGACGGTGTCACCGAAAAACTCCGGCAGATCGAGGATGAGATCGAGCGGATCAAGACGGACGATCGTGCCGTCGCGATCGACGGCACGATCGGAGAAGCGCGTGAAGAGCATCACGGCGCGGGTATGTGGTGGCACAAGCTGCTTCGGCGCACCGCGGGTATCGAAGCTGTATCCGGATCTCTCGAGCGCGTGGAGCTGCGCTGCGATTGGCGGCGCGTCAAGGCGAAACCGGAAAAAGGCAGAGCGTGGCGCATCCCGCCGGAATGGGGCGATTGCTCGATCTACGTATTCGGCGAACCGGGCTCGACCTTCCAGCTGATCGAGTATTCCTCGACACCCTCGTGATCCGGCGGACACGCGCAAATTCAATCAGCGATCGCGCACCGCTGCGTAAAGCGGTCGAGCAAAATCGCGATGGGGCGTTGTGGAACTCGAGAACGCCATAGCTGCAGCAGCGGCAGGGTGGCTCGCGATGGCGATGGGTTGGCTGGTGCGTTCGGTTCAGTACGGGCGCCGGCTCGTCGAACAGTTCGAGGCCTACCGGCGAACGCAAATCCGAGGACTGGTGGTGGTGCTCTCGGCCCTGGCCGCAGTCGGAGCAACCGTTGTCTGGCTCGAGCACATCGCTTGAGCGAGTTCGGCCCGGGCCCTGCTCACCGTGTTCGACGGAGGGGTCCTTTTCGACGAAGAGTCTTTCGAGATCTCCTCTCAGCGATAGGCAGGTTGACGGCAGCATTAAACCCCGGGGAGCGACGCTTCGCGGCCGTTCGGCTGCAGTTGCGCAAACTCTCGTCACCTTTCGGCGTCTCCGCGGCACATACAAACAGAATCAGTACGAGTCGGAGCACGCGCAGAGCATCCGTACACGTCGGAGGAAAGCACCATGAATCAACTCATGGCAGAGCTGGAGCGGCGCAATTTCCCACGCGTGAGGCGGCGGTTGCCGTGCTCACTGCTGATTGGGGGGCGCTGCCATCCGGCGACCGTCCGCAATCTTTCAGCGAGCGGATTCTTCGTCGAGACGAACGCCGACCTCAGCCTGGGCACCGGCGTCATCGTGACGGTCAGCGGACCGGATGGAGCGCGTTTTCTGCTCGAGACCTACGTGCCGCGCAACCCGACCCTCTTGCACCAGCGCCCCGAGATTGCCCTGAGCGGTGTGGGGCTGCAGGTCGAAGACCCGCCGGAGTGCTACCTCCGCTGGGTCGAGAAATTCGCGAGCTGAAGCCCCCAGAAGCGCTGTACTCGAGGCCTTTGCGTCGCCTCGTGCGTCGCTACCCTCCGTGCGGAAACCGGTCGGCGTTCGACGAGCCGACCGGGAACGTTTCGAAATCGGAGGTTCGCGATGCTTCACGGTGGCTGTCTCTGTGGTGGGGTTCGCTACGAGATTTCCGGCGAGCTCAGCAAGATGCACTTCTGCCACTGTCAGATGTGCCGCCGAAGCCACGGAACGCCGTTCGCGAACTATGTGGCAGTGAACCCACGCGACATCCGCTACACACAGGGCGAAGAACTGATCTCCAGCTACGCGTCTTCTAAAAGCACCGCGCGGACGTTCTGCGGCCGCTGCGGATCGAGTCTCGAATTCTCACCCCATACGACCCCGGACGAGACCTGGATCGCCTCAGGTGGATTCGACGGCGATCCGCAGATCCGGCCGACGTTTCACATCTACGTCGACTCGAAGGCGCCCTGGTTCGAGATCACCGACGATCTGAAGCAATATCCGGTTTCGGACGACTGACTACGGTGCGAATTGGAAGCCCGCGAAACGCGCTGTGAAATACGCGAATGGGATCTTTCAGGCCTGCGGGTTTCGCCGAGCGGCAATCGATTGCGAAGGAGAACGAGATGATTCGAGGCGGCTGCTTGTGCGGTGGGGTTCGTTACGAGATTTCGGGCGATCTATGGGATATGTGTTACTGCCATTGCCAGATGTGCCGACGCGCGCACGGCACACCTTTCGGGAACTTCGTGGCCGCCAACTCCCGGGATCGCCAGTACACCGAGGGTGAGGAACTGATCTCTCGATACCAGAGCTCGGCGGACGGGTCGCGGACTTTCTGCAGTCGCTGTGGATCCAAACTCGAGTTTCAAAACAGCAAGGATCCCGACGAGACCTGGATCGCGGTGGGAACCTTCGACGATGATCCGGGCATCCGATCGACCTCACACATCTGGGTCGATTCGAAGGCGCCCTGGTTCGAGATTACGGACGACTTGAAGCAGCACCCGGAGGAGCCCAAAGAGTGAGGAAAGGCGTGAGATATCCTCAGCGCTCGCAGTTGGCTGGCTGCTTGTTGGTCGTCGTGTCTGCGGCGATCGCGGCGACAGCAGATGATTCAAAGAAGCACCCCGAACCGGTCAGCATCACACCGGGAGAACTCGTCGAGCAGATCCAGCTCGAGCGGGCGCCGCTGATCCTGGACGTGCGCAGCGAGAAAGAGTACGCGGAAGGCCACATCCCGGGCGCGCTGAACATTCCCCACGACGAGCTCCTCGATCGCCTGTCGGAAATCGACGTCGCCAAGACCGAGGAAATCGTCGTCCATTGTCGCAGCGGGTACCGCGCGGGAATCGCGGAGAAAGTTCTCATCGAGGCCGATTATTCGAACGTCCGCGATCTCGAGGGGCATATGAACGCCTGGCAGAGCGCTGGATACCCGATCGAAATGCCCTAGGAGCGCGATCCCAGGATGGGATCGCGTGACGCCGCAAGAGCTTTGGCCGAAGGCCAACGCGCAGCTAGGAGCGCGATCCCAGGATGGGATCGCGTGACGCCGCAAGAGCTTTGGCCGAAGGCCAACGCGCAGCTAGGAGCGCGATCCCAGGATGGGATCGCGTGACGCCGCAAGCGAATCCAAAGGATTCGCCCGCTAACGCGGCCATGCGCAGACTGGAACCGTGAA
>SDBV01009722.1_pt1 | contig 12724 bp, 10 predicted proteins | sample 2277081 | NCBI WGS metagenome assembly SDBV01 (sample SAMN10402039, study PRJNA504765) | marine sediment metagenome | isolation source: marine sediment core GS10_PC15, 223 cmbsf | place: Arctic Ocean: Southern Knipovich Ridge | collected 2010
CGAATAAACCGATAACAAAGGAGCATAACGTGACAGTTCGTAATCATCGTGAAATAGAAGGTATCACTCTAATTGGAAAGATTGTTGGTAAGGTTCTTGCAGAGCTTCGTTTATCAGTGCAGCCCGGTATTAGTACGAAGCAAATTGACTCCATTTGTGGAAAACTGTTGAAGAAGTACGGTGCAATGGCAGCACCAAAGCGCGAATATGGGTTTCCCGGCAACCTATGTATTTCTGTCAATGACGAGGTAGTGCATGGCATTCCTTCTTCACGAATTATTCTTCCTGGCGATCTTGTAAAACTCGACCTGGAGGCGGAAAAAGACGGATATATTGCCGACGCCACCGTATGTGTAGGTGTTGCTCCAATTTCAAAGGAGTTAGCGAGGTTAATATCTTGCGCAGAGCAATCATTTTGGAAAGCCATTCGTGTCGCCAAAGCTGGCACAAAAGTTCGTGAGATTGGGAGGGCTATTGAGCGAGAAGTTCGAATTCACGGCTTCAGAGTTGTGCGTCAGTTAGCGGGGCATGGAGTTGGACGAGCCTGCCATGAATGGCCAGAGATTCCAAATTATGCTGCATCGTCAGCCAATGATATTTTGAGTTCAGGTTTGGTTATTACAATTGAACCAATAATCACCTGCGGCATAGACAAAATATTTAGGGAATCAGACGGCTGGACGGTGCGAACCAGCGATAGAAGCATATCCGCACATTTTGAGCATACGTTAATGATAACGGACAAAAAGCCAATTGTTCTCACGGCAGTATAAAATGCCGAACAAAATGATTAATTCGGATTAAATCGTGATAATGGGAGAATGCAATGATGACCGTTATGAACCCAAAACCCACTCGCGCCGAGGAAAACTGCCGCTGGATCCGCAATCAACCGTGCCTCGCATGGTTGGTCGCCCTTTCCGACTGCTTCGGCCAGCTTGTCGGCCTGATAGGCGGGATTACTGGCCTGATAGGCGGGATTGCTGGCATTATCGCATTGATCCGCGGGTAGTAATTCGAGTAATTCGGGAGTAATTCGGGACGGTTATTTAATCCCGATAAACCCCTAGGCGGATAGAGATGACAATATCGAATTTCGATCAGATTGTGACGGTAAGTGAGTATACAAAAGAGCGGTCTGTTAAGGAGTTTTTTGATTGGTATATGCAAACGAGTGATGCGCTGTGGAACTGGTACGACCCGCAGGACAAGGAAAAGTATGAGGGGGTTCACAGTAAATTGGGGATGGTGTTTCGGAAAGAAGGGATTATTTTAGCACATTACGGAAAGAAGTACTATGGGGATATGTCGAGTGCGACGATTCAACCGTCTTTTGATGGGGAGCCTTACGACGGTATTGTACGCAAGGAAGGTGAGGAGGTGCGTGTTGAGATCACGGATTCGATAGATGGACCCCAGTGGGATGAGGATCGTGAAGAGCTCAAACGCTGTGGATATTCGGTCCATGATCTTGTGGCAACTGAGGTGGTTGCGTTGAAGGTTCAGGCACGGATTAGAGAGGTAATGTGCAAGAAGTGTGGAAAGTCCAAGGATGGGTGGTATGGAGAGAATAAAACAGTACTGATTATTACTTTTGATGATACTCACTTGGGTTGGAAGGAGACACGTCAGAAGTATAGGGATGAATTGGTGGAGTTCAAGCGGAGTAAGATTGATACTATTAAACATCCATTCAGAGAGATATTGTTGTTTGGATGGTGCGAAAAGCAATTTATAGGGACGGTGGCTGGGGCAAGGTGACGGAGAAAGAAAAGGGGTCAGAAACCTTAAATTGTGCAAGTAAAAGGGGGGCAGGAACCTTTTTCTTTTCTTACAATGGAATCACTATGAATAAGAACGTCCTGCTTATCACAGCAGACCAGCTTCGCGCCGATGTGCTGGGTTGCTACGGTGATCCGGTTTGCCAGACGCCCGCAATCGATAATCTGGCGCGATCCGGGGTCCTTTTCGAGAATGCCTTTACCCCAAATCCCATCTGCGTACCGGCCAGGGCCTGCATTACCACAGGCAACTACCCGCATCACGCAACCGGCACAAAAAACAACGCCGGCCGCATTGGCGACGATCAGCCGAAAATCGCACAGCACTTCGCCGACGCCGGATACCGAACGTTCGCCTGCGGCAAATTGCACTATGCGCCTTACTCTCGGCCGGGTGAGCCTCGACTGGTTCACGGTTTCCATCACTGGGACTCCTGCGAGGAAGGCCGCATGGCCAAAATGGATGAGTCTCGTTCGCCCGATGGGCCGATGCGCGGGCTTGAAGACTACAGCGATTACCTGGCCGATGTCGGCTGGGGTGGGTATAGCAGGGCCCACGGAGTCGGCAACAATTCACCACGTCCCTGCCCGACGCCGCTGCCGACTGAACTTCACGTAGATCACTGGGTCGCCGACTGTACGATTGACAGGCTGAAGCAACACAATGCGAGCAGCAACAAAGCGCCATTCCTGATCTGGTGCAGTTTCATCAAGCCCCATGCTCCGTTGGATCCACCGATAGAGTACGTACAGATGTACGATCCGCGGGAAATTCCCAAGCCCTTCGGCGACGAAACCATGCTGGCTGACCGGAACCCACAGCTTCAGATCAATCGACAGAGGCTTGCCTACGATTCGATGAGCCCGGCTGCCAGGCAGGTGGCCAAAGCGCACTATTACGGACTCGTTTCTTTCCAGGACGCCCAGATCGCAAGAATCATTGAAACACTCAGACAGCTAGGCCAACTGGAAGACACGATCATCGTCTACACCGCCGATCATGGCGACCTGATAGGCGATTTTGGCATGTTCGCAAAGTGCAACTTCCTGCGGGGGTCGGTTAATGTTCCACTGATTATTGCCGGCCCGGGAGTTCCGCACGATCAGCGACGAAAGCAGCTTACAGGCCTGCAGGATGTGCTGCCGACCGTGACGTCATTGGCGGGCTGCGCTCTCGGCCGGGAGGTGGACGGCTGCGACCTGACAGAGGCCTTGCACGATCCTGAGGCGCCTGTTCGCGAGGTGTATTACAGCCAGTGCTTCGACCACCCGCGGCAGTCGGCAATGGTCACCGACGGCGATTGGAAATACTGCTACAGCCAGCGAGGGCCCACAGAGGAACTCTACAATCTACGGGACGACCCGACGGAACTGCAAAACCTCGCAGCCAACAGTTCCTGCGCCGTGAAACTCGAACATTGGCGGGATGTGCTCATTCGAGAGGCGACAAGGCTTGGGGATACGGCGATTGTGGACGAATCCACGTCGACCGGTTTGGCGGAAGCACAATTCGATCGCAGCGAAATCGCGCAGTTGCCGATTACCGGCATGGGGTGGACTTGGTATTGACAAATCAGACTTATACCGCTCGCTCAGGCGCTCGCGGCTAGCGCGATTGGGCGCAAATGAGCAAAATCATTGGATGACGGGTGGCACGGCTTGCTTGCAAGCCGTGTTGCTGAAGGTAGGCCGGGTCTTGACCCGGCGAATCTGTTCTAGCCCTTAACCCCGCCGGGTCAAGACCCGGCCTACGAACTCACTCATTGGAAAAACCGATCAGGATTTCCCGATCGCTCCGAAGGGGCAAGCGGGGGCGCACTCGTCGCAGCGGATGCAGTCGCGGTCGGTGATGTGTCCGCTCTGGCGGCCGGCCGTGACGTCCAGGTGCATTGGGCAGGCTGTGGCGCACTGGCCGCAATCTTTGCAGGTTTCGTCGCTGAGAAGTGGCTGTCGTTTGTGCCCGCCCACCACGCTGGCGAACGTGCCGACCGGGCAGAACGTACACCAGAACCGCGCGCTGAACGCAAAGGCGCCCACGATCCCGATAGTGGTTGTGATCATGCACATCAGCCAGAACACGCGGCCCCAGTGTCGCCACTCGCCAGGGTTGAGCGTAATGCGGAAGACCATGAAGCCCATCAGCGCCGCAAAGACCAGCCAGCGGAAGGTGAGGTTTCGCATCCATCGCGGCGAGGTGCGGTTGGGGACGATCGGCGCGAGCATCCGGTCGAAGAAGCTGCCGCGCGGGCAGAAATTTCCGCAGACCCATCGCCCGCCGATCAGCCCGCCGACCATCCCGGTGAGCATGGTAACCGGCACGATGAAACCGAGCGCCGGCAGCCACCAGCCCAGCCCCATCACGATAATGACGACGGCGCGAGCAGCCATTGGCGCAGTCGTCGGCTGCGGGTGCTGTCAGATGCGATTTCCTGCGGGTCGTTCATAGCTCCGTTAATTATTTCTGTGTCAGTTCCAAAGCGGTGTCCCAGTCGCTGGCCGGCGGGGCAGCCTGGTAGCGTCGCGCCAGTTCGGCAAAGATCTCGGCCGGCCTGTCACCGGGCAGTTGATCGAGCACAGCGTCGAAGCCCTCGGCCGCCTGTTCGAACTGCCTGGATTCCAAATGCTCGATCGCCTCGGCGAATAGTTTGCAGGCCTCGATAGCGTTGGCCGGTGCGCGATCCCGTTCACCGAGCAGATTCCACACTTCGACGGCTTCGATCTTGCCGACCACTCGCACCAGGCCGAACGGGCGGGCGAGAATTGTCTCGTCACCGCCTTGTCGCCAAGCCTCGCCGTCTGCCAGGATATTCGTGCCGAAGAACTTGTTGGCCGATTCGAGTCGGCTGGCGAGGTTGACCGTATCGCCGATCGCGGTGTAGTCGAACCGCTGCGACGAGCCGCAATCGCCGACCATCACCTCGCCGGTGGTGAGGCCAATTCGTGTGACCAACTCTCCTTCTACGCCGTATTTCGCGAGTAGTTCGCGGTTAAGTGCGGCGACTTCGGACTGGCACTGGACGGCGGCGCGGAGGGCTCGCGCGGCGTGGTCTTCCTGTAGGACCGGCGCGCCGAAGAACACGAACAATCCGTCGCCGAGGAACTTGTTGAGGTATCCGCCGCAACGACCCTGCACGACGTCGGTCATGCGGTCGAAGTAGCCGTGCAGCAGGCGGACGGTGCGTTCCTCGCCGAGTCGCTCGGCCAGCGTCGTGAAACCCTGTAAGTCCGAGAAGAAGAAGGTCAGCTCGCGCTTGGCCGGGTCGAGCAGGGCGGGGTCTTCCAGCAGGCGGTCGACCAGGGCGGGCGAGAGGGCGTGGGCGAACAGCCCGCGGATGCGCCGCTTGGCCCGCTCTTCTGTGAGTTGTCGCCACGCGGTTATGACGGCGAAGTTCAGCAGCATCGCAGCCGGCGGCGCCCATAGCGCCAGCCAGATGTTTAGCCGGGCGAAGACGAACATGCTGTTGGCGGCTGCATAGCCCGCGGCCAGCAGAAGCGTCCCCAGACCAGCCGCCCAGACCGGGCAAAACGTGCTGAGCAGGCAGATCACCAGACCGGCGAGGACTATGGCGATTACGTCGTCTCGGCGGCTAGCGCGAGTGATAAACGCGCCGGAGACGATCGTGTTGAAGATGTTCGAGTGAACCTCCACGCCGGGCATCCGCTCGTGCATGGGCGTGGGGACGAAGTCGGCCGCTCCGGTGGCGACCGAGCCGATCATGGCCAGCTTACCAGCCACCAGTTCGCGAAGTTCGGCGAGGTTAGCCGCGCGGTCGGCGGTAATTTCCGCCTGGCGCTGCTCGATCAGGGCGAGTTGCGTGAGCAGCCGCGTCGCATTGGCCTTCTTGAGTCGATAAGCGTCACGGTCTTCTACGGGGGCGGTCTCGGCTGGCCTGGCCAGGGCGAAGTCGAGGTGATTGGCGTCCTGCAATTCGGCTTGCAGCTTGGCAGCGAGCTCCAGGAACTCATCCTCTTTCTGTCGCTTGGCTCGCCTCAGTGAAGCCGCCTCGTCCAAAGCAACGTCGTTGGGCGCGAACAACATCGCACGCTGTCTGCGGAACTCGATGTCCGGGATGAGCGTTTCAAGTTCGTTGATATCGGCGAGAAGCCAGCCGAGTTGCTTATACATATCAGCTATCTGAGAGGTACGTTTTTTTTCGACCATGTTGGCCAGGTTCACCAGCAGCACCATCTGCAGCCTCCGAAGTCGCGCGAGGCTTGCGTCGAGCTTCCAGATGCCGCCCGGTTTGAGAGTCGAGATGTGGAGTGGGCGGGAATCGGCCGAGCTGCGGCGGATCCAGTTGATCAGCAATTGGCCGCGATCGTCTGTCGGTATGATTCGCTCGAAACCATCGCCGCAACGAATCGTCACTGAATTCGGCCCGGCCAGGATCGTGTACGCCCCGCCGTGGTCGGCTGCGAGTTGCTCGGCCGCCAGGGTCAGGGCGAATTGCGGGAACACGCCGACTTCGCTGCGGATCAGTAGAGGAATGCGCCGCACCACGCCGTCTTCGTCCGGATCGACGGTTACGAAACCGCTGCCGGCTGCGGCATCTGCGAGGGTGACAAGCGGCGGTGTGGCCGATCCGCGCCCTACGGGGTGATCGTTCAGGGTCTTGGGATCGATGGCGAAACGTTTTAGCGAAGCCAAGCCGCGAAGACGCAGATACGCCCGGTGGATGATGTCAAATTCCTTGCTTCGGGGTTCGACCGCCCGGCCGGGGATTACCTGCCGCACGACGGCGATCAGTGCGGCGGTCGGGTCGAGCCGCAATGCGCTTTCGGTGCGGGCGATCAGCGCTGCCTTTCGTGCGCGGGCATGGGCAATGGCTGTTGGAGGACGTGGCAGGGCGAGCAGTTCAGCCACTTTCTGCGGCGTGGCGTCCGGCTTTTCGGCCAGGATGGACATGAGGCTCTGTTCGTGGGGCGTCAGCGTAGCCGGCGACGGGTCGATGTGCATGGGCAGAAAAGCCCGCCCGTATTTGGCCAGCGTTTCGGCCAGAATTTTGTCGTCATAGATCGCGCGGGGCGGACCATCGCTGGCCATTTCACTGGTGTCGGCCGACAGCAGGTCGCGCGCTTCGGAGACGTAGCGGAGTTGCTGCGGCAAGGGCAGGATGATATCGAGTGCTACGTTATCCGCACCGGCCTCGGCGAGTACGTCGACCACGCCGGCCTGCTGCTTACGGGGCCAGGGCCAGCGGCCAAGTTCTTCCAGACTGCGATCGTCGATGTCGATGTGGACCAGCTGGTCGTTCTCGGGCGCGGTGGCCCAATGGCGGAAGCGGAAGTCCAGCGTTTGCAGTTCAACGCGTTCGACTTGGCCCGACAGGTGCAGAGCGACGATCGCGCCCGTTGCGACCAGGCCCAGCAGCAGGGCGTAAAGCAGACGAGATGTACCGGAACGTTTCGCGGACATACCGCAAGTGTACCCGCGTTTCGGCGGGGCAGGCAAGGGATGGCTCGGCGTTTTTTCTCATGAGTGCCTGACCGCGACGTTGTTGTTAAAAAGCCGGTTGATGAGCGCAGCGAATCGGCCGGAAATGTTTTTGAGCGGGTGCCTGGCCTCGTGTTTTTCTCACCTGTTGATCGTCTTCATACGCGGTGGGACTCCGAGCCCCACCGCGCCAAATTAATGTAAGGCCGCCTAGCCCTTCGACGGCTTGGGCGACCTTCGCGCGATCTTGCGTTGTCTCTTGGGCTTGACCGAGGCCTTCAGGACGCGCATTGCTTTATTGAGATCGGCCGCTTTGAACACGGCCGTCATCTTGCCGCCCGGCGCTCCGCCCGTGCAGTAGGCGTAGATGATATTGATGTGTTCGCCGGCTAGCCGTTCGCTTACGCCAGCAAAGGCCCCGGGATGATGATCCAACTCCAGCACCAGCACTTCGCTTTCGGTCCATCGGTCGTGCACCTTGCCGAGCACCTTGCGGGTTTTTTCCACGTCTTCGCAGACAATCCGCAGCGTGCCGTGCTCGCCGGAATCCATCAGCGCCAAAGCGATGATGTTGACCTTCGCCTTGGCCAGCGCGTTGGTAATGCTCGCAAGCACGCCGGGCCTGTTAATCAGGTAAATCGAAAACTGTGTCTGGAACTCCATGACGTCTCCTTTTCGTTATGCGTCCGTTAGAGCAGTGCACGTTCGACCGGCCGCACTCCAACTTGCTGTCGCGTCGGCTGGCTTTGTCATGCTGCATCGCCAACCCACAAGGGGTGGCATGCTTCGCACTCCTTGCCAGCCTCGTCCTTGCGGCGTTGGCTCTACGACATCTTTTTACAAAAAAATCGTGAAAAGCTCTACCCAATAGTATCGGCTTACTGGAGGCCCTTCAAACCGCTGGATTATTGGAAATTAGACCTCGTCAATCCGCACTAGCTTGGCGTTTTTCCTCATGAATGCATTTTAACGAGGTGGGGAAATAGTTAACGCTTATCCGCATTGGCTTGGCGTTGTTCCCACAAACGCACCGCCTCGGGCTTGCGAGGATAGAAGGGCAGCAAATGGTGGTAATCCACGAATTCACCAGCCGTTGCCATGGCACGGCCTACTCGCCAGGCCCCCTCGGCCGTCGGCGCCCACAAATCCGCCTCGGCCCGGACAAGGCCCTCCCCGGCGATCTCGCAATGATCCAGCGCCTCGCCGATCACCGTCAATGGGCGCGGGGCATCGGTCAGCAGTTGCTCGGCCGTGCAGACCGTTGGCTCGCCCAGCAGCGCCAAACGCCCCGGCCGGCGTCCGAACAGCGATGCGTGAAAGCTCCCGCTCTTGGCGCTGAGCAGCACGGCCAGGTGCTGCCAGTCGCCCTCGCGAAGGTTCTCGGCGATGGCTTCGGCGGTTGGCACGGCTACGCAACGCACGTTGGGGGCGGTCTGGGCCAGCGTTCTGGCCACGGTAATGCCAATCCGCAACCCCGTGAAGCTGCCCGGCCCGACAGAGACGTAAACCTCTGTCAGTTCGCGTGGGGTTAGCTGTTCGCGGGCCAGCATCTGGCCAATCTGCCCGACCAATTGCGTAGCGTGGCGGGCCGAGGCGTCGAACCGGACGGCCTCGACCAATTCGTCGCCCAGGCCAAGCGCTACCCCGCCAACTCGGCAGGAAGTTTCAATTGCGATGGATACGGTTTTTTTCATGCCCTGCTCAGCTTGTGAGTATGTACGAAACAGTTGCTTTTCATAATCATCTCGACCTGCCAGTGTATACGAAAGCCGGTGTGTCCGGCAAACGGTTTGACAGCGGGCTGGCTGGACCGCTAGCATAGCTCAATTGGAATTGAGGCGACCGGACAATGATTGCGGTAATCAGTGACATCCACTCTAACGTCGGCGCACTGCGAGCGGTGCTGGCCGACATTGAGAGCCGAAACGTCGAGCAGGTCATCTGCCTGGGCGACGTGGTCGGCTACGGCCCCGAGCCGCGCGAATGTCTCGACCTGGTCATGGCCAAAGCCAACGTGACGCTCATGGGCAACCATGACTTCGCGGTAATCTACGAGCCGAACAATTTCAACATGGGCGCCGAAACCGCCTGCTTCTGGACACGCCAGGAGCTAGAGGACGAGCCAGACTCGGCCAAGCGCAACGCCCGCTGGGAGTTTCTCGGCCAGCTACCCATCAAGCACACGCTTTCGGGCCAATCGCTGGGCCTGGGCGAATTGGTTTTCGCCCATGGAAGCCCGCGGCGGCCGGTCAACGAATATATTTTTCCCGACGACGTCTACAGCAACCCCAACAAGATCCACGGGCTGTTCGACCGTTTTGGTCACTTGTGTTTTGTCGGCCACACGCACGTTCCCGGGGTTTTCCTGGACGCGCCGGACTTTTACAGTCCCGACGAGCTGGACATGGAATATGAGATCGATTCTTCCCGCAAGGCTCTGATCAATGTCGGCTCGGTGGGCCAACCCAGGGATCGCGACAATCGAGCGGGCTATGTCCTGATCGAGCCCGGGCTGGTACGATTCGTCCGCGTAGCGTATGACGTGGAAGCGATGGTTGAGCGGGTCAAGGCCATTGGAGAGCTGGACGATTATCTGGGGGTCCGCCTCCAGGAGGGGCGATAGGCATCGTGGCTATACGATATAACGATTCGGCGCATTGGGTGTATTTGACAGTTCGCCGATTAAAAAAAGTTTGCTAGGAGCGAATCTTGAACCTTCGAAAACTCAGCTTTGTCATATTGCTTGCCTCGGTCGGCCTGATAGGCTTTGTCTTGTGGAACAACCAGAAACAGTCTGAACGGACGCCAGCCTAAGCGGTGGCCCCAAGCGAATCGCCGTCGGCCCCGCTGGTTACTGCCGCGGAGAAAACTCCCGACCAGCCCAAACCGACGCTTGCCGAGCCGAAAGCTGCCCCAGCGCCTTCGATCACAGCCGCCCCGGCAGCGCCTTCGATCCCTGCTGCTTCGGCAGCGCCATCGATCGCAGCCGCCCCGGCGTCCGGCCGCCCCCTCAGGGTATTCACCAACAGCGCCCGGCAGGGAAGCCGGATGCGAATCGGCTCGCTGGATCCAAACGCCTTCCGCTTCGAGGTCGAGTTGAACGGGCGGGGTGCGTCGATCGAGACGGTCAAACTGTCGAATCATTTCGCCACGGTTGCCGACAAGCTGCGATTCAAGGAAGACCCCAACACCTACTGGCAGGCCGTCGCGGACAACCCCGCAAAATATAAGGGCCGTTACAGCCTGCTCAACCCAGTCTCCACAGCCGGTCAGCCGACGTATCGCCCCATGGCTACGCGCCGGGTCACACTCCGTATCGGCGATGACCCCAAGCCGATTTCGATTTTGCTGGCCGGGCTGAACTGGCGCCCTGTCGAACCGGCAGAGGATGTGTCCCAAGGCGCCCAGTCCGCATCTTTCGCATTGAAGATCGTGCGCGGTCCCGACGCAGCGTCCGCCACGGGCCTCGTGCGATTGGTCAAAACCTACACCGTCTCGCCGGAACTGCACTCTATCGCGATGACCGTTGCGGTGGAGAATCTTACCGACCAGGTGATCCGGGTCGAGCTCGATCAGGCCGGGCCGACCGGTATTCCACGGGAGGATCTTCGCAGTGATGCGCGCAAGGTTGCGTACGCGAACTGGCAGGCGGATAGTGATGAGGTGCAGCCGCGGCTGAAGTCCGTCAGTGAATTGGATGACTTTACCCTGGGCCGGCCCCATAGCATCGGCGGATCGGATCAGAGCAATCCGGTGCTTTGGGTTGGGCATACGAACAAGTTCTTCGGCTCGGTGATGTACTTGCGTCCGCAGGTGGAAAATCGCCTGGCCGCTGCGGGCTACCGTGCTGGCTACTACGTTTCGGCTGCCATGGAGTCGGCCGAGACGCGAACGTTCCTGACCGGCATGCACATCCGCGAGATGCAGGTGCCGCCCGGCAAGACAAGGCAGGCGGAGTTCGATCTGTTCGCCGGGCCCAAGAAGCGAAGCTTTTTCGATGGACCGAACCTGGACGAGGAACCATCCGCGCCGGTCGTCCAGGAGCTGGAACTGTATCAAGAGCTTAACTATATGGGCGTAGTAGACATGGGTGGCTGCTTCTTCGCACCTCCGATGTTAGTTCTCGGCATGCTCTGGCTGCTGGAGCGGCTGTCCATTCTGGCGTTCGGCAACTACGGCGTGGCGATCATTCTGCTGGTGCTGCTGGTTCGCCTGGTGCTGCATCCGCTGACCCGCAAGGGCCAGGTCTCGATGATGAAGATGCAGAAGATGGCGCCCAGGATGCAGCAACTCAAGGAGAAGTACGCAGACGACAAGGAAGCGCTGAACAAGGAAATGATGAAAGTCTACAAGGAGCAGGGGCCTGCCCAGATACTGGGCTGTCTGCCGATGTTCCTTCAGATGCCGATCTGGATCGCGCTGTTTACGTCGCTCAACGCCACAGTCGATTTGCGACACGCGGCGTTTCTGCCGGTCTGGATTACCGACCTGGCCGGCCCGGATGCCCTGGTCACCTGGGCGAATCCGCTACCGCTGATCGGCAATACCTTCAACCTCCTGCCGCTGCTGCTGACGGTGGCGATGTTCCTCCAGACCAAGTTCGGCCCGCAGGCCTCTCAGACGGCTACGTCGGAACAGGCTGAGCAAACCCAGAAGATGATGAAGTGGATGATGCCCGGCATGATGCTGTTCTTCTTCTACAAGGCGCCGTCGGGGCTGACTCTGTACATCATGACCTCGACCTTCGCCGGGCTGCTGGACCAGTACCTGATCCGAAAGCACATTAAAAAGAAGGAAGCCGCCGAAGCGGCCGAAACGATCACCGTGCGCGTGCCCGGCAAACAAGGCCGAACCAGCCGACCCAAGAAACCCAAAGGCCCCAACTGGGTCAAGCGCGGGTAATTGTAATTAGATCGCACCCTGGTACCCTGTAACAGGTATTGTGCCGACATCGGCTTGCGGCGACGGCTTGTCTGTCTGCGTCAGAAAAGCTCGATATATTCAGCGAATATGTCATCGCTTTTCTTCCTTGCATCCTAACCGCCGGCGCATCGCACCTATCCGCCAAACTCCCTGGTACAGAGTACTACAGCACATTCGCCAGGCGCGGTGGCCTTGATGCGACTTTCTTTTCGCTACTTGCAGGATCGAAATAATCCCGCGATTTCGCCTGCGAAGAAGGTTTTGGGATAGCGTCTATTAAGTCGCAACGCATCCGACGAGCACCCACGAGCGCCACTTCGTTCCGCTTGAAGGTGCCACCTTCGCTTCCGTCACCTTGCCCCACCCACCGGCCACACCCGCCGATAAAGCAACTTGGCGAGTGGAAAGAACTGTTCCTGAAACCTGCCCCCTTTCGTGTTGCACTTCGGATGTGAATCCGCCCCCTAGAGCAGTTCACGATTGTAATGCGGGATAGCCGCATAGTGAAAACCAGCCTTGTGCGTCCTGTGGCGTAATGGTTCGCAGCGCCAAGGCGATTGCGTCGAGCAAGGCATCGAAGGTCCGA
>SDBV01009723.1_pt1 | contig 12723 bp, 11 predicted proteins | sample 2277081 | NCBI WGS metagenome assembly SDBV01 (sample SAMN10402039, study PRJNA504765) | marine sediment metagenome | isolation source: marine sediment core GS10_PC15, 223 cmbsf | place: Arctic Ocean: Southern Knipovich Ridge | collected 2010
CGCGATTCCGCTAGATTCCCCTCCCCGATGCTAAGTTGAAGCATCTACGGCGGAGTAGCTCAGTCGGTCAGAGCAGCGGAATCATAATCCGCGTGTCGGGGGTTCGAGTCCCTCCTCCGCCACCTATTGCAGAGCGGTTTCTTGACGACTGATGTTCAGAAACCGCATACGAAACGTCAGGGTGTCAGCAAAGTGTCAGCGATGGGCAGAAGCCACGGCGCGCCTTGACCCGAAGCGGGATACTGCGCTGGCTATGTCCCAGGAGAACGTCGAGATCGTTCGGCGCGCCTATGATGGTTCTTGGCCCGCGCAAGCGTTCGCGTGTCCCTGAGTTCTTCGCTCCCGACATCGAGATCGACCTGTCGCGAAACGTCTTCAATCCTGAGACTTTTCGGGGATTCGAAGGCGTCGAGCGAGCTATGGGCATGATCAACGATGTTTGGGACGACTTCCGCTTCGAAGTAGAGGAACTCATCGACGCGGGAGACCATGTCGTTGCCGTAGCCAAGCTCTCGGGAAAGGGAAAGGGCGGCGGCGTCTCGGTCGATCAGCACGACGTTCACGTCTTGACCTTGCGTGACGGAAGGTGCACGCGCCTCGCGGTGCGCCGCGACCGGGCCGAGGCCCTGGAAGCCGTGGGGCTACAGGAGTAGGAACCCCTTTTTGTCCTGGTGTCTGTGACGGAGGGGCCTTTTTGTTTCAAAAATCTCACGGGGCTGCATATATAACACCCATGCCAGCAACTCTCAGTGAGTTGAAGATGGAACGAGATTACACAGCAAGACCTAGCACCTTGATTCTTAATCTCCACAATCAATCACTTCTCAGTACACTGTCTGTCACTGTATTGCCATTCTTCACCGTAATTTTCGTTCGGGTTTGAAGAAGCGCATACGAAGGTATTCAATGTCTGTCGTCCGACAATACCGTCCACTGCAAGTCCACGACCCTCCTGCACTATTCTTAAGGCCGCTTCAGTCTTAGTCCCAAATTGGCCGTCAACGGATACTTCCACGTTATGACTTGATGCATTGATCGATCTTTGAATGTGCTTAACGTGATCCCCGCTTTGGCCGATTCCGACGAAGTCAGTGCACATCGGATTGACACTACCTACAGTAGGGCACACTAAATCTCTTTGCCTGTCGGTCAGTGGACCTGGAGTTATCTTGGATACCTTAACGTTCTCAATCGAGTCGCTGCTTTCTACCTCAGCGAGCGCAGGCGTTGCGACAAGCACAGCGGTCAAAGCCGCCACGACAAGGAAGATTAGGATAACTGTAACGCTCTTCTTCAAGCATTACCTCCTCTTAAAAGCAATGGTGACGCAAACGCATTCATATGCTAACTATATATATATAAGTTGCACGCGGCTGAGGTTCGACCACTCCCGGAGTTCGCCAGGCGCGACCTCGACGGCGACGGATCTATCGTCGTTGGCGACATCGGCATCGTCGTGAGCTCCTTCGGCCAGGTGTGCACGAACTAACTCAGCTCGGACCCACGCCCGCGTAGATCAACCGACGCTCATCTCTTGTGGCCCTTGTACCTCTGCTGAAACTGCAAACGATTTGCAAACGAACGGCCCCGGACTGACCGGACGGGGCAACATGAGCGGGACATGCACACTTGCCCACGGCCCTTTGTGAAGCGAAATCCGTACTAGCCGATACGGGCCAACACTGCGCAACGGCGAATCATAATCCGCGTGTCGGGGGTTCGAGTCCCTCCTCCGCCATCGTCGCCTGCGAAATTCCCCGTGTGGGGATTTCGCTTGGCGACCTTGGAGGAGGGACGAGAACTCCCGAAGGGGGTTCCCGGATCTGCTACTTCAAGCAGATCCGGAATCGAATCGCGTCAAGTCGCAGACATGACGCGATTCGCGCTCCTCCGCCACTGATTGCAGAGCAGTTTCTGGCCTACTCGGTCTAACGAAACGACTCCTATAGGATGCCGGCCGCATGCTGTTTCGCTTGGGTGTCACAAACATCATCCTGTCCAAGCTGCTCCTGCTGGTGATCGCTGCACTGCCGCTGCTCGACATCTCCGGCAGCCAGCGCGCCGTCTACGCTGCGATTCTCGTGGCCGCGATGCCGGTGCTGTTCTGGAGTGGCGTGGCCCTCGTCGGCAGACAGACCTATCGCGTGGCGCGAAGTCACGGGTTCCGCGCCGTCCCGCGCGAGCTGTGGCGGCTGCTGCGCCACGGAAAGCGGGTGCGCGACGAGTACGACGCGGCCGGCGCCCCGAGGCCCGTGCGCGAGGTGACTCGCGCCTGACAGGCAGGCGGGCAATGCTGACGGCCCCCCTAGTCGCGGCATAGAAGGGCTAGCCAGGAGGCAGTCGACGGCAGAGACGGGCGACATCCTGACGATGCCCGACGGGACGGCGTTTCGGATCGCGAAGTCGGCGCAAGACACGCGCGGCGAGGTCGTTGAAATCGAGATAACGCTTCCGGTCGGTGCTCCATCGCCCCCGCGACACTTCCATCCTGAGCAGGACGAGGAGTGGAGCGTGCTGGAGGGAACGCTCTCCGTCTACCTCGATGGCAGGTGGCGATCGCTCGATGCGGGCGAGTCAATCTCCACCCCCAGGGGTCATCACCACACCTTGCGGAACCGGTCCGGCGGGATCGTACGCGTCCTGGACGTGCACAGACCGGCACTCGACTTCCAGGAGTACATAGAGAAGCTTCACCAACTGGCCCAAAGCGGGAAGATCAAGAGTCCGCGGCGTCCCAAGTCCCTGATCTATTTCTCCTTGCTCTGGCGCGAGCAAGAGACCCAGGTGGCCGCCAGCCCAGCGCTACGAGGGGGCCTTTCGTTACTCGCTTGGCTCGGGAAGTTGCTGGGTTATCGCGCGACCTAGCGCGACCCCGAGAGCGAACTCGCAAACTTCTTTACACGCTTCCCTAGGGCAAGCAGTTAGTGCCCCAGTACCGGGCAAGCTTGAGAATGGTAGTTATGGTGACCGCCCGATCGTCGAATAGGTCATAGCGGGGGTCCCTACTCACGAAATTGTTCGCCATAATCAGGATATCTGTGATGGTGACGTACTTGTCGTTGTCGAGATCCGGCGGCCAGGCGTCGTCTCCCGAGTGGTCCGGACAGTCATCGAGGGGGTCGGTGCCAATATGCTGCTCCCTCGCATCGGACCATCCGTCGCCGTCGAAGTCAGCCTTGAACATCATCGTCGGGCTGAAGAAGGCACCGTCGCACTGCGCGGAGCCCTGCTTGGAAAGAACGAAGGCAAGCGCGTCCCCCGCCTCGACGGTTGTCGCTACGTCATAGGGAGCGCTCCCCTGGGAGGAGAGGGTCGCGCTCCAGATGGTCTCGACCTGGGACTGACCGATCTTCACGATCTCCGCCCTCGCACCGTCGCCGCAAGAGAACTGCATCCAGACCTCGCCGCTCGCCCTGACCCGGCCCCGCTTGGGCGAGATCCAGGTTCGCACCGCGTCCCGAGTTGCGCTGGGTTGGGCCGTTGTCTGCGCCACCACAGGCGCTCCTGCCTCGCTCCCCGTCCAGGCCCAGAACGGAGCAGTCCACGACAGTCCGAAGTTGTAGCTCGATCCGCTGCGCGTGACGTTTAGCCAGTCGTTGGCAAGCTTCTCGGAGGAGAACTCGCTTCCCGCGTCGATCGAGCGAGGCTCGTCGAGCGGCGGCATGTCCGAGATCTCGAGTTCTCGCAGCGTGAGATAGTAGCTCGTGCCGTTTTGGGTCTTTCGCGCGGTCGTGACGTAGATCTTGGATCCGTTCCCATACTCGGGGTGCGCAAAACCCGCGTAACAGTCGAGCGGCAGGTCATCGGGGTCCTCGCCGAGGTCATCGGGGCAGTCGTAGATCACTTTGGGCCCTTTCCACCCCCCCGTTAACGCCGCCACAGAGCTGCCCGCGGTCTGCGCCGTACGTACACAGAGCTGCGATGTCCGCCCGCAGTGGGCGATCATCGTGTAGCGGCGTAGGGCTTTGTCGTAGAAAGGTCGGCTGTCGCCGTCACCGGGGAAGATCGCCTCGGCCTGGCACACGCTGGAGGTCCACGTCTGCCCGTTCCAGTACCGGTAGGCGCTTTTCGACGCGATCTGCGCCTCCTCGACCCTCGCCACGTACACGCCATGAGGTAGCGCGCTGCCCGACGATGGGCAGTTCACCTGCCCGAGCCCAATCTCCCGCGACGGGGATTGGCCGAACACGTAGATCCAGTCGGTGCCCGCGTCGCTCACAGCCAGAGGCCACACGAAGTTGGGTTCCCCCCACTGCCAGAAGAAAGGCCTCGATCCCTGCCCGATCCGCCCCGCATTCATGTCCCTCGGGTTCCCCTCCAGCTTCGCCAACCCCGCCTGCGCCTGGAAGTTGCTGTCGATCGTGCAGTGACCTTCCGGGATCGTCTGGTGATAGAAGTAAAGCTCGCCATTCGCGACCACGGGTCCTCCGGCCCACATACAGGCCTCTCCCGGAACCGGGTCCAACAGCGGCGCGGCTTCTACACTGGGAGGCGATCCAACTGTCCTCGTCTTGTAGATCATTGGGTTGAGGCAGTCGCGCGCGTCGGTGTCGGTGGTTCTAGCGATCGTGCCGGTGACGATCGGGTAGGGGTCCCCGCCGGGAGTCAGGCCACCGTCACCGTTTCGGTCGATCGAGGTGTCGCCGAACAGGAAGTAGGTGTCACTTCCGAGGCGTGCGCTCGAGCCTACGTCGTGACCTATCACGTTGCCGTTGTTGGCGGGGCGCGGCAGGTGGCAGACGTCGCGCACGCTCGAAACGAACACCCGACTCTCAGAGCTGCGCCCAGGACCCAGCGTGAACCGATATACGTGTACGTCGAGCGGGCCGAAGGTGTCGTGAATGGTCTTCTCGCCCTCGGGGACGAGCGAGCGTTGCTCAAACGGAAGCGCGAGTTCCTCGACCGCTTTCGAGAACTCGAGGCGGGCCTCGACCTCCTGGTCATCGACGTTGACCGCCACGAGGTAGTAGGTACCGTCCCGGTACTTGAGCATGGTTCGCAGCGGAGACCAGCCGGGGTTCGGCCTGCGGTCGACCGAGACTCGGTACGGAACGTCCGATGTTGGCGACAGAAGCCACGGGGCTAGCTGCTCGAGCTCCTCGTTGACGCCGCCCTGCTTCGCATCGAGCGCGTCCCAAAGCTCCGCCGCCTGGGAGAGCTGGCCGCTATTCAGCTGCTTGGCGCCACCCGGACAGTCCCCGTAGCTCGCCCGCACGGCCGGCCGCACCCCTCCGACGTCGAAGGTGCGGTAGGCGCAACTGTCCCAGGCGAAGTGGATCAGCCCGGTCGCCCCGTGGACGATTGCCGTGTAGATCTGGGCCTTGGCCTCCTGCGGGGTCGGATAGATGAACGTCGGTGCTCCGTTGAAGGCCTGCGGTATAAACCAGACCGGCTTGGCCTCCGTTTGGGTCGAGTTGCCGCGAGCCGCGACAAGGTGTCGCACCTGACTTCCGATCGCGTCGAGGCTTTTAATCGCGGGGCTTCCCAGGTGCTTCGGGTAGTAGTAGGAGCTGAGCACGTCGCCGACGTCGACGAAGCGAGGCCACCAGCGCGAATCGAGCAGGAAGTTCGACCCCGACAGGTGGCTCGCGTATTCACCCTCATTGAAGAGCAGGGCCTGAGTCGTCTGGGGGCCGTAGGTCCCGTACAGCGACGAGACCCTGTTGAAGTTATCGTTCAGGTACTCGGCGCAGGGGTCGGGATACTGCGGTGTCCCGCAGGAAACCCTCGACGCCTTCAGAGGCTCGTCGGACATCCACCAGCCGAACACGTGCTCGTTCGACTTGTAGGAGTTGAAGCGCCCCGCGTCGAAGGAGCCAGGGTCGTACCGTAGGTCTCCGTCGTTGTCGATCATCCGGTTGTCCACGATCAGCAGCAGATCGGAGCCGTCACGCCAGTTGATGCTCACGGTCTTGAGGGGGGATGCCCTGGCAGTCCCCGCGCGCACGGTCGTCCCTTGAGCGCAGTTGGGAACGCACACGGTGAACGCATATTTCTGCCCGGGTGAAAGCTGCGCGTCCCAGATTGAAAGCGACGTCTGCTGCGTGAGTTTCGTGATCTGTTGCCCGCCCGGCACAGAGACGGTCACCCTGTAGGTGATCGGCCCCTCCACTTGGTCTATGAAGAAGTCCGGGTCGGAGAAGTCCTGGGGATTCGCCGCTCGGTTTCGCGCCGTGACGGCCGCATTGAAGCCGGCGGTCGCAAGCGCCGGGATCGCCCCCCGATCCTTCGGCTCGTCCGAGACGGCAAATACGCCGTTGAGAAAGACGGACTCGGTGGGCTCGTAGCTCGTCCTCGGCTGGCGGTCCCTTCCGATGTGCGGAACCCCCGAACTCCAGACGGTCTGAACGGCTGCCTCGGTCACGTCGATCGCGGTCGCGGCCTTCGCGGGCGGTGAGACGATCAGGAACCCCACGAGGACAAGCAGCGACAGCGCTGCGCCTCCCGGCCTCCAAGCCGGCCGCGGATCTCCACGATGAGGCGTCAAGACTTGCGAATCCCCCCAGATGCTGCTGTGAATCCTCCCCAAATGCGAATCGAGTCCCTCGCTGCAACTCGACTCAGTGACAATCAGATTACCAGAGGGTGCCTAGACAAAGCTACACAATTCCAAGGGTGGCCAGCCCCCCTCTAGGGCTGCAAAGCTACTTGCTGACCTTCTCCAGGTCGACCACGAACACCAGCGTCTCGTTCGCCGCGATCGCCGGCGGCGATCCCTGTGCGCCGTAGCCGAGGTCGGGCGGGATCACCAGCTCGCGCCTTCCACCGACGAGCATTCCCTTGACGCCCTCATCCCAGCCGTCAATCACCTGCCCGCCGCCGAGCTGAAACTCAAACGGCTGGCCGTTGTCCCAAGAGGCGTCGAACTGATCGCCGGTCGACCAGCTGTTGCCAACGTACTGGACCGTGACGTTGTCGCCGTCGGCGGCCTTCTTGCCCTTGCCCTTCTCGATGTCTTTGATCACCAGCTCCGTCGGAGGATCGCCTTCGGGCGTGGCGATCTCCGGTTTCTCGCCGATCTTGCCGGTGACGGCCGGGGCCTGGCCGGCGCCGGTCGTCTCGGAATCGCCGGAATCGGACTCGTCGTCGCCACAGCCGGCGATCAGTGCGACCGCGACCAAGGTCAGCAATACCGCGAAGAGTTTCCGGTAAATCATTCCGTGATCTTAGCCATCTGCGACGAGATCCCTCCCAACGTCTCCCCGAAGCGTTTTAATCAGGCTATGAGGCCGATCCTCTCGCTTGTCACAGCCTGCATCGTGGCGCTCTCGCTGGCCGCTTGCGGCGGCGACTCGAAGGTCGACACGCCCACCTCCGTAGGCGGCGACGACTCCGGCTCGCTGGGGCCACCGACGGTGCTCACCTTTACGTACAAGGACGGCAAGAAGGACCGCGAGACGGCACGCCTGACCTGTACGGGCGAGCGGGGATCGAGCGGTACCGGCTATCTGGCGAAGAGCGCCGACGACGCCTGCAAGCAGATCGACTCGGCCGGCAAGCTGCTGATCGATGGCCCCGACGAAACCGTGGCTTGCACGCAGGTGTACGGCGGACCGGAAACGGTGAAGGTCTCGGGGCGAGTCGACTTCGAGACGGTCGATCGCGAGTTTGGGCGCACGAACGGCTGCGAGATAGCCGACTGGGAGAAGCTCCAAGCGTTGTTGCCGCCGAACGCACCTGGTTGAAATCGCCCCGATAAGGGCGTCTGGTAGCTGGCCTCAGGTACCCGGAACCGGCGAGCCGGCAAAGAAGAAGAACCACACACCGAAGCCGGTCACCGTGACCAGCGCCGTGCAGATCAGAACCGTGTCGAGCACCGTCAGCTCGGTCGGCTTGCTTTCGTCACGCATGCTGCGCATCCACGGCATCCGCACGCGTACCGTGCGGCGCCCGCCGACGATCCGCTCGTAGAGGCGGTTGAGGCGCGATAGCGTGATCACCAGCGCGACGATCGTCACCAGGATCCCCGCGGCGACCAGCATGTAGGGACCGAAACTGGCCTGTTGCGACTCAGTCACCTGCGAGCCGATCCAAATCCAGATCGGCACGTTGCCGATCAGCATCGCGCTCGCCAACACCATCAGGCCGATCACGGCGGTCTGGGCGAGCCTGCTGGCGGTGGGCGACGTCATCGCCGCTTTTACTAGAGCAGATAGCTCGGCAGCGGGGGACCATCCGTCGCCGATCCGCCAATACTTCAGTTTCTGAAGTCCCCTATACTTGGCCCGTGTGACGACCTTCTGGCGCCTGTTGGGATTCCTGCGCCCCTATCGCGGGGGGGTGATCCTGTCTTGGGTTCTCGCCAGCTTCGCGATCGCCGGCACGATCGCTATCCCGCTGCTGATCGGCGCCGGAATCAACGCAATCCAGGACGGTGACCGCGACCAGATCCTGCCGATCGCCGTGGCGATCGTCGCAGCCGGGCTGCTGCGGCTGGGGCTTTCGGTGCCGCGACGGCTGATAGCCGGGCGAATCTCGCTCGGCATCGAGTACGACCTGAGAAACCGCATGTACGAGCACCTCCAGCGGCTCGAGCTGGCGTTTTTTGACGGACAGCAGGTCGGCCAACTGATGTCGCGTGCGACGGTCGACCTGCAGTCGGTGCGCTTCTTCCTCGGTTACGGCCTCGTATTCATTATCCAAAACATGCTGACGATCGTACTCGCGGCGATCGTGATGGTCGTGCTGAAGCCGTCGCTGGCGCTGGTGGCACTGATCGCGGTGCCGTTCGTGATAGTGGCGGCAGCGCGCTACGGGCGCTTTTCTCGCCCTGCGATACAGGAGGTACAGCAGCGGATCGCGGAGCTGACCGCCGACGCCGAGGAGAACATCTCCGGCGTGCGTGTGGTCAAGGCGTTCGCGCGTGAGCGCGAGCAGTACGAGCGCTTCCGCCACCGCGTCGGGCGCGTGTTCGACCAGAGCATGTTTTCGACCCGCCTGCGTGCCTTCTACAACCCGATGATCGCGTTCCTGCCGAACCTCGGCCAGGCGGCGGTGTTGCTGGTCGGCGGGCACCAGGTGATAAATGGAACTCTGTCGCTCGGCGACTTCGTCGCGTTCAGCAGCTACATGTTGATGCTGATGGGACCGATGCGGATGCTCGGCGTCGCGCTCGGCATGTCGCAGCGGGCGGTAGCTTCTGGCAACCGCGTCTTCGAGATCCTCGACCGCGAGCCACGAATCAACGCTCCCCGCGACCCCAGACCGCTACCGGCGGGTGACGGCTCGGTTCGCTTCGAGCACGCCTGCCTGTCCTACGATGGCGGCCCGCCCGCGATCGCCGGTGTCGACCTCGACATTCCGGCCGGAGAGACCGTTGCCGTGGTCGGTCCGACAGGCTCGGGCAAGACAACCTTGGTCGCGACCGTCGGTCGGCTCTATGACCTGACAAGCGGTTCGGTGCTGATCGACGGCATCGATGTGCGCGAGCTGGAGCCGACTGCGCTGCGTTCGCAGGTGGCGCTGGTACCGGAGGATGGTTTTCTCTTCTCGGACACGATTAGCAGCAACATCTCTTACGGCCGCCCAGATGCGTCCATGGATCAGGTGCGACTTGCGGCCCAACGTGCTCAGATCAGCGACTTTATCGAGGGGCTCACCGACGGCTACGACACGACGCTGGGCGAGCGCGGCCTAACTCTTTCGGGCGGGCAGCAACAGCGTGTCGCGATCGCCCGCGCGCTGATCACCGACCCGCGCGTGCTGATACTCGACGACGCGACGGCGAGCGTCGACGCCACCACCGAGGCCGAGATCAAGAGTGCGCTGGCGGAAGTGATGAAGGGGCGCACCACGTTCGTGATCGCGCACCGGCTGTCTACGATCGCGCTCGCCGATCGCGTGATCGTGATGAAGGACGGCCATGTCACCTCGCAGGGAACGCATCAGCAGCTGATGGCGAGCAGTGACCTCTACCGCGATATCGTCGAGAAGGGCATGCCGAGGCTTGGCAGCGCACTGAGTGGGCTCGCCGCCGGTGAGGAAGACGCGCAAGAAAAGGCGAAGGCGGTCGGGTTGTGAGGTTGTTGTCGAAAAGAGACGATGGCAGCAGCCGCGGCCGCCAGCGGCTCGGCCGCCTGCGTGGCCTCGCCGAGCTACTGGGCCCATACAAGCTGCGTGTGATCGCCAGCCTGATCGCGATGCTGCTGGCAACCGCCGCGGCGCTGGCTCCCCCCTTCCTCGCCGGCCTGGCGATCGACAAAGGTATTCGCGAGAGCGACGGTTCCGTCCTCAACCTGATCGTCCTGGCCTTCGTCGGCGCCGCTCTGCTGTATTGGGCTGCCACCTATCTTCAGACCTACCTGGTCGGGTGGGTTGGCCAGCGTGCCCTGCAGGACCTGCGATTGCGAATCTTCTCCCATCTGCAAAGGCAGTCGATAGGCTTTTTCTCGCGGCGCAAAACCGGCGTGCTGATTTCGCGCATGACCAACGACGTACAGGCGCTCGACCAGCTCGTCACCGACGGCGTCGTAACCCTCCTGTCGAGCACGCTGACGCTGATAGGCGCGGCGGTGATCCTGATCGCAATCGACTGGAGCCTGGCGCTGATCACATTTGCGGCGACGATCCCGGCTCTGGCCGCCGGCAGCATCGCCTTCCGCTACTTCGCGGCCGGCGCCTATCGCGCGGTACGAGAACGGATCGCGCTGGTCACCGCGTACCTGCAGGAGTCGCTGTCGGGCATCCGGATCGTGCGCTCGTTCGGGCAGGAGCCGCGCCACATCGAGAAGTTCGCCGAGCTGAACGAGCAACACCGCCGAGTCAACATGAAAACGGTCCGTCTGAACGCCGCCTACTTTCCGGCGGTCGAGTTGCTTCAAGCTATCGGCACCGGCGTGATCCTCGTATACGGCGGCTACCAGGCACTCGACGGCCAGCTGTCGATCGGCGACGTGGTCGCGTTCGTCGGCTACCTGGTGCTGTTCTTCGACCCGATCCAGCAGCTCTCGAACCTCTACGTCACCTACCAGCAGGGGATGGCCGCGCTCGACAAGATCTTCGATCTGCTCGACACCGAGCCCGACATGAAGGACGCTCGCCACGCGACCAAGCTGGAAGAGATTCGCGGCGAGGTGTCGTTCGATCGGGTCTGGTTCTCATATGACGGCGACGCGACCCTCGATTCGAGCGATCAAAGCGTGACCTGGGCGCTGCGTGACGTGTCGATCTCGATCGCACCGGGCGAGACGGTTGCACTGGTCGGGGAAACCGGTGCCGGCAAGTCAACGCTTGCGAAGCTAGTCGCGCGTTTCTACGATCCGCAGCGAGGCGCGGTCAGCGTCGACGGGCAGGACCTGCGCGGGGTCACCCAGGCCAGCCTTCGCAAGCAACTGGGAGTCGTGCCGCAGGAGGGATTTCTGTTCTCAGGCAGCGTCTACGAGAACATCAACTTCGGGCGCCCCGGCGCCAGCGAGATCGAGATAGTGGGAGCCGCCAAGGCTGTCGGTGCGCACGAGTTCATCAAGCGAATGCCCGACGGCTACGACAGCGAGGTCGGAGAGCGCGGCTCGCGACTGTCGGCCGGACAGCGACAGCTGATCGCGCTCGGGCGGGCATTCGTCGCGGACCCGCGGTTGCTGGTGTTAGACGAGGCGACCGCCAACGTCGACGTGCAGGCCGAGGCCGCGATCGAAGACGGGATGCGTGAATTGCTCTCAGGGCGCACGGCGATCGTGATCGCACACCGGCTTTCGACGGTGATCAACGCCGATCGGATCGCGGTGCTCGATGGAGGGCAGATCGCCGAGATCGGAACGCATGACCAGTTGATCGAGGCCGGCGGCGCCTACGCGCGGTTGTACAGAACGTGGGCTGAGCTGACGGCGGCCTAGCGTGCCCTCGACGCCCGTGTTTCCGTTGGCGAAAAGCTGCGGGGCAGGGATTCGAACCCCGATATCCTGGACCAGAACCAGGCGTCTTGCCGTTGGACGACCCCGCAATTCGACGGCCAGGATATCCAACAGCCCAGGCCGCTAGGAACTCGCCCCGTTCGCCGAGCTGCCGTTGTCTTCCGGCGCGAACTGGGCACAGACCGAGTCTTCGTCGCCGGGGCTGAGGATCGCGAGCACCTCATCGCCGGCTTGGATGACCGTGTCGGGCTTTGGAACGAATCCCGAGCCATCGCGCAGCACCGAGACGATCAGCGAGCCGTCGGGCAGGTCGATGTCGCCGACGCGGGCACCGGCGGCCGGAGCGCGATCGATCACCTCGATCTCGATGATCTCCAGCTGCTCTTGACGCAGGTCGAGCAAGTGGAGCAAGCCGTGATGCGGGACCTCGTGCTCGATCAGCCGCAGAATCAGATCCGTCGCCGAGACCACCGGGCTGATGCCGAGTAGCTCGAAGTGCTCGAGGTTGCGCGGGTTGTTGACGCGAGCGATCGTGTGCTCGACCAGGTACTTCTCCTTCGCGACCTGGCAGATCAGCATGTTGTCCTCGTCATCCCCGGTGACGGCGACGACCATGTCGGCACGCACGATCCCGGCGCGCTCCAACACCCACAACTCCGACGCGTCGCCATGCTGGATGCCGTGCTCGAGTTCCTCCTCGACGGTCAGGTAACGATCGCGGTTGGATTCGATCAGCGTGATCTCATGGTTCTCACCGATCAGCTCGCGCGCCAGGTTCCAGCCGACCTTGCCGGCGCCGGCGATGATCACGTACATCAGCCGGCCTCCGCGCTTTCGGGGGGGCGGCCGTCACCATCGAGCACAGCGTTGGTCA
>SDBV01009724.1_pt1 | contig 12723 bp, 9 predicted proteins | sample 2277081 | NCBI WGS metagenome assembly SDBV01 (sample SAMN10402039, study PRJNA504765) | marine sediment metagenome | isolation source: marine sediment core GS10_PC15, 223 cmbsf | place: Arctic Ocean: Southern Knipovich Ridge | collected 2010
ACGCGGACGGTGGGCAGCTGGGTCACGGACGGCTTTGTGGTCGGGGACTACGTCTACGTGTCCGGGACGCTGTCGAATTTGAATGACGGGACCGTAGGCAAGATCGTGACAGTAGGCGCTCTGGATTTGACGGTTGACGGGACGCTCGTCGATGAGTTGACCCCCCGGTTGAATATCCGGGTGTTCTCACAGGACAACGACGTTCCGCTATACCTCCGGGACATCAAGAAGTTGAAGACGATCCGGGTTACCGTGGACGGCACCGTGTGGACGGAGGCGCCGAGCGGAGTCGATACCTTCACCGTGGATCTAAATACGGGCATCATAACGGCCAACACGGCGCCGGCTTCGGGGGAACTTGTGGAGGCAGATTTCGTCTACAACGTACCGGTACGGTTCGAGAAAGACGATTGGATCCAGACGTTACAGCATTTCGGCATCGGGGATGTGGCAGACATCGAACTGATTGAAATTCGGCTAGCGTAATGGTAAAGACGATCTCAGCAGAGATGACGACGCTGATCAACGGCGAGGTTCTCACCCTCGCGACGTGTTGGAAACTCTCACGCACGGACGGGGTCGAGCTTTTCATTACGGATCACGATGCTGACATTGTGTTCGCTGGGGACACCTACATCGCGGCGTCGGGGATTGCGCGGACGGCGATCGAATCCAAGGCCGACCTGAGCGTCGATAATCTCGACATCGTCGGGATATTCGGAGGCATCTTCACGAGAAACGATCTCGATGCCGGGTTCTACGACTTCGCGACGATCGATATCTTCAGCGTGAATTGGCAAGACCCCGATGGCGCCGGGGCCCTACAACACAGGTTCGGAACCATCGGAGAGATGGAGACGAAAGACGGCGGCTACACCACGGAGATGCGGGGCATGATGCAGTTGCTGGAGCGGCGGCGTGGGAAGGTGTGGTCCCCGGATTGCCGGGCCGACCTGTACAGCCCGCTTGTCAACGCCTTCTCCGGACGGTCCGACGGTTGCGGGATTGCAGCCGCGGCTTTCGAGGAATTCGGCGTCGTCGCGGCGGTGACTGACGACCGTAAGTACACGGTGGGCGAGTTCTCGCGCCTGAGTCTGGTTCCCGAATACGCGGGGGCTTTTGGGGAAGTCGTCGGGGTTCACGAAGTGGACGGCAAGGTCGAGATGGTTCTGACCGTTGCTGACAAGTCTCCGATGCGACCGACTATCATCACGACCCTGACAGAGGTGAATAATGTAGCGGATGATCTATACGGCCATTCCGCGCTACGGAACGATATAGACGCAACGGGTGCGTTCACTCCACTAGGTAACGACGCGGATCCGTTCCGCGGCACGTTCGATGGACGGGGTTATTCGATCCGTAACTATACGGTGGACACCGGCGGCACCGCCCCGGCTGGGTTGTTCGGCGTTTGCACCGGGATGATTCGTCGGCTTGTGGTCGAGAACACTAGCGTGAAATCTGGCTCCGCCACGGAATGGGCAGGCACGTTGTGCGGTCGCCTGCTTGGCATTGAGGCAAGTGAGCACCCGCTCTCAGGCGGCGGACGCATAGAACAATGTGCTGCGGTTGGCGGGGATCTTACCACTGACGGAGATTTTGCTGGCGGGCTTATTGGAGAAGTCGGAGACGGGACGATCGTGCGCGAGACGTGGACGGCGGTCGAGATAATCGGGACCATCGGCACAGACGTCGGCGCCATCGTGGGTCGCACGCTTGGCTCGACGGTCGTCGCCTCTGGCAACTTCGCCAACACAGACGCAGCGGGAACTACGGATCTCGGGAATGGGGCAACGGCGGGTTACATCGCCCTGCTCGACGCTGCGTGGCACTTGCAAGCATCTTTCTCCGTCGCCCCCGCCTGGGATTTCAATGACCGCGAGATCATGAACGCGGTGGCCTCGACCGGGATCACGATGACTTTTCTAGCCCCGAGGTCCATGCTGCGGTCGGCGGGCAGCTTTTGGGATGACGGCATACGCCCGGAGGACGATATCACGATTGTGGGTTCAGTGAGTAACGACGGCACCTACAGAATACGGAGTGTAGGCGATACGGGGATGACCCTCTCAGATTCCGAAACGGTAGTAAATGAATTCACCCCAGTAGCAGTTACGATCACGACAGTCGGCGGGCCTCGTCCGCTGGATCCGGGGAGGTTCTAGATGGCGACCGTCGCATGGGTGGGGTCATCGGTGACGTTCTTCGGGATTGACTATCTCGAAGATATATTGGTTGCGCTCGGCCACACGTTGACGCGGTTCGATGAGGTGGACGTGACCGCGTCGAATCTATCCGCGTTTGATCTGATCGTGAATGCGATTCTGTTCGATGTGGACACGACGGTGCTGGCGGGATTCTACGAGGATTACATGACCGTCGATAGCATTCCGATCTTGTTCCTCGCTGATTTCAACGTACTGCTCGACGACAATTTCATTATGAGATCGACTTTTGTTCAGAACCTGCTCGGGGTCAACGCGTCCAACTATCGCAACCGGTGGGTTGGCGGCGTAGACGAAGACGGATATGGCATCGTCGTCCCAGAAACTGATTTCAATAACCACGAAATGTCGATGATGCCTAACGGGCACGAGCATATCGTGGGACAAGGTTTCCTTCAGCCGAACTTTCAGGGCACGTTCGAGGGGGAGTCTTTTGTATGGGGGAATGGGCCCACTGGCGGCACGGGAGGTATTGTTACCGCTCAGGCAGGAGACGGGCAGGTCGCTGGTACAATACTGATCCGGTTGAAGAACACGTTCTGGGGAGAGTTCCGAGAGATCACGGGCTCAGTGATAGAAGCCGGGGATGCCCGGGTGGGCCGAGGGACTGGCACGTTCCCGGTAAACTGCGCTTGGTTCGGGGCTATGCCGGGCGGCGTGATCGCGGGAAATGCCGGACACATGATTGCGGCGATGGTGAAATGGTGTCTCGGAGACTACGCCGGGATCACGACGTACAGCACGACGGCAAAGTCCTCATCTTTCCGGTACCCGAGCGCGCCGATTGACACGATCAACGGCACAACCTACGGGAGCAGCTCAATCGATTGGACGGAGACAACGCCGGCCAACACGTCGGTGGTCCTGCAAGCATCGCTGGACGGGGAGGCGTTCACGACGGTGGCCAATGGCGGCGAGATCCCGGGGCTGACCGGGGGGGATCCACTGGCCGGGAAACGCTTGACGATACGGGTGGAACTGAAGACGACCGACGGGGTGTCGACCCCGCAGTTCAGTGACTTGTCGGTGACGTTGGATTCTGAGCAGGACGCATTGACGGGTTCCCCGCCCGACTATTTCCAAGAGGGGCACTTGACGTGGACGTCGGGCGATAATATAAATGTGTCGATGGAGGTGAAGGCGTATGTGACCGCAACCCAACTCTTGACGCTTTTCCTGAAGATGCGGAGCCCGGTCAAGATCGGGGATCTGTTCACGATTCTGCCGGGGTGCGACAAGAAAAGACTCACGTGTCAAAACAAGTTCGCCAATATGATCAATTTCCAAGGGGAGCCGGATGTGCCGGGAGAAGACCAGACCCTTCAAACTCCGGATAGGCCATGACTGAATCGCTGACAGGAACGTGCGTCACTCGGGAACAGATCGTCGAATGTGCCCGCGGCTGGCTAGGTGTGCCGTGGCGTCACCAGGGGCGGAACCGCTCGGGGATCGACTGCGGTGGGCTGATAATCGAGGTAGCCAAGGAATTGGGAATCGCGACGAGCGCACACGACCGGGCGGGCTATGAACGGTTGCCCACGCTGTACATGCTCGTTCAACACTGCGCGAAGTGGATGCGGCAGAAGACCGGGGCGGAGTATGACGTTCGGCTGCCGGGAGACGTCGTGGTGATGAAACCCAATGAGAGCTACCCCTGGCCCTCTCATCTCGGTATCATTTCGAAATTGCCGAGTGGAGAAATCGGAATGCTCCACTCAAATTGTGGCACCGCGGGCATGGGTGGAGGGATAAAAGGCGGGGTGATCGAATCGTCGTACGCCCCGTGGTGGGACAGAACGGTCGCCGTGTACGAATACCGCGGCCTTGTGGGTAATTAGAAATGGTCTCAGCTGTAGTCATCGGATACATATCCTTGACGCTGACCGTTGCGTCGCTGGCGGTCACGGCGTATATGGCGTTCACCGCGCCGGGCCCGCCCGACGGCCCGCGACTAGGGGAGACTCGGGTACAGACCTCCACTTATGGGGGTGTTATTCCGATCGGCTGGGGCAGAATCCGGATTGCCGGGAATATCATTTGGGCGGATAGCATCCAAGAAGTCGCAAGCCAGGAAGCCGGGGGCGGTAAGGGCGGCAGTGGCCATCGCACGGTGTATTCCTACTTCGGAAACTATGCGATCGGCCTGTGCGAAGGGCCGGCGATTGCGGTCACGCGGATATGGGCCGACAAGAAAATCGTCTTCGATCGAACCGGTAGAAGCGCCATCGTTCGGAAGTACCCCACGGCCGACATTCGGGTTTACCTGGGAGTGCCGACACAACCTGTCGACCCGCTAATCGAGGCGAGCACGGGGGTCGGGTCCACGTCAGCACATCGGGGAATCGTTTCCGTCGTGTTCGAGGGATTCCCGCTTGAAGATTTTGGTAATAGAATCCCGCGGATGGACTTCGAAGTTCAGTTCTCGACCTCGACCTCGACGACAGAAATTGAACTTCCCGCGATGTTCGATTGGGGTGTCGATTCGGCGATGGAATCACGGGTCAGCGGGATGCTGTACTTGACGCATCGGACCGATGCTTTTTTTCCGGACGCGGTTACTTACCGTATTGCGATTTGGGATATTTTCGAAGAGTCGCTTCTTGCTCAAACCGGGATTAGCCCCTACAAAAATGAGGGTATTTTTGGATCGTTTGGGTTCTCACCTACTGGCGGCATTTTCCCTGCCGACGACGGCAAGATCTTCGCGATTGGTTGGAATATAAATGACGGTCATAGGGCGCTTGTGCAGATTAACCCGATTACGTTGGGCCACATTAAATCATGGGATTTGTCGGATCTACTAGGCGGAGCTGGAAATCTTATGAGACGCGCCAACTTCACGTGGTCCGTTAAGACAGTAGCTGGCGTTGACACATATCAGTTGATCCTATTCAACGGTGAAGGCGGCGGGGGTGCCGACAGCGATACTGACGTCTGGCTTCTTTTCCATCGTGGCCTTGGAGAAAGCGGCGGGTTTATAGCCAAGACTTTCTTGGGTGAGGCCCTTCTATCGGAGCCGTTCTTCAATCACAAGTTTGACTTTGGGCCCCCGGGGCGCGGGCCGGTCTGGCCAAATACGTCAGCTGTAGACAGCGATGGTAACTTGTGGATCGCCGGGCGAATGGATAATGCGATTGACGGCGCGAAAGGGATTCTAGGAAATCGTTCCGCCAAACTCTGGAGAGTCAAGGTAGTTACCACGAAGACTACGAGCGGGGTCATTACCACGATGATTCCGCAGATCACGGAGATCGACCTCGCGGAACTCGACCCAGAAGGTCGGATTCATATTCCGGAACTCATGGTTTACGATGCCGCTACAAATTCATTGACGATCTGGGGGAGCCAAGATCCGGATAGCGATTTTGGAATCGTTCAGTATTCAATTGACACGGGGACGCTCATCAACCGTCGGTACTATACGACGGCCGCAGAGCCTGAACTTCAGCCCTCAAAGTTCAACACGGGCGCGGGGCCGGGGGTCGTTCATTCTGGCCTGTACCAGTATTTTCAAAATGGGACAAATCAGGACAGCGAAATTATATTTCCGAAGAATGGCATCAATGGGGACAATCAGTGGACCCTCTACAACGCCAAGAACTTCACGTTTACTGCGGGAATTGCTGGGCCACATATCAGTGGAATTGTCAGCCAGTATTATTGGTACAAGGAATTGGATTGGATCTACGCGTGGAACGGCCCTTTGACGGATAACCCGAGCGATGACAACCCGGTAGTGTTCGAGCGACAGACGATGAACCCCTCGGCGGATTCACTTGATATCGTTGTGAAGGCGCTGATCGCGGATACGAATGTTCCGAACTCCGACGTAACCACAGACGACACGATGGCGAGCACCGTAGTCAGAGGTTTTCTTGTCGGGGGGCAGGGACGGGTGCGGAGCGCGATTGATCCTCTGGGGTTCGCTTACTTCTTCGAGGCGGTGGAATCGAACAGCAAGATAGCATTTCGGTCGCGGGGCATTACATCTCTACGGACGATTCCTATGGCCGACCTCGGGGCGAAGGCGGGGAGCGACGGACAAGGCGAAGACGATGTTTTCCTGACGACACGACAGCAGGAGACTGACGTTCCGATGCGCGTGGACTTGGCCTATATGGACGTGGACCGGGATCACCAGACGGGCAACCAACACGCGAAGCGAAGCGGTAACCCGTCGCCGACGCAGTTCTCGAATTCTGTGTTTACGGCGGATCTGCCGATTGCCATGAACTCAGCGCAGGCGAAAGCCATCGCGGAGATCAAGCTCTACGACTCATGGACGGGACGCCTGTCGCACAAATTCCAAGTTGGGCCGAAGCACATGGATATTGAGCCGACCGATTTGATCACGGTCGAAGTGACCGGATCGGACGACACTTTACTGCGGGTTGGGCAGACACAACTTGGCGAGGCTTTCGCTTCGCGCCTTGGAGGAACCACTCACGACCTTGAGGTGTTCACGACTGTCGGGACGGGGGCCAAGGCCGCTTTGGCTGGGGGCGTGCTGATTTTCCAAGGGGCGACAGAAGCGTTCATGCTGGATATTCCGTTCCTTTTGGACGAGCACAACGTAGCCGGACTAAAGTCCGGCTTCTATGTCGCATTCGGCGGGCAGCGGTCGACCTGGGCCGCCGGGTTGATTTTGAAATCACAAGCCGGAACCGGTGGGCCTTTCACATTGTTCGACTCGTCGAAGAGCGGCCATGCCTGGGGATTCCTAAATGTCGCCCTGCCGGCTTTGCCGGATCGGGAGAGATTCCAAGAAGGGGGTGGGACCACAAGCAGAATGGATTTCAACGATCGGTTTGCAATCATCGACTACGAGAATGAGATTCAAGTGCGGATCGTGAACGATGAGGCGCTGCTATCGAGCACGTCTGAAGGGACGCTGTTTGAGACGAACCGCAACGTAGCGGTGATCGTGGACCCGCAGACGAAAGACCGGTTTGAGATTTTTCAATTCGTGAACGTGTCCGTGTCCAGCGGGATCGCGACCCTAACGGGCATCGTGCGGGGGCTGCGCGGTACGGAAGCGCAGGCTCGGTTTGGGTTCGAAGAGGGTTTGAGGGTTGTGTTCCTGGATCGGAACGTGACTACTCGGAAACTGATACCGCTATCGGATTTGAATGCCCAGCGGATCTATCAGATCAAGACGACCCGGGAAGTGATCGATACGACTCAGATGCGCTGGGTGGTCGCGCAAGGCAATGACCTGCGGCCCTTGAGCGGAGGCCGGGTACAGTTCAGCCCTCACGCGGGGGCTCGATCCGCATCGACAGTTACTGTAAAATGGGAACGGCGAACACGGATATGGGGAGAAAGAGAACTGAGAGATGACGTCACAGAAACCCCGCTCGGGGAAGTTACCCCGAAGTGGGAGGTTGACTTGATCGATGACGGATTGGAGACTGTCTCGATCACGAAGACGCTGGACACTGGAAGTTCGAGTGCGTCCATTGACGTGGGAGTAACCTTCACGGTCACCGAGAGGACGGACGCGGGGTACACCAACGATGAGAAAATCCGGGTTAAGATCTATCAAATGTCCGATGATTCGCTGGTAGGGCGTGGGTTCGTTAGAGACGTGACGCTATAGGAGAAGTGGAAAATGGCTGATTCATTCGAAGGTGATCTCGATTTGTCTCCGGTGACGTCGTCGCAATCGAACAAAGTAGCGACGTTCAACGCTTCAGATCTCGCGATCGAACACGCCGCGGTCGGTCGTATGGTCCTCGACGCCGGGGGCCTGACTGGTACGAAGACGCTGACCTCCGTGGAATCTAGGAGAGGTGAGGTCGACGTAACCGGCTCAAAGTCCGGGGCTCTGACGATTCAATTCGATGACAATATCAAACAGGCATGGTGGGTTCGAGACTCGACGACCGACGGCGCCAACGTGATCTTCAAGTCGGTAGGCGGCGGCGATAACCGTGTGCTTCCGAAACTCCGATGGACGCTCATCCGTACGCGTACGACTACGATCGATCAGATGGCGGGCTGGCAGGACTCATCCCTTGCGCCGGCGCTGTCTTTCGGGGCGGCCTATCAGGTCGTGAGTGGGCGGGCGCTGAAGATCTACAAGAACGGCGCCGATATGGCGGACGCCGCGGGGCGGGTCACGATGGAGGGCGCCGTTGAGGAGACCACGACGATTCCGGCGGCTGGGGACACGATCGTCACCCTGCCGGCGGACTATCGACCGGCTCACACGATCGCCTTCGCGGTGACCGCAGAAGCCGGCTCGGCCGCCAACGTCGACTTTGTGGCCATTGAAATCACGACGGCGGGGCTAGTGATTCTCCGAAGTGTGCTCGCATGGACCGCCGCAATCAATGTGCCGATCGATCTGAGCGGCATTAGTTTCTTCGCGGCTAACTAGAAGAGGACGATATGGCAGACGCATTCGAAGGCAGTCTCAACGTCCGAGCGACGTCGCAGTCTCAACACAACAAGGTTAGATCGTTGAATACGGCCGACTTCAAATTGAAGGAAAGCATAGAAGGCCGGATGTTTGTAGATCTCGCGTCGGTGAGTGGCACGAAGACGCTGACTGAGGGCGAGAGCAGACGCCAAATACTCGATTTTCACAACACGAAAGCGGGCGGGACCACGATCGAGATCGACAATGACATCAAGCAGAGCTACTGGCTTCGAGACATCACGGATGACGCGGCCCGCGTAATGGTGAAACCAGTAGGTGGGGTCGGTGACCTTACTCTGGCCGACACCCCGAGATGGCTACTCACCCGGATGCGGGCCACAGCGCTGGAGCAGATATGGGGATGGCAGGATTCCTTGCTGGCGGGCGCGCTGGTATTCGGGGCGGACTACGGGGTCACGACTGGAAGAGCGCTGAGAATCTACAAGGATGGTGGAGACCCGACCGACGCCGGGGGCCGGGTCACGCTGGAGGGGGCCGTTGAAGAGGGCACGACTGTCCCCGCTGCCGGAGATACGATCGTCACCCTGCCCGTCGGCTACCGCCCGGCTCATACGATCGCCTTCGCCGTGCTGGCGGAGCCCGCGTCGGCGGCCAATACTGACGTTGTGGTCGTCGAGATCACGTCCGCCGGCCTCGTAATTCTCCGAAGCCTGCTACTCTGGACCACGGCCATCAACGTGCCGATCGATCTGAGTGGCATCGAATTTTTCGCCGCGAACTAGAGGGGACCATGAACGAGACTCACCCGAACATACAGGGGCGCGAGATGACGCTCGAAGAGGCGAAAGTCGAAGCAATTCCGGACGACTTCGAAGGGGAATGCACGGGGTTCCCCGAGAGGGTTCTCTCTTTCGGCGGCTGGGTGTACATCGGCCCCTTCTGCTATCGCCATGACTGGCACTACACGATTCTCCGTGAGAACCTGCTCCGATGGAACTCCACGGAATTCAACGAGTTTCGGCGGTGGGCCGATCTGCTTCTCTTCCTGAGTATCGTGGAAGCCCTGAAGGCGAAGTTCAAATACGATTGGTTTGCGGTTCGGCTGGCGCGGATGATATACTGGACCGTACGGAGCAAGATCGGCGAGCTGGCCGCGATGGGAATGCTTTAGACGGCCGCGCAGAGATGCGAGCGCTTGCATTCGCAGATATGGCTGAATTGCTGGCGGAATGGTAGAATGGGTTATTCTGTTGTTTCCGGAACTCTAGGGGAGAAAGACGATGGCCAATGTGTTCAACGAACCGAAGTTGCAGCTTTTGCTGACGACGCTCGACATGGATACGGACGTGCTCCGCATCATGCTCTTTACGACGAGTCCGGCCTCGCTGACGACCGCACTGAAGAACCTCGCTGACGTTGCGGCGGTGCTGCTCGATGCGGCATTCGTCGAAGCTGCGGATGCGAGTTACACCGGACAGGGCGCGACCGGGCGCCTCACGCTGACCGTGACCACTCCCACGAAAGACGACACGCAAGATCAGGCGGAGTTCGACGCCACCGACCCGACGTGGACCGCGCTTGACTCCATGACGCTCACGGGTGCCATGATCTTCAAGTTCGTGACGAGTGACGCGCTCTCGACGCCGATCGCGTTCTACGACTTCGCGTCGGATTTGGTAACGAATGGCGGAGACGTGACCGTGCAGTTCTCGGCGACGGAAGGGTTCTTCACCCTCGGCGGGTAATCGGATAGCCCGGGGTGAGGGCATTTCACTTGGGGTGATCTCATGGCGGCTCGTGTCATCGGTTGGAAAATCTTCTACGACGACGAATCCATCTATTCCTCTAGAACAGGCTCGTGGCGGGATACGCCGAGCGATGGCGTTCTCAAGGTCTTGCTGTTTGAAGAGACGAATGACGGCCAAGGCCGACCTACGAGGGTGATCCACCACGGAAAGGATCTCTACTTCTCGGACGGAGATCAGCTCTTCGCCTCTAACGACGATGAGCTTAGCGACAATCTCCGTCGCTACCCGAAGTTGACGAGCGAAGACTTCAAGCGCGGACGATGGACCTCCGGAGAGATTTACGAGAAGGTGCGACTAATCGTCATAGCCGACTACGAACGCCCCTAAATGTCCAATTTTATTTTAAGAAGTACGACTTCCGATCTGACGGATGGGGAAGAGTTCAATAGAGATATAATCGACGGGACAGAAACCGCCGGCTCCCTTTCCGTCAATGTAGGGCAGGATCAAGAAGACATTGGGCATGAATACACGATCGCTGGTGTTCCCAATAACGACAACTGGGAAACCGGTACCTGGACGGTAAGAGTCAACGTCACCACCGCAGACATGAACATGGATTTGTCCATGACCATATGCCGGGTTAACTCAGCCGGCGTAGAACAAGAGTGCGTCACATTATTTACAGCCCCTCAAACACTGGGCTCGACGGGCGTCTTTTCTTTTACGAAAAGTAATAATTGGGCTGCCGGCGCCGTCGGCGACCGGATGCTGGTTAAACTCAAGTTCACAAGCGCGGCGCATGGTGGCGCAGACGTCGTCATTGAAACAGGGGTTACGACTTCGGATGTCGATACCCCCATAACAGTGAATGCCGGTGGTTCCCCACAGACGGCGGCGGTCAATCCGGCCACGGCCACTGCTGACGCGCCTGTAGCTACGCGAAGTCCGGGCGGGAATACCCGCAGCGTCTCCGTGGCCACGGCCACCGCCGACGCGGTAGCCATAACGGTTGCGAACCTCAATACGTTGTCAGTGTCGACCGCGACCGCGGATGGAAACGTGCCGGCCGCAGCGCGAAGTCCCGGTGGGGTGTCGCGGCTAGTCGCCCCAGGAAGCGCGGGGTCTGACAGCATCCCATTAGCCGGGGTTCAGCCGGGTGGCGTGACGAGATCCGTCGCCGTTGCTGACTCCATCGCCGATGCGCCAGTTGCCACAGCCAAAAACATTAGCAATTTGCCAGTGTCGGCCGCAGATGCGACTGCGGACAGTGTCCCACTAGCCGGGGTCAACCCAGGGGTAGCGACCCGTAGTGTTGCCGTGGCCGATGCCGTCGCTGACGCTATAGCCGTGACTTTGACGGGTGTCGCGACTAGGTCTGCCACCCCCGCCGACGCCTCCGCAGACGCGCCCGCTGTAATTGTGGCGAGCGATCAGACGGTGGTGGTCGCCGTCGCCGATGCTACCGCTGACGCTCCAGCCGCAGGGCGTAACCCAGGCGGTGTGACAAGATCAGTCGCCGTTGCTGACGCCGACGCGGATGCGCCCGCTATCGGTGTTGGGAATCTCAACACGTTGCCAGTCTCCGTCGCCGATGCAGACGCGGACGCCCCAGTCGCGACGCGTATCCCAGGTGTCGCGACGAGATCGGTTGCTGTCGCCGATGCAATCGCGGATGCCCCGACCGCGACTCCGATAAGTGATCAGACGGTGGTGGTTGCGACGGCTGATGCCACTGCTGACACGCCGACTGCTCGTGGACTTACGACGCTATCAGTCATCCAGACTAAATCTGGAGAGCAGACAAAAACCGCTACATTCGATTCCAATACTAAAGCCGGAAATAGTATTGTCGTTATCGCTGGCACTTCTGGCGTGGAAGTCACGGCCGTCACCGACGATAACAGCAACACCTATGTAAAGCTGGCAAGTAACACGACGGCCACGCGGTTCATCTCAATATGGCTTGCGAGCGACATCACTGGTGGAGCGACACCGCAGGTAACCCTTACTCATACAGACAACGTATTAAACTCACATATCGTTATTGCTGAGTTGCAGGGAAACCTTGAACTTGACCAGGCAAACACGAACGATTCCGTTGCTACTACGAATCATCATGGTGGCGGCATCACGACAGCACATGACGACGTCATCGTCATCATGGGAACTAGACCTGCGGCTCCTCTTACCGTTTCCTCTCGATCGGAGAGCTACGCGCAACTTAACGCCACGATCCGGTTGGAGACCCAGTTCCAAATCTATGACAGCACGACCACCACTGACGCCGATTGGACAAGCACGGATGTGGGAACCGGCGGCAACGCTATGGTGTCGCTCAATGAAGTCTCCCTCGACCAGA
>SDBV01009725.1_pt1 | contig 12720 bp, 10 predicted proteins | sample 2277081 | NCBI WGS metagenome assembly SDBV01 (sample SAMN10402039, study PRJNA504765) | marine sediment metagenome | isolation source: marine sediment core GS10_PC15, 223 cmbsf | place: Arctic Ocean: Southern Knipovich Ridge | collected 2010
AGAATATGGTTCAAAAGAAGAAGACTTTGCAAATATTGTTGTGAAAAGCAGAAGAAATGGTTCAAAAAATCGAAAGGCAGAATTTCAAACAAAGATGACATTGGATGAGGTTTTGGATGATGTGATGATCAATGATCCACTTACTAGATCACAATGTTGCCCCCGAACAGATGGAGCTGCAGCTGTAGTCCTCATGAGTGAAGATTATGTAAGAGAACATCACATCGATACCCCGATATGGATCATAGGAAGTGCAATGGGAAGTAATATGGGGGGATCAATGGATAGACTCTATCATCAACAGACAGGTAACTGGTATGGTCCAGGAATAGTCACAGATTATTTAACTGCTCAAAAAGTCTATAAAATGGCTAAAGTCGAACCAAAAGATTTCCTTGACAGAGGTTTTGTTGAATGTCATGATTGTTTTTCAGTTTCAGAGCTTGTTCATTACGAAGATTTCGGTTTCTGTAAAAAAGGCGAGGGCCAAGACATGATTAACGATGGTAGAGTAGAAATCGACGGTGATATTCCTATTAATCCTAGTGGTGGTTTACTATCTGTGGGTCATCCACTCGGAGCGACAGGAGTGCGACAAGTTGTTGAGATTTTTTGGCAGATGACAAAGGATAAGGAAGTCGCAAAACGACAAGTACCAGACAAACATCTTGACCTTGGACTCCAACACACTTTAGGACAACCGGGTTTAGGTTTTACTAACGTAATGCATGTTTTTTCAAGAGATCGCTAAATTTATATTATTTTTTTATTTATTATTTTTAGTTTTCATTTTATTATAATTTTAAAATTACTATTTTTAAGAAATGACTATGGAGCCACCAACTTTAACTGAGAAAGAATCAATAGCTAGAGAAAAATATCTAACAGAACTTCCCAAGTTAGGAGAAGATCCTAACCAACAAAGCCTTGGAACCTTGATAGAACACTGGGGTAAAGAGAGAAGTGACAAAATTGGTTTATATTTTGAAGATGAGTCTTATACTTGGGGTCAAATTAATGATGAGTGTAATGCCGTTTCTAATTATTTTCGTAGTATAGGGCTAGAACCAGGGGATATAATTGCTTTAATCCATGAAAATTCTCCGGAATATATTTTTCTCACAGTAGGGGTTAATAAAATCCAAGGAGTAAGTGCACTAATTAACCTTAATCAAAGGAAGCAAGCCCTTGTTCATGCTATTGAAATTGTAAGTCCGAAATGGATTATAATTGGAGATGAAAAGTTTTTAGAGTTTTTTGATGAAATAGTTGATGAACTATCGATCAATAAGGAGAATATTTTTGTTTTCAAAAATTCCGGAAAAAAGCAGCATAAATATTTAGACTTGAGCATAAAATTGAAGTCTTCTCCTAAAGAAAATCCATCCACCACTCATAATTCAAAACTGGCTGATACTGCCGAATATATTTATACGTCTGGCACTACAGGTTTACCAAAAGCGGTAATAATTCCAAATTGGGCTTTTCCTTTTAATGGGCTATATTACGGATCGTGTTTTGCTCACCTAGATTCGAATGACGTCATCTATTCTGTGACACCTTTATACCACTCTCTTGGTCAATGTACAGCTTGGGGGAATGCCGCTTATGCGGGTTCAACATTAGCTTTAGCAAAAAGATTCTCAGTTTCAAATTATTGGAATGATATTCGTAAATATAAAGTTTCAGTTGCTTTTTACATTGGTGAAATACCTCGTTATCTTCTGAATCGTCCTCCCACTGATCAAGATAAGAATCATACGCTTAAGAAATTAATAGGTCTAGGCCTGAGAAAAGAAATTTGGCTAGAATTTAAATCTCGATTCAACATAGAACATATCTATGAATATTATTCATCAACAGAAGGTTTTGGACCGTTAGTTAATTTTGATGAAGTCCCGGGGATGATTGGACGGAATACTAATCCAAATTCTGCGATCGCGAAAGTAGATATCGAAACGGGAGAGTTAATCAAAACTGAGGAAGGTTTTTTGATAATATGTACTTCAGGAGATACTGGAATGTCGCTTTTAAAAATTGAAGATCCTGAGAATTATACGAAATATAGGGATAATGAAAAAACTAAACAGAGATTAATCCAAAATGTCTTTGAGACTGGTGATGCATACTTCAAAACATTTGATTTTTTAAAGTTACATGATGACCACTGGGTTAGTTTTGCTGATAGATTTGGGGATACCTTCAGATGGAAAGGTGAAAATGTTTCTACTCTTGAAGTTGAAAATATTCTCGATACTCATGAAATGGTTCTCTCAAGTGCAGTTTATGGCGTTTCTATTCCAGGAACAGAAGGAAAGGCAGGTATGGCTTCATTAATGGTTGAATCCGCTTCAAATATCGATATAGATACTGTTTCAAAATTCATTAGTGATTCCCTACCTAAATATTCTATTCCAGTCTTTCTGCGAATTCGCGAAACTCTAGCTTTGACGGGTTCATATAAAATCACAAAAGTAGGCTTGAAAAGAGAAGGTTATGATATTGGAAAGATTAAGGACCAAATTTATTGTTGGGATGTATCTAACAAAAAATATATCCCCTTCGATACAGATTTGTATGAGCAAGTAAAAACGGCAAAATTAAAATTCTAACTATTCAACTCCAATTTTTAGTATTTCTGATTCTTTAATTTAGTTGATTTATAATTGAAAATCTATAAATAAAGATCTGGGTAAATTAAGTTATAACAATATTTTATAAAAAATTTGGAGGAAGTATTGCAAATGCTATATGAAGGTTATAAACTTTTGGAAATTCGTGTCGATCGTGGTGTGTTATTCGCAACAATTAATAATCCACCAATGAATATATTAAATAATGAGCTTTATGGAGAATTTGGTAAATTAGCGGATGAAGTAATTAAAGACGATAATGTAAAAGTTATAGTCTTTGATAGTGCGGATCCAGATTATTTTATTGCCCATTATGATGTAAATCTTCTTCTTAAATACCCCGACGAGGCTCCCCCAAAACCCACTGAATTGCATTGGGGGCATCAAATGCAGGAAACTTATCGAACTATGCCAAAAATATCAATCGCAAAAATTGAAGGCCGAGTACGAGGTGGAGGAAGCGAATTTTGCTTAGCACTTGATATGAGATTTGGAGCCATTGGGAAAGCCATTTTAGGTCAGGTAGAGGTACCATTGGGCATTATTCCAGGAGGAGGAGGAACTCAACGACTACCTCGCCTAATAGGAAGGTCTCGTGCTATGGAAATTGTCGTAGGTGGTATGGATTTTCCTGCAGATATTGCTGAAAGATATGGTTATATTAATCGTGCTCTTCCACCAGAAGAATTAACACCATTTGTGGAAGAACTTGCCTATCGAATTGCATCGTACCCTGCAGAAACTATCGCTATAGCAAAGAAAGCTGTATTGCTAGCTTTAGAAAAACCCATTGTAGAAGGTCTGTTAGAAGAAACTCATTTATTCAACCTTACATGTGTTTCAGCTGTTGCAAAAGAAAGGATGGGTTTGTTTGTTAAAATGGGTGGTCAGACAAGGGAGGGTGAACTCGATATCTTGAAGGTAGTAGATGATTATACTAAAAAACTAGAAGAAAAGTAATATACAAAAAAATTTACTGAAAATAAGTCATTTTTTTTTTTATATTATGTAATTTGATGCTTTTTTCAATGCAATTTCTGCATCTTTTACACATTTTTCGATAATTTCCGAAACACTTTCAATGCTTTTGATTACCCCAATACTCTGTCCAAGAGGAACAATTCCACTTTCTACATCACCCTCATAAATTGCGTAATTTTTTATGAATTCCTTCCTCATCGCTTCATTTAATTCTTCCTCGCTCATCGCAGAATACTTTTCACGCATGGCTTGTTCCTCGGCAATTTTCTCTTCCTTCGATTTTATTAAACCTTTTGCAGTAGAATAATTATTTTTCCACATTCTAATTATGCTAAGATTACCCGTTCTTACGATTGTGTCTTGAGCTTTTGCAGAAGGTACTATATCCTTATATTTTTCATGAAATTCACTGTCTTTAGAGGCAATAAATCTTGAGCCCATGGTTATACCATCAGCTCCCGCTGCGAGGGCTAAAGCCAATCCTGTACCGTTTGCATATCCTCCAGCAGCTATCTTTGGTATATCCGGATGTTTTTGTTGTACTTGTTGCAATAAAACGATACCACCTACTCTCTCATAAGCCTGATGTCCACCTCCCTCAAATCCAGTCACTACAAGACCATCACATCCTGCTGCAACACATTTATCCGCCAACCAAAGTGCAGGAGCTACATGGAAATGTTTTATATTCGTCTTTTGCCTTAAGTTCTTAAAGTCTTTATTTAGGGGCATTCTTGTTGCTGAACCCGCACTTGTAAGCGCGAATTGGCATTGTTCTCTGAGCTTAACATTTTTTGAAATGTGTTGTGACGTTTCAGCTATTAACCTGCCAATTCCCCCTTCAGCTCGTGCTGTTCTTATATTGAAACCAAAAATCCCATCAGTGTGCTCCACTACATAATCAAGATTTTTTTTCATTGCTACAACAGAATCAGATTCAATTCCAGAAGGAGATACATTCGTATGAGATAAAATTCCAAGTCCACCAGCTTCGGTGACAGCTGTGCATAACTCAGTTGTCCTGAAAGGACCCATAGCTGCTGATGTTATAGGATGTTTTATTCCAAACATTTCAGTTATTTTTGTTTTTAACATATTTCGACCTCTTTTTTTTGTGATGAAAATCGTTTAAAATCGTACTTACCTTTAATGGTTCTTCCTATTAATTCTTGCGTTTCTAATTTTAAAAATGTATTTGGATCAGCCTTAATAAAAACAAGACTACAGGCTCAATTTTCAAGAGTACCAGTGGCAACTCCTACTAAGGGTTTTTAAGTAAAAATATAAAGATTCTCATTTCATAATTAAAAACTATAAGATGCTTCCCTACTTAAATTAAAATAAGATAAGAAAGACTGAATAAAAAAATTATCATGACAAAATTTACTCCTAAAATAGAAAGGAAGGATTATTGGGTGAGATTATTAAAAAAATTTATTCCTGAATTTCTTGAAGAGCATCCAATACTTAAGAATTTTCATGAGAACGCTACTGTAATACTTCATGGGTCAATTACATTAGGTTTTGATGATCCCTTTTCGGATATTGATCTCTGGTTCCTCCTTCCAGAAAAAGAACCGGTTGAACTTGAGAGAGTTACTAAGTCGTTTTTTTTTGACATTGAGCATGATATCAAACCGGGACATTTAAATGCAGAATCAATTGAAGATTTCTCAAAACGGTTTCATCAACTGAAAAATCATAATGATCAGAACGATATGGATATTGTCTTTCAATTAAGGAATGCAGAAATTGTGATAGATAAATCTGGTATAGGGAATGAATTAATCAAGTTAGCGTGTCAACCTATGAGAAAAGAAGTGAGTAAAATATTTTTCTTTTATCATTATGTGGAAATGCGGGGTGAACATCGCGCTAACGATAATCCTATGGAGAGACATGATCCAGTGGGTGTTTTATTATCTCTGCCAAAGACGTTAGCTCACGCTTTAAGGGCAGCTATGGTTCTTGATGGTAAACCGTATCCATATGATAAATGGCTTTATTATGCTGCGTCTCAAACTCCCACAGGGAAAAAACTTGTCCCAAGCGTTGAAAAAATAATTAATCTTATTGCAGACGATAAGCTTCGGTTTAAAGGTTCTGAATCAGATCATCCAATTAGTTAAGAATTAAGAGTTATACGAAGATTATTAGTTAAAGCCGCTCAAGTTAAGGGGAATAATGCTCCTTGGTTAGAAAAATGGTGGCTGTATATACACAATCTAGAGATAAAATTAAAAGTATTCACTGGTAGAAAATTAAATTCATAGTCGTAAGTAAAAAATATGGATTTATTTGTAATAATACCCTAAATATATAAATAACAATTTCAAATTGAGGAATAATTATGGAATATAAAGATTACAAAGTATGGAAAATTGAAGTCAAGAATAGTATCGCATGGGTTACCATTGATAATCCTCCTGTTAATTTAATTAACATGGCGTTCTTAGTAGATATGGAACGTTTTTTTAACCAAGTGAAAACAGATGATGATGTGAAAGTTATTGTCTTTCAAAGTGCTGATCCAGAAATATTTATTTCACATTTCGACGTTACTGCTTTAACTGATTTTCCAAAAGAAGCCGCTCCAGCTGCTAAAGAGTTGACAGGCTGGAAAAAGTATTTTATGGAATTTCGGAAATTACCAAAGATTACAATAGCTAAAATTGAAGGTATTGTTGGAGGAGGTGGAAATGAATTTGCATTATCCATGGATATGAGATTTGGTGCTATTGGAAAAGCAGTTTTTTCCCAAACTGAAGCAGCAGTAGGAATTATTGCAGGAGGTGGAGGAACCCATTGGTTAACACGCTTAATGGGAAGATCTAGATCGTTAGAAGCAATGTTGGGACTGATGCCTTATTCCGCTAAAATGGCAGAGCGTTATGGCTGGATTAATAGGGCATTACCTGCAGATAAGATTGGACAGTTTGTTGAGATTTTAGCTAATAGTATAGCCTACGTTTCAGCTGAGACTATTGCCCTTGTAAAAAGATCTGTTGTTGTAGCTGAAGAAATGCCACGTGAAGAAGGCTTGCTTGAAGAGGGTCATCTCTTTGGAATAGCAGCGGGGACAAAGGATTCTAAAGGAAGGATGAATCAAGCTCTTGATTCGGGGCTACAATCAAGAGAGAGTGAATTAGGTCCTAAAAGAAGATTAGAAGAGTTAAAGAAAGTCTTAGGAGACAATGTTTAATTCTTTTAAATAAATTTTTAATTAATAGTAAAGTGTTTATGAATATTATAAATTTAAAGGAGGAAAAGAAATGAGTTACGACAATTTTAAATTGTTTAAAGTAAGAATAGAAAGGGGGGTTGCATTTGTTACTATTGATAATCCTCCTATGAATCTATTGAACATGCAAATGATAATGGAATTTGCTACTCTCGCACAAACTATTCAGAATGATGATAATGTGCGAGTTATAGTGTTTAATAGTGCCGATCCTGATTTTTTTATAGCACACTTTGATGTCAGTGGTTTGGTCGTAATGCCTGATGAAGCGGCACCAAAAAAGTCAAGTCTCGAAAACACAGTTCACATGATCAATGAAACCTATCGTACCATGCCTAAGGTTTCAATTGCCAAAGTTGAAGGTATAGTCCGTGGGGGTGGATTTGAGTTTATTCAAAGTTTCGATATGATATTTGGAGAACTCGGGAAAGCAGTATTTGCTCAACCGGAAATTGGGGTAGGTATAATACCAGGAGGGGGAGGAACTATTAGAATTCCTCGTTCTGTTGGACGAAGGCGGGCAATGGAGGTTGTTCTTGGAGGACATGATTTTCCTGCTGAAATAGCTGAGCTTTATGGATTAATAAATCGTGCTCTTACCCCAGATAAACTAACGCTCTATGTAGAGAATTTAGCGTATAGAATTGCATCACATCCTGCGGAATCATTAGCCATTGCAAAAAAATCTGTGCTAGCAGGAGTAGAACTACCGATTGTAGATGCTCTTTTGGAAGAACAATACTTATTTGGGCAAGCCGTTGCGTTACCCTCTTCGAAGGCGAGAATGAATATGTTTCTAAATGCTGAAGGACAATCACGTGAGATGGAAGCTAATCAAAATACTCTTCTTGAGGAACAAGAAGTAAATCCATTCGCTATGCTTGAGGAAAAAGAAAAGTGAGTTATTATAAAATTAAATTATTAATTTAGTTTTATAAAATAAAATTATATTACTTTATTTTTTTTAAAATTTTCAATGTCTTCCTCAGAATGATCAAGTGACTTTAGAATTTCTTCTGTATTTTGACCGATCTTAGGAGCAAAACTTCTAATTGTAGCAGGAGTCCGAGATAATTTAATTGGTGAAGCAAGATTTTGAACTTCTCCTAAAATAGGGTGTTCCATCTTTACAATCATGTCTCGAGCTAAAATCTGTGGATCTTCACATGCCTCCCAGAAATTCTTGACTGCAGAAACACAAGTATCATAGTTTTCAAATATTTCGAGCCATTCTGCTTGAGTTTTCTTAAGGAATTCATTCTGTACTTCTTCGATAACTTTCTCTTTTTCTTCTCCTTGAGTTCTTTGTTTTCCTTTCAAATCATTCCTTCCCAATCCTTCACAGAGGGCACTCCAAAATTTCGGCTCAATTGCTCCAACTGCGATATATTTATCATCTTTAGTTCTGTAAGTCCCATAAAATGCAGAGCCACCCCCCCCACCTGAGCCCCATCCTTTCTTTCCACTTAGATCTCTCGCAAATTTACTTGCAGCGACAAGAGGTTGGAAAAAAAATGTTGAGTCTGTCATGGATATATCCACAAATTGACCTTTTCTTTCAGGATTTTGTTCCCTCTCAAAAAGTGCACTGAGTATACCTATAGCAGCAACTAAGGCTCCACCTATATCTGCAGGGGAAAGTCCCGGTACTATAGGTGGTCTTTCTTGATCTTCCCTCCCAAATACAGCTCTCTCTCGAGTAGCATCTAGAATTCCACTAATTCCTATATAGTTTATATCATGACCCGCCTTAAGTCTATAAGGGCCATTCTGCCCATAACCCGTCATAGAACAACAGATTATAGAAGGATTAATAGCTGATAATGTTTTATAATCAACTCCCAACTTTTCCATAACACCTGGTCGAAATGTGTCCATAACAACATCGGCTTTTTTAACTAATTCATAGAATATCTTCTTAGCGTCATCAGTTTTCAAATTTAAGGTTATTGATTTCTTATTTCTCATGAGGACGGCGTTAAAGGCGCTCACATAATGTTTACCCTTCTGAAAAAAGGGAGGTAAATTACTCATAGGATCACCCGGATTCTCTACGCGAATAACATCCGCTCCAAGGTCAGATAAAATCATTGTACAATAAGGACCTGGCAGCATCCGTGATAAATCTAAAATCGTTATATTCTCTAATGCTAAAGTCATACATATTCAAAATTAAGAAGAGTTAAAAAAATTATTAAATCCAAAAATCAATCTCTAGAAATTAATTATTAACATTTATCTTCAGCAAATAATTACTTACATCTATTTAAAATGTATTAAAATTAGAGTCATAGTTTGGGATGCAAAATACTAAGAAAAACTCATTGAGAGAGCTCCATGGGGCACGATTGTTCGGATTTTCAATGGGAAATTTTGGGATTATGTTAATGATGATGTTAACTGGATCCTTTTCGTATAATTTTTATGTCTATACTATTCGAGTGGATTCAATTTTAGTTTCTATTGGATCTACTCTCAGCATGGTAACAATGGCATTCATGAGTATAGTTTTCGGCGTCTTATTGGATAATACTAAACCGAAAAAGCTAGGTAAAAGAAGGCCCTATATTCTTATTGGGTTACCAATATGGCTTATTTCTACAGTTTTAGTTTATCTTCCTCCATGGATACCACCTGAGAGTCTATCTATGGCAAATACGGTATTATATTGGCCTACAGCGATTTGGTATTGGTCTTTAAGTGTAATTAGGTCTATATTTGGGGTTTTATTAATGATGGTTTACAGGTCTATTGTCCCTGAAATTTCCCAAACATTAAAAAACAGAAAAAAAATTGCAACTGTCTCAACAAACTTATTAATTTTAAGCTCGATTATAGGTACGGGATTCCCAATCATTATAATGAGTCTTGTTGATGATTCAACAAATGTAGGATTTTGGACTACAAGCGGTAAATTCATCATGAATATCATGCCAACTATTTCAATAATTTTCAGTATCCCAGCAACAATCTGCATTCTAGTTTCATTTTTCTCAATCGATGAGAGTTTTCACCTAACTGATTCAGATTTTGAAAAAAAAAAGATAAAAGACTCATTCAAAAATTTGTTTATCCCCGCCAAAGATAAAGAGTACATGAAGTTTATGGCCGCTGGTGTAAGCACTCAAACTAGTCAATACGTCCTTTCTTTTACAATTATCCCATTTATAGCTTATGTATTAGGACGGAATCTACCTGCAGCACAAATCAGTGTTTTCTATATTTTATATATTGTAATTAAAATGACTGTGAATTTTTCATGGCTCTTTATTTGGAAAATGTTAATGAGGAGACAAAAAAATATCATCAAAACTTTTAGATTGAATATGATTTTTATGGTTGTTGCGGCATTCTTTGAACTAGTTTTCTTTATTGAACTGAGTGTACCCCTAAGGTTAATTTTTTTCATAATAACATTTGGAACAGTTTTAGGAAGCAGTTATTCAATTACTCTTTTCACTTCACCGATATTAAACGAGATGGTGGATCGAGGGGCAGAAATGAATTTAATTGAAAACAATCAAGGATTAAAAATGAATAAAGATGAGGTGGTAACTCGCATTTCAGGTGCATATAGTGGATTAATGATGTTTGCTACGAGTATGGTGGGGGCATTATCCTCCACAATTTTCGGTTTTATATTTCAGGGAGAAAATTCTCAGAATCCGGTTATCCTCACATTAGGATTAATGTCTATGGGATTATTTCAGATTGTTGCATTAGTTTTCCTTCAATTATTTAAAGTAAAATTTAAAGAGTCATAATCTTTTCTTGTAATATTTAAAAGAAATATTTCAGGCTTTTTAGAATACACTACCCAAAATAGGTGCCTATAAAATTGACCACGACTGAAAAAAGAAATATCACAAAGGAAGATATCCATCTTAAAGCTCGGATTCTTTCTGAAGGTGTTCGGTTTAAAGTAAAGAAGCAACCAAAAACGGGAAGAAGTTTCCGTCCCTTTGTTATGGATGGATGCGATTTAGTTGTTTTTCTTTTACCAAATTCATATTCTCGCTTGGAAGCCGTTATTGATGAAGAAGGTGTGACTATTTCCGATATGGGAGAAGTTATAAGTTCAGGAACACTAGAAGTACGGCGTTCTTGGCTTAATGAGTTGATGACGAATAATCGTCCCGCTGAAACTTCGTTTATTAGTTCAGGTAGTTCGGCCAGTATCATCAATATTGTCATGAATTATCACTGCTATAACTACGATTCCGGTCAAGGTTGCAGATATTGCGGTCTTTTCGCAAACCCTGTGATTAAAACTTTCTCAGCGAGTTTCACCCGTCAATTAAAAGCATTTCAAATAGAAATGGCAATTATTGCTGTTCAGAGCGGCTGGCGCGGCACTTTTGCTATCACTGGCGGAGTACTGCCCCCTAAACAACGCGGTCGAATGACTGATGGACTTGAAAGTGTAATGACAGGATTAAGTGAGTCCCTTGATGATAAAACTCTCTCACAGCTGCATATCGCAGCAAATGTTTATCCCCCCGAAGATTTTGAGGAAATGGATAAGTGGAAAGGACTTGGAATTAATGCCGCAGAGTTTGATCTTGAGGTTATGGATCCCGCATACTTCAAAGCAATTTGTCCTGGTAAGAGTAAGGCTCACCCTCAAGAACATTGGAAAGAAGCTCAAGAAACGGCAGTCGAGATATTCGGACGTGGTCGAGGAACTTTTCAGAGTATGGTGACAGGAATTGAACCTATGTCCTCGTTGGTTAAGGGATTGGAAGAAAGAATTTCAAAAGGTGTTTATAGCGCACCCCTTGCATTTATGCCAACTCCCGGTTCTCCCTATGCCAGGTTTCGTCCACCGACTGCAGATTGGTTTGTTGAAGCTAATGAGAAAATTGCCGACATATACTTCAAATATGCTGACACCCTCGACGTCAACTTGTTAAGTGATAACCGTCCAGGATTCACGCGTGTGGGGCTTTCTTATCCCAACATAATCCTCCGTGATGAAATGATGCGTCGCTTGCAAGAACAAGGGAAATGTCCTCCAGGATTGCCCAGTCAAGATTTTATAGAAGAGTAACTAACTGATGTTTATTTGTACTCAATAACTAATCTTTTTTCTTCGTTCTGTAGTCTCCCCATTTGCCATTGCGATCTAGGAATTTATTGTCGATAATGTTTTATAATCAACTCCCAACTTATCCATAACCTATGATCGAAATGTATCCATTACAACATTAGCTTTTTAACTAATTCATAGAAAATTTTCTTAGCCTCTTCAGTTTTCAAATTTAATGTTATTGATTTTTTATTTCTCATGAGAACAGCGTTAAAAGCGCTTTCGTAATATTTACCCTTCTGAAAAAAAGGGGGTAGATTGCTCATAGGATCGCCCGGATTCTCTACACGAATAACATCTGCTCCAAGATCAGATAAAATAATTGTACAATAGGGTCCTGGAAGCATCCGTGATAAATCTAAAATCGTTATATTCTCTAATGCTAAAGTCATACATATTCAAAATTAAGAAGAGTTAAAAAAATTATTAAAACCTAAAATAAATCTCTAGAATTTTAAAATGAACATTTAACTTCAGTAAAAAATTACTTTCTTAATATCTTTTTAAAAACTTTAAGAATTAGAGTCTCAGTTCGTATGGAAAATACTAAGAAAAGTTCATTGAGAGAGCTCCACGGTACAAGATTAGCCGGATACTCCATGGGATTTTTTGCGATTATGTTATTATTAATGTTAACGGAATCTTATTCTTATAATTATTATGTTTACACAATTCGACTGGATTCACTTCTAGTCTCAATCGGCTCAACTATAAATATGCTCTCAACTGGTCTATCGAGCATTATTTTTGGAGTTATATTAGATAATACAAAACCG